>Ga0082335_1003267_pt1 | contig 27116 bp, 10 predicted proteins | sample Subgrocontami58m_FD_72375 | JGI IMG/M metagenome (GOLD analysis project Ga0082335, IMG submission 72375) | Subsurface groundwater microbial communities from S. Glens Falls, New York, USA - GMW37 contaminated, 5.8 m (SPADES assembly) (version 2) ...
TCTGGGACGACGTCAGCCTGGTGCCGGAAATTCCCTACGACGAAAGAATCAAGGCGGGCGCGCGCGAACTGTTTCTCGACAACTACCGGCTCGAGTCACTGGTCGACGTCGAACGCGTCGTTCACGCCGGCCGGAAATCGAAGCCGCTCATCTCCGCGACCGAGCCGTGGGAGGGCAGCGCCGTTTATATCTACGGCACCGTGTTGCGCGATCAACCTGCCGGCACTGGCTACCGGATGTGGTATACGGCTTACAGCGACACCTATTATCTCTGCTACGCGACGAGCGCGGATGGGGTGACGTGGCAGAAGCCCAGGCTCGGCATCGTCGATTACAAAGGCAGCAAGGAAAACAACATCACGTCCGTCGGCGGCGGCACGTTCGTCTTCGACCCGGATGACGCCGAGGCGAGCCGGCGTTACAAGCTGATGACTTATCTGGCCACGCCGAAGGAGAAAGCCGGCTACGCGGTGCGCTTTTCCCCGGACGGTCTCCACTGGACCTCCTACGAGAAGAACCCCGTGATCCTTTACGGCGATGTGTCCAACGTCGCTTACGATCGCGAGGCGCGGCTCTTCATCGCCAGCACCAAACAGCGGATGCTCGTTGCCAACACCAGCGTCACGCCGGGGAAACAGGATCGCGCGGCCTTCGTGTCCGTGAGTCGGAACTTCATCGACTGGACCGCGCCCGGCGCGCCGGCGTCGCGCTGGACGCTCGCGGTCGAAGGCGATCCGGCGGACGATCTGCGGGCGATGGCGCACGGTGGCATCGAGGCCCAGATCTACGGCATGCCGGTTTTTCCTTACGAAGGCATCTACATCGGGCTGCCCTGGGTCTTCGAAATCGCCGACTACCGCACCGGGATCTACGCCGTCACGGGCGACGGCCCGATCCAGCCGCAGATCGCGGCGTCGCGCGATTTGCGGCATTGGAGCCGCCCCGCCCGCGAGCCGGTGCTGCCGCTCGGGAAGGCGGGGGCATGGGACGATGGCACGCTCTACACCTCGAGCACGTGGCAGGTTTCGGCCGACGAAGTGGAGCTTTATTTTGGCGCGATGAACATGACGCACGGCGGCCGGCGCGAGGCGCGTGTCCAGACCGCGCGCATCGCCAAGGCGACCTGGCGGCGCGATGGGTTCGTCTCATTGAGCAACGCCGGTGACGACCCCGGGGTGATCACGACCAGGCCGATTGTGTTCACGGCCGGCACGCGGCTCAAAGTGAACGCCGAGCTGTCGCGCGGCTCCCTCGCGATCGAGATCCTGGATCCGGAGGACAAGCCGTTGTCTGGATTCGCGCGCGACCAATCGGTTCCGCTCACGGGGGACCAGCGCGCGGCGAGCGCGAGCTGGCAGGGCAATCCGGATCTCGCCAGCCTCCGGGGAAAACCGATCAAACTGCGGTTTCATCTCAAGGGCGGCGACCTGTATTCGTATTGGTTCGAGTAGGTCGACCGCCGGGTTGGGTCGCACGAGGGCTCCAGCGAGTTCCGCAGAGGGCAGTCTCGAGCGGGAGCCATTTCTGCTTGCCGTTGACTTTGAGGCGCGCGTAGTAAGTTCCTCTTTCAGGGTTGCGAAGCAGGTCTGTGCCGTTGGTTCTTTCCCACGCTGTTGTTTCCCGGAGCGATGAGGGAAGGTGTAGAAGAGAGCCAGGAATGGACAGGTCGAAGCGCCGTAAGCTAGTGAGAGAGAGTGCAATGCCCAGGTGGTGGAACTGGTAGACACGCAGGTCTCAGAAGCCTGTGCTTAATTGCATGGGGGTTCGAGTCCCCCCTTGGGCACCAATTTCACGCTCTCCCAGCTTGGGACAGCCATGGCCAAAACGGGCGTTTTTCCTCTGAAATCAGAGGCCTCGACCGTTCCGCTTCTGTTTGCGGTTTGGACGGGCTTTCCCGGGTTTGCGCGCGGTTTCCTAGATTTTGGGGATGGGTATCAAGGATTGTGCCGACGCGAATTTCTCCATTTCCACGAACAGCGGATGCGCCGCGGGATCGGTGTATTACCAATGTCTGGTGACATTTTGACTTCTCCGAGGTGGGGCCGGTTCTCCGAACCGGCCTGAGTTTCATGGTGCAATTCACGCTGAAACCCAGGCCCGCTCGAAGCGCGAGCCCCACCTGAATAGTCCAAAACAATCAAGCCGCTGGTGTAACGGTCCGTCTGCCGCCACTCGCTGTGGCGGGCCAGTTTTACGCGCACCGACTCACGAATGGCGTCGAAGGCGCTGACACGAGCGCAACTGCCTGAGCGGCGGTGGCGCGCAGTTCATCCCACGCATGTCGGCGGATGAGCGCCGCCGGCACCATCCACGAGCCACCGATCGCGGCCACCGCCGGATCGGCCAGGTAAGCGGGAGCCCGCGCCGCGTCGATTCCACCCATCGGGACGTAGCGCGTGCCGAGGTGTGCAAACGGCGCCGCGAGCGTCTGCAGCCCGCGCGCTCCCCCGAGCGGTTCAGCCGGGAAAAATTTCAACAGCCGGCATCCCTCCCGCAGCGCCGCCTGAATATCGGAAGCCGTGGCCACCCCCGGCACCAACGGCAGCCCGATTCGCCCGCAGTGGCGCAACGTCGCGACGTCGAGACCGGGCGCGAGCGCGAAGTCGGCGCCCGCGGCTTTCGCTGCGTCGGCGTGCTCGGAGGTCAGCACCGTGCCGGCACCCAAGAGCAACCCGGGCGCGGCTTCGCGCATCGCGCGCAGGGCGTCGGGCGCTGCGGGCGTGCGCAGGGCCAGTTCGACGGCCCGCAGGCCGCCTGCCACCAACGCATGCGCGAGCGGCGCGGCGTCTTCCGGCCGTTCGACGACGACGACTGCGATCACCCGGGCCGCCGTCAGGCGGTCCAACCGCGGCGAGGGCGCCGCGGCGGTGGGGTCGTTCATGGCGCGACCGTCCCCGTGGCTTGGTGCACGCGCAACCGCAGACTGGAGCGTGCCGTGTCGATTTTTCCGGCCAAGATGTCCGCCTCGGTGAACACCGCGAGCAGGATTTCCTTGTCGCCTTTCCGGCTGCTATCGTAGATCAGAAAAATCCGACCGTCCTCCGCCTCGTCGCCGTCGGGATACGACACCCCGAGCCGCTCGTCGAGGAGCAGACCGCCACGCCAGGTCTTGCCGTCATCGGCCGAGAGATAGGCTGTGAGATGCGAACGCTGGTGGAGCGGATTGGCCGTTTTCTTTTGCTGGAGCCACTGCGTGTCCAGCTGCGGATTGTGCTTCACGAGGAGCAGATTGCCGGAACGGAGGCGGCGGATGAAAAACCGCGAGGCCACATGTGGAATCGTCGCGGGTTTGGCGTCCGCCCACGCCGCGCCACCATTGCGCGACGCGCTCTCGGCGATGCCGAGTTGGTTGCGGGCGAGCAGCCACACACTGGCATCCTTCCGCTCGACGAGCATGTGCTCGTCGAATTGCGGATCGGGGATCTTCACCGTGCCGATCCGCGTCAGCGTCGCACCGCGATCGCGGCTGCGGTAAACATGCGCGCCGACCTGGGCGGCGTCCCATTTGAGCTGTTCCGGCGGCACGTGGCGACGGTCGTCGGGCGCGACGTTTTTCGCGGGCTGCTGCGTCCAGATCGAGATGGGGAAAAGCCAGTCGCCGTTGCGCAGCACGGTGGGCTTGTTCATCATGATGCCGTCGGCGAGACGGCGAGGCGCCGACCAGCGCGGATTCGCATTTTGCGGATCGTCGGTCGTCGTGGCCCATACTCCGGCGCGACCGTCCCACCAGCGATACGATTGCGCATAGAACCACCACAGGCGGCCCTGCGGATCGGTCCACAACGTGGGGTCGTAGGCGCGCACCGGTCCGGCCGGATCGATGACGGCGCGCAGCTCGGACCAGGTGCGCCCGTCGTCGGCACTGGTGGCGAGCATCACGTAGTTTTCCGGCCCTTCGTCGGTGCCGCCGCCATACCACGTGGCCCAGAGCCGGCCGCCGGGCGCGCGCGCGAGCCCGGGGATGCCTTGAAACACGCGGGTCGACGCCGCGTAGGCCGCGCCGGGTGCGGTGTTGACGACCGCCGGAGCGAGCGCGGGATCTTCCGCGGCGCTCAGCGTGGCGAAAGAGGCGGCCAGAGTCAGCCGCCAGCCGCGCAGGAGTCCGCGCCAGGCGGCGCGGCGATTCACGGGATATTTCAGATTCACCTTGGGGAAAGTTATTGGACGTCCGCCCGTCAGAACACACCTTTCAGGCCGAAAATCCATTCGACGCCCCATACGCGGTAGGTCGTGGCGGTGTCCACCGTGCCCACGCGCGTCATGATAATTTCGGGACGGTTGAGCACGCCTTTCCCGGTGAAGAAAAAGCTCAGCCGGTCGGAGAAACGGTAGCCACCGCCCATATCGAGGTTAAGGCGGTGGCGGAGAAAGACGGTGTTCGTGATGTTCGTGGGCGCGTCAGCCTTCCAATTGAGGTTGCCGAAAATGTTCGCCCGGCCGAGGGCGTAACTCAGGCCACCCGTGAGCATGTGCGGCGCCATCTGCGGCGTCACGACTTCCGAGTAGGTGCGCGTATAGCCGGCGCGGACCCCCAGGCCGGCGAAGGGACGCGGCAGAAACGAGAGGCTTTGGCTGTATTCGAGTTCGAGTCCCCGCACCACCGTCCGGGCGGTGCCGCTCACCGTGGTGATGAACGTGTAGTCCTGCAGATCGGGTCCGGTGTAGCCGTATTGCTGCGCGGTCATCTCGGAGGACCGGAACAATCCCGTGACACGATTCTGGAATACACTGATCGCCGCGATACCGACCGGCTCGAAATACGTCGCGAGCCGCGCAGAGAGATTGTCGGACAGCTCGGGTTGCAGCTGGGGATTGGGCGCGGTCACGCGCAGCGTGTCGTCGTTGATCGACCAGACGCCGGCGATATTGTTGAAACTCGGCCGGCGGATCGTCCGGCTGTAGCCGAGTTGGGCCTCGAGGTTGCGCCGGAACTGAAACTTTACGGCGGCGCTGGGGAAGAGATTATCGTAGCCGCCGCGCCGGTGGATCTGCGGTTGCTTGAGATATTGGTATTGGAGTCCGGGGATGGTCGTGGCCCGGCCGCCCGTCTCGGGAAAACCGGCGGCGAACAGAGCCGCGGGTGTCAAGGGATCGAATTCCCGCGAATCGGTCGCGGTGTCCTCCCAGCGCAGTCCGGCGCGGAACTGCAATCTGTCGCGTTTGGCGGTGCCCATGAGGTAGGCGGCCGTGATCTCCTCCTCGTAGTGCTTCTTGTTCGCGATGTAGGCGTCGTAGTAATTCGCCGCGGTGAGCGTATGCGCGAAGTATTCGGGGTGCTCGCGAAACAGGCTGCCGACGCCGAGCAGGTAAGGGGCGAAGATCGGCCGTCCGGTGGTGGAGGTGACGCTCGAGCCGATCGGACTGAAGTCGGGCGTGTAGGGCGAGGCATACGCCGCCCAGGCGCCTGTGCCGCGGCCGGGCCCGATGTAGTCGTGGCGGCTCGCGTTCGTATCGACATTGAAATCACGAATCTCGCGCTTTTGCTTCAGTCCGGTTTTCCACACCACGGGCCACCCGACGCGCGTCTTGGCCGTCGCCACGATCTCGCCGCTGAAAACCTGGCTCTTCGCATAGCGACCATCGTCGCTGGTCACGGTCGGGCCCGTGAAGCCGCTGCCGCTGCTCCAATCCGCACCCGTCAATTGCGTGAACTGCCAGTCGCCGTCGCTCAACGATGAGCGTTGAGCGCGAAACGAGATCGCGCCAAGCGTCGGATTGCCAAAATTGCCGAGGGCCCCGCGCTTCATCAGCGGGTCATACCAGCTCTCGGACACGGACGCGGCGAATCGTCCTTCGAGCATGACATCGTCCCACTTGTATTCGAGACGGGGCAGTGCCGTGAACGTCTCGGAGATCTTCTCGATGGCCTGGGAGTTCGACACCACGCTGCCGTTGGTGCCCGACGTGGTGAACGACCGGAGCGGGTCCGCGCCGATCACCGTGCCGCGCGCACCGGTGTTGAGGGTGACGTTGGTGCGCGGCGACCACTGGTCGAAATAGTTGTAGACCAGCCCGAGCGAGAGCGTGAGGCGGGGCGTCGCCTTGAAATCTGTCGTCAACGTGGCCGAGGTGCGGTCGAACTGCCGCGACCCGTGGTTGAGCGTCACCGCCGTCGCGACGGCGGGGCGCGGATCGGCGGCCGTTGGCGTGAGGTTAAGTGTCATCGACTGCTGCGTAATGGCCGAAAAAGTGTCGGCCTGGCTCAGGTTCAGCACGACACCGAGCCGGTTGTTGAGAAACACATCGGAATACTCGAGGCTGGCGCCCGGCCGCACCCGGCGGCGGTTCCGCTCATCCGGCGCCAGGGTCCGATTGAGGGTGAACTCTTCCGAAAACACGGCGACATTGACCTGCCACGAGATGCGCCGGCCTTTCCGGTCGAAGGCCCGCTTCGTCTTGAGGTTGATGGTGCCGGCCGGCGCGTTGGCGTCCACATCGGCGCTGACGGTCTTCGAGATCTCGATCGAATCGATACTCGTGAGCGAAACCTGTTCGAAGCTCATCGCCCGCGCGTCGCCTGACGAGCCCGTGTTGGCATCGGCCGCCGCGACCGAAACGCCGTCCAGCGTCACACCGGTATACTCAGCCCCGAGTCCACGCAGCCGGATGTTGCGAATGCCGCCGTCGACCAACGCCACATCGACGCCCGGCATGTTTTTCAAAAACTCGCCGATGTTGCCTTCGGCGAGCTCGCCGAAGACGTCGGTCGCCACACTGCTCGTAATGTTCATCGAGTTTCGCTGCTGCATGATCGCCTTCGCGTTGCCCTCGCGCTCGCTGGAAACGACGAACTCTTCCAACTTCACAATGGCTCCGACGTCACTCGACCGCCCAAATGGAGCGGCCAAGTCCAGATTGAGCACGACGGTTTGACCCGAAGTTACGTTCACGGTGGCACTCGCAGGTGGATAACCGGGAAATGTCACCGTGACTATCGCGACTCCGGACGGCACGTCCGCCAGCCGGTAACGCCCCTCCGTTTCGGTGGTCACGGCCTGATCGGATCCCGCCAGCTGCACGACCGCATCGCGCACGTAGACCCCGGTGCCGGGATTGAACACCTGACCGGAAATTGTCCCGTGTGCCGGCGCCGGCGCCGCGACCCCATTCACAGCCACGACAACCGCGGCTACGACGAGTGCGCCGCGCAATCCATCGCGCAAGAGCCTCCAGCTTTGGAGCACGCTCGCGGCGAGGGCGGGGAGTTCAACCCGCTGATCGGTCACAGCGGAAACAGGCCGCCGGCACGGTTTCGCGGCCCCACGCGGCTCGGAGTTCACTGCCAAAGCGAGAAAGGGATTCATCGTCGGACGCGGGTTACAAGGCGGCACAAAGGAACCGCGAGAGAGACTACGTCGGACCGCGACTTGCGCCGCGAAACTGTTTTCCTGTTATGTTAACAGCATGGCGCGATCCAAGCTGCTCCCCACGGTCCACGGCGTCGCCGCCCAGGCCGGCGTCTCCATCATGACGGCCTCGCGTGCGCTGCGAAACGCACCGAACGTTTCCCCCGCCACCCGCACTGCGGTGGCGCGCGCCGCGGCCAAACTCGGCTACCGCCCCAACCCGCAGATCGCCCGCCTCATGACGATTGTGCGCAGCGCCAAGGGCCGCCGCATCCACGCCGTGATCGGCGTCGTCCGCGACGACATCCCCGACGACGAACTCCACGACCGGGCCTACCAATACGTCTCCATCGCCGATATCCGCGCCCGGGCGGACCAACACGGTTACCACGCCGAGGAATTCTTTCTCGGTCGCGACGGCGTCATGCCCGCTCGTCTCGGCGGCATCCTGCGGGCGCGCGGCATCGAGGGCATCATCGTCTCGCCGCAATCCTCGCGCATCATCGGCACGCAGCTCGACTATGCGCCGTTCGCCGCCGCCACCTTCGGCTACGGCCTGCCTTCCCCCGCGTTGCACCGCGCCAGCACCAACATGACCCAGGGCATCCTGCACGCGACGGAGCAGCTGCATCGCCGCGGCTACCGCCGTATTGGCATCGCCATCACGCAGTGGATCGATGCCCGCGCCGACCACACCTACTCCGGCGCGCTGCTCCACTACCAGCAAACCGTCGCCCCCCGGGACCGGGTTCCGCTGCTCCTGTTGCCCGACCAACTCGCCGGCGGCGCGAAGGCGTTCTGCACCTGGATGCGCCGGCATCGGCCCGACGTCGTCATCTCCTTCGACTCGTATGTGCCCGACTGGCTCACGGGCCAACTCGGCCTGCGCATCCCCGCCGATATCGGCCTGGTCGTCCACGATTGGATCGAACGCATGACGGGACTGGCCGGGATCCACCACCGCCGTGCACACGTCGCCGCGGCAGCCGTTGACCTCGTTGCGACGCAGCTCATGCACAACGAACACGGCGTGCCCGATGTGCCGCGCCAGATCCTCATCCCGCCCGCGTGGATCGAGGGTGCCAGCCTCCGGCCGTAATCTCGCCGCCCCGAGCCCTGCGGCGGCGGCGCCTTTGCGCTGGCCCCGCCTACGTGCGGACGACGTCGCTGGGGCTCCGGCTGGCGTGGAAGAGGACCAGGATCTGGCCGACGATGTTCACGTTGGCCTTTGTGCCACCCCACTTCCTGGTGTCCTTGGCCATGATGCTCACGCGGAGATCGATCGAGGGGTTGAGCAGCAGCGACGCGAACTCGGAGAAGGTGACGAGGACCACTGATGTCGATGGACTCGGGAATGGTCCCAACATCGAGACTGCGGCGGTCATATCCCAGTTAACCAGCCGCACTCGAGTTGCTTGGCCGAAACGGTATCCGATACGAATTTTCAGACACCACGGGCTGCCTAAAGTCCGTCGATCTTCCAGCCTTTGCGGTAGGTGCGACGCAGGAGACAATTTGCCTCCGGGTCGTTCGCGAAGCTCATGCTGGCTGGGTCCCATTTCAGAATCCTGCCCGGGGCGCGGATGGCCACGGTGCCGAGCAGGATCGCCTCTGCCATCGGGCCGGTCTGGCCGAAGTGCGACTCGGTCAGCTCACCGCCGAGACAGGCGTCCACGAAGTGATGATAATGGTTGCGCGGGGCCAGCTTCGGGCGCGGGAGATCCTTGAACTTCTCGTGCGGGAACAACTGCGGGCCCGTCTGGAGCTGCAACAGCAGCGCTCCCTCGGTGCCGATCACCATCGCCGATTCCTCGGGATACTTGGCCAGCCCGGCGATTTCCTGCACCTCGGCCGGCGGGAGCATCTCACCGTCGAACCATTCCAGAGTCAGTTCCTTCCCCGCGGTCATCTTGCTGCCGGGAAAAATCCACGTGAGGTGATCGCACTGCGGCCAGTTGTCGGCGCGGCGCTCCGGCGATTCCGCCCACGATTGCTGCACTTCGGCGATCACCGACTTCGGCGCGGTGAGACCGAGGCCCTTCCAGACGGCATCAAAAATGTGACAACCGATGTCGCCCGACCAGCCGGTGCCGAAATCCTGCCAAGCCCGCCACTTCATCGGATGATAGATGCCCGGCGCGAACGGCCGCTCCGGCGCGGTGCCGAGCCAGAGATCCCACGCCAGGTTTTCGGGCGGCGGCTCGCCCTGCGCCGGGCGCGGGCCTTTGAGCCGGTAGGCCTCGACCGAGCCCTTGCGGTTCGAGCAAAGGACGACGCGCTTGGCCTTGCCGATGACACCCTCGCGCAGGAACTGCACGGCCATGCGATCACCGAGGCCCGAGGCATACTGCGTGCCGAGCTGCGTGACCACGCCGACGGACTGGGCGGCGTTGGCGACCGCGCGGCACTCCGCCACGTCGTGGCAGAGCGGCTTCTGGCAATAGACATGTTTCTTCGCGCGCAACGCCGACATCGTGATCGCCGCGTGCATATGGTCGGGCACGGCGACGTTGACGGAATCAATCTTGGCGCCCTCCTGGGCGAGCAGCTCGCGCCAGTCGCTGTAACGGCGCGCGTCGGGCACCAGTGCGCTGGCGGCATCCAGCCGCGTGCGGTCCACGTCGCAGAGGGCGACGACCTGGACGTTCGGGTGCGACAGGAAGTGTTTGATGTCCACGCCGCCCATGCCGCCGATGCCAATGCAGGCGTGGGAGAGCTTCCCGTTGGCGGCGGCGAACGCATTGCGCGCGATCGCGGCCATCGCCAGGCCGGCGGTTGTGGTCTGAAGGAAACTGCGACGCGAAATATTGGTGCTGTTCTTCAAGTCAAATTGGCGAGTCGGCGGGTGTAAATGAGGTCGAGGTGATCGAGCCCCTCTGCTGGCGGTCGGACCGTCCCGACCATACCCTGAAGCCGGGTCCGCCGCTACGCCTTTGGGCTCAACCGCTACCACTCTCGTCTCACGCCCCGGTCGTGAGCTTGTCTCGCCATGCACCGCGCAACATGGTTCGGTGCGCTATCCCTCGGCCCATGAAATCGCAGCGTGAACACATTCGGCTGGGACAGGGCGAAACCTTTCGCCTCCTCCGGTGGAGTCGCAGCGTTGCAAGCGTCGAAGTTGTGCTTGGTCCCGGCCGGGCCGCCAAAGTGGAGGGGCAGGGGGACCACTGGCACTACCACCCGGCGACCGAGTTGACGTTTATCCAACGCGGGGCAGGCACCCGCTTCATCGCCGATCATATCGAACTCTTCGAGACCGGCGATCTCGTGTTAATCGGTCCGAATGTCCCCCACTATTGGCAAATGCGCGGTCTCTCCAGTGGCTTCGCCCTGCAATGGGATTTTCCGCTGGAGCACGCGATCTGGCGCTTTGGCGAAGCCGCCCCGTTGCGCGCCCTCACGGAATCCGCCCGCCGGGGGCTCCACCTGCACGGAGCCACGGCCACTTTCATCCAACGGAAGTTGGAGGAACTGGCGGGGCTTCACGGGCTCCTCCGTTTGTCCGTTTTTTTGCAGATTCTCGCGAGCCTCGCCAGCGCACCCACGGACGATCTCCGCCCCCTTTCAGCCCGCTCGTTCTCGCTCTCCGGCGACGCTGAAACCCAGGAGTCGATCCGTCGGGCCGTGAGTTTCATCCTCGCCCACTATCGCGACTCGGTCCATCTGCCGGAGCTCCTGCAATTGACCGGGATGAGCCGCGCCACCTTCGCCCGGCAATTCCTGCTCCACGCGGGCAAGCCGTTTTCAACCTTCCGCAACCAAGTGCGCCTCCAAGCGGTGTGCCACGCTCTGCGCAATACCAACGAGCCCGTGGGGAACATCGCCCTGAGTCAGGGGTTCAACCAACTCTCCTTTTTCAACCGGCTGTTCCAGCGTGAATTCGGGATAAGTCCAACGGCTTATCGCAATGGGGAAAATCCTCGTGGGGCAAAGCAAGTCTCCTAGCCGGGGCTAGGAGCGCACTCATGGCGTGAGACGACAGTGGTAGCGTTTGAGTTTTAAGGCGTAGCGGGGACCTGGGCTTTTGGCGTATCGTCTCACCTGCTGGATCGCCGTCGTGGCGACCGGCGCCCCATTATATCTATGAGCAACCCTGGCAATTATCGTTTCTCGTTCGGACCTTGGAACATCAGCGAAGGCGCCGATCCCTTCGGTCCCCCGGTGCGGGCCGTCGTTCCGCACGAGGAGAAATTCGCCATGTACAAGCCGCTCGGCTTCGACGGCATCCAGTTTCACGATGATGACGTCGTACCCGAACTCGACTCGCTTTCGGCCACGCAGATCACCGCGAAAGCCACGCAGATCGGGAAGATGCTCCGCAATCAGGCGCTGGTGCCGGAATTCGTCGCGCCGCGCTTGTGGTTTCACGAACAAACCGTGGACGGAGGCTACACATCGAACAGCGGGAAGGATCGCCAATATGCCTGGGAGCGCACGCAACGCTGCGTCGACATCGCACGGACGATCGGCTCCAAGGCCATCGTGCTCTGGCTCGCCCGCGAAGGCACCTATGTTCGCGAGGCAAAGAACGCCAGGCTCGCTTACGAGCGTTTGCTTGCCGTGATCGACAAGATCCTCGCCTACGATCAAGAGATCGAAATCTGGATCGAACCGAAGCCGAACGAGCCGACCGATCTGGCGTACGTGCCGACCGCCGGCCATGCCGTCGCGCTGGCCTATGCTTCGCGCGACCACAAGCGCGTGAAGACGGTCATCGAAAGCGCCCATGCGATTCTGGCCAACTTGGATCCCAGTGACGAAATGGCGTTCGCGCTCGCGCACGGCAAGCTCGGCAGTATTCACCTCAACGACCAGAACGGGCTCAAATACGATCAGGACAAGAATTTCGGCGCGGCCAATCTTCGCGCCGCATTCAACCAGGTGCTCGTGCTCGAAGAAAACAGCTACGGCACCAACGGCGAATTCGTGGGCCTTGATGTGAAAGCGATGCGGACCCAAGCCGGCTATCCCGTCATCGAGCATCTGCTCAGCAGTCGGGCGATCTTTCTGAGTCTCGTCGAGAAGGCGCGCACCTACGATCGCCAGCGGGTCGAAGGATACCGCGCGAAACGCGACTACGAGGCGCTCGAACTCTATACGCTGCAACACCTGCTCGGCCTGAGGTAGTCGCCAGACATTGCTCCGGTTTGAACGTGCGTAGTGTGGCGCTGGAAACGCATTTTGTGGGACGGGTCCATGACGAAGCCGCTCTGGAGCGTCGATGCCGTCGCCGAGCACGACATTCCGGCCATCGCCGTCAATCCGCAGGGCCCGCGGTATTTTGGGGAACGGAGGATTCGGGACAGATCAAACCACGGCGGACGGCGGACGCGGCTGGACTGCCGGCGATCGCATTTCGCCGGTGGGCTGAGCGACCGCCCCTAACCGCAGCGTGACGGTCACCCAGCCGCCGTCATGCGCGACCGTGAGTTCGTGCGAATGCGCATAGTATCGCGCGAGTCGTTCGCGGAGGTTGTCGAGGCCGATACCGAGGGAAGAAACGGTCTTCTTCGCCCCTGGCTCGATCCACTCCCCGGTGTTCGCGACTTCGAAAACAAGAATGGTTGGAGGTGGAACGGATCGTTTGGTCCCGTTCGGTTCCGCCTCACCATCGTGGCGGCAGCCGGCGGTCGTCCTCCACGGCTTGCCGGACTCTTCGCGACGCACGACGAGCCGCAGCCCAACGCGATCCGGACTGGTGGCGCGGCCGTATTTGAGCGCGTTTTCGACCAGCGGCAACAGCAGGAAATGGGGCAGCCTCTCGCTCTCGATCAACGGATCGCATGAGATTTCGAGTTCGAGCAGATCTCCCCAGCGAGACCGTTCTATTTCAAGGTACGTGCGCAGCAGCTGCATTTCCTCGCCGAGCGTCGTCGTATCCCGCTCGTCGGAGCGATGCAGGGTGAGCCGGCAGAAATCGGCGAGACGTTCGACCATCGTGCGGGCGTCGGATCGGGTCGGCGGCAGCGAGGCACTGATCGAGGCGAGCGTGTTGAAGAGAAAGTGGGGGTTGAGTTGATAGCGGAGCACCTCGAGGCGTGCCTTCTCCTCGGCCAATCGCGCCGCGATCCTCTCCTCGGATTCCAGCCGGTGGAGCTGCGTCAGCTCGACGTTCTTTTGCGCGAGCTCGGTGGTGCGCTGCACGAGTTGACGCGTGCGTTTTGCCACGAGGGCTTCCAAACGACTGGCCCGCTCGCGCAACGCCCTCGTACGGAGCCGCACCACGCCGGCCATCGCGACCAGGCCGGCAATCGCGTACCCAACCAGCGCCCACTGCGTGGCCCACCACGGCGCGAGAATCGCGAAGCTTAATGACGCGGGCGCACTCAGTTGATGGTCGGCATCGCGCGCGCGAATCTCGAAGCGATAACTGCCGGCCGGCAGATTCGTGAAGATCCGCTCCTGCGCCGACGACCATGGCGACCAGTCCTCGTCGTTGCCGACCAGGCGCGTTTGGTAGCTCACCGTGTTGCCGAATTGGTGCCGCAGCGCGATGTAATCGAATTTCAGCGGAGCGTGCCGGTGCGGGAGGCGGCTGCCTTCGCGGACCTCCGCCGATTTCAATCGGGCGGCAAAGGGCACGGGCGCGGCGAAGGCGCGGGCAACTTCCACGCGGACCAGGCCTCGTGCGCCACAAATCCAGAGCACGCGACCGTCGGGCAGCGCTTCTTCGCGCAGGCGCGCCAGGGCGCCGGCCGCCGCCGTGATGAAGTTGGGCAGACGCCGGGATTCGCCTCCAGCCGGCGGCACCTGGTAGACGCCCGATTGCGCCGAAAGCCAGAGTGCGTCCGCATCGATCGGGTCGGCGCGGCTGCCCGCCCAGCCATCTGTAAACGGTCCGGCTGGCCACGCGGCCGACTCCGGTACTTCAACCAGCCGCCGCGCGTTGCGGTCAAAGCGAAAGGGGCGTTTGTCGGTATCGAGCAGAACCAGGGGTTCACCGCGCCAATCGACGACATTGATCCGGCGAAACTGATCGGGGAGGCCGCGATCGGCGCCGAAGTGATCGATTCGCGGTGTGCCCGGCCCCGCGGTTTTCTCTGCATTGAACGCGAGGCGGAAAAGTCCGCGATTGAACGTCGACACCCAGAGCGTGCCGTCCTTTTCCTCAATCAGCCCGCGCACGTCTTCGTCGAAGCCGCGCAGGAGCCCCTCGTCGTGCCAGCCTTCGGACCTGTGGCGCACCGACTGCACACCGCGCGGGGTGCCGATCCAAATGCGCTCAGGATCGCGGGTCGATCGATGCAGCACGCCGGCGCCGGGCGGCAACGCGGCGATCGATTCGCGCCGCGTCGGCGAGACGAGGCTGAGACCAGCGTACTCCAAGGCGATCAGACCGGTCGGATGGGAAACCAGCGCATAGGCCGGGTGAGTCGATATGCGTTCAAACCTCGCGCACAGTCCGGCGGCATCGCCCGGGATGAGGCGAAAAACTCCCTCGCCCGTCGCCGCATGGAGCACGCCGGCGTGGCGCACGGCGTCCGCGACCGCACCGCCACCGAGACCGTTGACCGCATCGAACAGCGTCACGCCGGACGGCCATTCGAGCCGGAACAGGCCAATCTCGCTGCCGAGCCAGAGCCCACCCTCTCGATCGCAAAAAAGATCACGCAGCGTTTTCAGATAAAGTCCGATCGTGTTGTCGAGCGGGCCAAGATAGCGGCCGTCCACTCCGAGCCGCAGCCCACCGTAGCCGCTGGGCGCGTCGAACAGAATTGCGAGCGAGCCATCAGCCACCCGTTGCGCCCGCAGGACGCCCTTGCCCTCCAGCCAGCGATTAGCCTCGGTGACCAACGGCGCCACGCGTCCCGCGGCGAGTTGGAAAAATCCCTGTCGGGCCGTGAGCAACCGGAGCGCGCCCGCCGGCCCGGCTTCGATCGAGACTATCTGGTTTTGGCGGAACACGGGATCGTCGACCACCGGTTCGAGCTTATCGAGCCGCAGCTGGCACAGCCCGCGATCGAGTGCCGTGACGTAGACCGCGTCGCCGACGCGATGGAGACGCGCCCCTTGCGAGCCCGGCGGCGAGCGGCAGGGCACAACGCTGAAATGCTGGTCGCGCCACACCAGGATTTTTTCCTCGTCGGCAAAAAAGACACTGGAGCCGGCGGCAAGCACATCAAAGATCTCGTCGCAACCGAGCTCGGTGGGCGGCAGCCGATCGGCGAGCGAAACAAATTCCGCACCTTCTCCCGAACCGCGAATATAGCCGATGATGCTCGCTCCGGCCGCGTAGATGGTGCCATCCGGCGTTCGCGCAAATTTTCGGATCCCGGCGGATTGCGTAGGCACGTCGATGTGCCGCCAGGTGGCGCCATCGTAGCAGCGCAAGCTGTAATAATTGGCCAGGTAGATGAACCCGGCTGAATCCTGCGTCACGGCCTGGCAGAGATAGTGAAGCTGGGGTTGAGACTTTCCCGGGGGGAACTCCCGGAAGATCGGGTGACCGAGCTCGTTTCCCGTCGCCGCCGCACGTCCGGAGCCGGGGGCCGCGAAGAAAAGCGCGAGGACCCACGACAGCATGAGCGATCGCCCGGGGAGGGTGCCGGCTGGGGTGGCGAACATCGCGGGCACTCTTTGCGCGGTCCGGGCAGTGCGCGACCATTTTTCTCGGGCCGCAGCGCACCAACGTCTCCGTTGCGCCACGCGTCGGTTTCCCTCAAAGCCATGGTTATGCTGCGCGCAGTGCTGGCGGTCCTGTTCTCGCTCGGCCCGGCTTTCACGCCGGGTGTCGCGGCGGAAGCTGCCGACGGCCAGCCGGCGGCCAGCACGGCCGGTCCTCCGGTTTCCGGCCAGAACTTCACGCTGCCGGATCCGGGCCTGACGATGATCTGGATTCCGCCCGGGACGTTTCGCATGAGCGGCACGCTCGGCGCCGGCGACGACACCGTGGTGACGCTGACGCGCGGCTACTGGCTCGGACGGACCGAGGTGACCCAGGCGCAGTGGCAGGCGCTGATCGAAAGCGCCGCGGTGTTCCAATACGTTTCCGTGCCCAGTTTTCACAAGGGTTCGGAACGCCCCGTGGAGCGGGTCTCGTGGGAGATGGCGATGGCCTATTGTGCGGATCTTTCCGCCCAGGAACGCGCGGCCGGCCGGCTGCCTCCTGGTTACGAATATACTCTGCCAACGGAGGCGCAGTGGGAATACGCGTGTCGCGCCGGTACCACCGGCAAATACGCGGGCGAAATCGCCGCGCTCGCGTGGTATGAAGGCAACAGCGGCGGCGAAACCCATCCGGTCGCCCAGAAACAGCCCAACGCGTGGGGTCTATATGATATGCACGGCAACGTGCAGGAATGGTGCGCAGATTGGTATGGCGCCTACCCTGGCGGCCGCGTGGACGATCCCAGCGGACCAATTTCCGGCATCTACCGCGTCATGCGCGGAGGATCCTGGAACAGTTCGGAAGGCGGCTGTCGCTCCGCCTTGCGCACCTATTGGCTGGGATCATTTTCCAGTATCAGCCTTGGTTTTCGCGTCGCCCTCGCACCCCAAACCTACCGTCCGCCGACCGAGAATCGGGCAAGCCTTGCGCCGTGAGGAACGATTGAAACCCTCGCGTCGCCCAAACTCCCGGTAGGGGCGAGGTGGAATCCGCGGCTGGCCGCGGCCGCGATTGGCCACAACCGCTCCGCGATTGGCCACAATCCCATCGACGCTCCGGCGCGCGCAAGTGGTGCTGGCGGGCGCGACGCTCCGGGCGAAGTGCCCATGACCCATGCCGCATGCGGTTCACGGTTTCCTGCGGGCCATCGCGCCCGCCCAGATTCAGCCCGCGGCAAATCCAATCCAGCCTTCGGTTTTCAAAATGGCCCATCGTATGTTGAAAGTATTCACTGCTCCGCGACTGCTCCTCGCTCTGGCCAGCCTCGCCGGCACGGCGACCGCGCTGCACGCCGCGGTCGTTTCCGCCATCTATAATGCCGCGACCGATGTGCCGGTCACGGCCGGGAGCTATAGCGCCGCGGGCGACACGGTTGCGTTCACGCTCAATTTCGCGCCCACGGCCGGCACCGAGCTGACGGTCGTGAAGAACACCGGACTCGGCTTCATCACCGGCGCGTTCGGCAACCTGGCGCAGGGGCAGACGGTCGCGCTGACTTTCAGCGGGACCACCTACAACTTCGTGGCCAACTACTACGGCGGGACCGGCAACGATCTGGTACTGGTGTGGGCCGCGTCCGTTGCCTACGGATGGGGCTACAACGCCAACGGACTCCTCGGAGACAACACCACCACGACACCACGCACACTCCCTGTGTCGGTGACCGCCACGGGCGTGCTGAGTGGCAAGACAGTGGTGGCGATGGCAGCGGGCCAGGATCACACGCTCGCCCTGTGCGCAGACGGAACCGTGGCTGCCTGGGGCAGCAACGGCTACGGCCAGCTCGGCATCAACAGCAACAGCTCCACGGCCAGCCTGGTACCGGTGCTGGTCAATACCGCGTCAGGAGTCTCCGCACTTTTTGGCAAACGGGTGGTGGCCATCTCGGCGGGCTATGCCCACAGCCTGGCGCTGTGTTCGGATGGCACGGTGGCTGCCTGGGGACGCGGCACTGACGGCGCGCTCGGCAACGGCACCTTTGGCCTCAGCATCGCGCCGGTGGCCGTGAACATGGCGGGCGTGCTCGCCGGGCAGACGGTCGCGGCGATCGTGGCGGGCTACGATCACAGTGTGGTACTGTGCGCGAATGGCACCGTGGCCGCCTGGGGCGCCAATTTCAACGGCCAGCTCGGCAACAACAGCACGACGACCAGCTCCGTGCCCGTGCTGGTGAGCACGGCGGGCATACCCGTACCGGGAAAGACGGTCGTGGCCATCGCGGCGGGCCATGGTCACAGCATGGTGCTCTGTTCGGATGGCACCCTGGCTGCCTGGGGCGAAAACGCCGCAGGGCAACTGGGCAACAATACCACCGTGCAAAGCCTCGTGCCCGTGGCGGTGACCACGTCGGGCACGGCGCTGGCTGGCAAGACGGTGGCGGCGATTGCGGCGGGCTACACGCATAGCATGGCGCTGTGCACGGACGGCACGCTGACCTCATGGGGTCACGGCCTCTATGGCCAGAATGGCGATGCCTCCACGACGAACCGTCTCTTGCCGGTGCTGGTCAACACCGCGGGCGCGCTGGCCGGCAAAACGGTCCATCGCGTCATCACCGGCAGCAGCCACACGATGGCGCTGTGCTCGGACGGCACCTTGTTCACGTGGGGGAGAAACAGCGAAGGCCAGCTTGGCGACAACACCACGGTGCAGGCCAACGCGCCGGTGGCCGTGAACACGTCGTCCCTCCCGGCGGGAGCTCGGTTCACCGATGTCTTCAGTGGATCGACGGGTTATGTTTCGCTCGCGCTGGTGGCCGTGGCGGCGACGGCGCCGGAGATCGATGTGAGCGGCAACTCCGTGAGTATCGCCGATGGGGATACGTCGCCGGCCCTGGCGGATTTCACCGACTTTGGCTCCGTTCCGCTGGGCGGCACTCCCCTGGTGCGCACCTTCACGATCACGAACAGCGGCACAGCGGCCTTGAACGTGACCGGCGCCCCAAAAGTGGCGATTAGCGGGGCGAACGCGAGCGAGTTCACCGTGACGACCCAACCCGCGGCGTCCGTCGCGGCGGGCGGCGGCACAACGACGTTCGCGATCGGTTTCGCGCCCGGCGTCATCGGTCTCCGGACCGCGGTCGTCACGATCGCGAACGACGACTCGGACGAGAACCCCTATGATTTTGCGATTCAAGGCACCGGGACCGCGCCGCAGATCCTCGTGCGGGGAAGCAGTGTCACGATCCTCAACGGCGACACCACGCCGACCGGCGGCGACGCCACGGCGTTTTTCGATGCCACGGTCTGCAGTGGAACGCCCGTCACCCACACTTTCACGATTCACAACTTCGGCAATTCCCCGCTCAACCTGACCGGAACGCCGGCGGTCGTGGTCGGCGGACCCAACGCGGGTGATTTCACCGTGTCCCAGCCGACCTCGACGAGCATCAGCGGCCCCAGCGGATTCACGACCTTCAGCGTCACGTTTGTCCCGACGGCCGTCGGGCTGCGCGCGGCGACGCTGAGCATCGCCAGCAACGACGCCACGGCCAGTCCGTACGTGTTCACGATTTCCGGCAACGGCGTCGCCCCCGAGATCGACGTGGCCGGCGGCATCACGCCGATTTCGATCGCGGACGGCGATCTGTCTCAGGTGGTCGCGGACGGGACGGACTTCGGCAGCGTTGCGCTTTCCGGCAGCGCCGCGCACCTCTTCACGATCACGAACACGGGCACGGCGCCGCTGAACCTGACCGGCACTCCGCTCAAGGTTGTGATCACAGGGACGAACGCGGGCGAGTTCGCCGTGACGCAACCCACGGTCGGCGTTGTGGCGGCCAATGGGGGGACCGCGACGTTCACCGTGACCTTTGCACCGCTCGCCGCCGGCCTGCGCACAGCCACGGTCAGCATCCTCAGCGACGATTGCGACGAGGGGACGTACGACTTCGCGATCCAGGGCAGCGGCGCGGCGCCGCAAATGATCGTGCGCGGGCTCAGCGTTACCATTCTGGATGGCGATACCACGCCCACCGGCGGTGACCACACGGACTTCGGCAACACCGTCGTGTGCGGTTCCACTTCGGCGACTCACACGTTTACGATTTTCAATTTTGGCACGGCGTCCCTGCACCTCACCGGTTCGCCCATCGTGGCCGTCAGCGGGATCAATCAAACCGACTTCGCGGTCAGCCAGCCCACCCTTACCGTCATTCCTGGCGGAGGCAGCTGGACGACGTTCGATGTCACCTTCACGCCCGGCGGCACCGGTCCGCGCACCGCCACGCTCAGTATCGCCAACGACGACAGCACCGCGAATCCCTACGACTTCGTGGTGGCCGGCACCGGCATCGCGCCTGAAATGGATATCTGGGGAGGCACCGCGGCCAATCCGGCCGCGATCCTCGATGGCGATACTACGCCGATGGCGGGAGACGGCACCGCGTTTGGCGACGTCGCGCTGTGCGGCACCGCGCCGATAACGCACACCTTCACGATCCTCAACACCGGGAACGCGCCGCTCAACCTGACCGGCACGCCCAAGGTGACGGTGGGCGGCACGAATCCGGGTGATTTCACGGTGACGCAACCCGCGCTCACCGTCGTTCCCGGTGGCGGCTCCACGACCTTCAGTGTCACCTTCACGCCCGGCGGCCTGGGCGTGCGGACGGCGACGCTCACCATCACCAACGACGACTGCAACGAGGGTATCTACGATTTTGCGATCAACGGCAATGGCGTCGCCCCCGAGATCGACCTCAGCGGCGCCGGCCTGAGTATTGCGGACGGCGATACAACGCCGGCCGCGACGGACCAGACCGACTTTGGCAGCGTCGGAGTCGGCAGCAACCTGGTGTACACGTTTACCATCACCAACAGCGGCACCGCGCCGCTGCACCTGACCGGGACGCCCAACCTCGTGACCGTAACGGGCGCAAACCCGGGCGATTTCACAGTGACGCAACCCGCACTCAGCGTCATCCCAGCCCTCGGATCCACGACCTTCACGGTTACCTTCACCCCCGGCGCACTCGGCATGCGCACCGCCACGCTGAGCGTCGGAAACGACGACTGTGATGAGGGCACGTACGATTTCGCCATCCAGGGTAATGGAACCAGCACCGGCACGCCGGAGATCGAGGTGCGTGGCGGCACCAATGTCATCGCCAGTGGCGACACGACCCCGAGCGCAAGCGACCTCACGGATTTTGGCACGGTCGCGGTCGGTACCGGCGCGTTCTCCAATCACGGGTTTTCGATCTGGAATCTCGGCACGGCGGACCTGCTGCTGACCGGCTCGCCCAAGGTCACGATTACAGGTGCCAACCCCGGCGACTTTACGGTGACCATCGTGCCGGTTTCCCCGGTCCTGAACAACGGTTTCGGGGTCTCGCTCGGCATCACCTTCGTTCCGCTCGGTTCGGGGCTGCGGACGGCGACCGTCACGATCCTCAACAACGACAGCGACGAGGGCACGTACACGTTCGCCATCCAGGGCAACGGCACCGGTGGCACCGGCGCCCCGGAGATCGAAGTGCGCGGCGGTACCAACGTCATCGCCAGTGGCGACACGACTCCCGATGTATCCGACCTCACGGATTTCGGCACCGTCGCGGTAGGCACCGGCGCGTTCTCCAATCACGGGTTTTCGATCTGGAATCTCGGCACGGCGGACCTGCTGCTGACCGGCTCGCCCAAGGTCACGATTACAGGCGCGAACCCCGGCGATTTCACGGTGACCATCGTGCCGGTTTCACCGGTCTTGAACAACGGCTTCGGGGTCTCGCTCGGCATCACCTTCGTTCCGCTCGGTTCGGGGCTGCGGACCGCGACCGTCACGATCCTCAACAACGACAGCGATGAAGGCACGTACACGTTCGCCATCCAGGGCAACGGCACCGGCGGCACCGGCGCCCCGGAGATCGAAGTGCGCGGCGGCACCAATGTCATCGCCAGTGGCGACACTACCCCGAGCGCAAGCGACCTCACGGATTTTGGCACGGTCGCGGTCGGCACCGGCGCGTTCGCCAATCACGGGTTTTCGATCTGGAATCTCGGCACGGCGGACCTGCTGCTGACCGGCTCGCCCAAGGTCACGATCACGGGTGCGAACCCCGGCGACTTTACGGTGACCATCGTGCCGGTTTCCCCGGTCCTGAACAACGGTTTCGGGGTCTCGCTCGGCATCACCTTCGTTCCGCTCGGCTCGGGGCTGCGAACCGCGACCGTCACGATCCTCAACAACGACAGCGACGAGGGCACGTACACGTTCGCCATCCAGGGCAACGGCACGATTCCGCCCAAGCCGGATCCCCAGATCCGCGTGACGGGCAATTCAATCTTCATTGCCAGTGGCGACCTGACGCCCAGCACCTCGGACCACACGGTATTTCCGAACACGCTGTGGTCCGGCGGCGCGTATCAAGATCGAACGTACAAGATCTGGAACGTCGGGCCGCCCTTTTCCACTCTGGTGGTGGGACCCGTGGCGACCAGCGGCGGCAACGCACCGGCGGATTTCACCGTGCTGGCGCCGCTCAGCGCCAATATCAACAGCAGCAATTTTTGGAACTTTACGGTGCGATTCAATCCCAGCGCCGGCGGCCTGCGATGGACCACGGTTACCATTCCCAACAATGCCCCGGGCATGAGTCCCTACGTCTTCAAGATTCAAGGCTACGGGACATCGTGGACGCCAACGCCGCCCGAAATTTTCGTCACCGGCAACGGCACGACCATCCTCGACGGGGACGGCACGCCCAGCCTGGCTGACCACACGCACTTCGGCAGCAAGGGAGTGTTCGGCGGCTTCAAGGTGCGGACGTTCACGATTCACAACAGCGGCACTCTGCCCCTGGCCGTGGGCAGCGTGTCCAAGTTCGGCGGCAACGCGGCGGCGGATTTCACGGTGTTGACGCAGCCGGCAACTTCCGTCGCCGGCTCCGGGGGCACCACGACGTTTACCGTCAAATTCGATCCCAGCTTTTTCGGCACCCGCAGCACCAACCTGATCTTTGGCAACAATGACAGCAACGAGAACCCCTACAACTTCACCATTCGCGGCAACGGCACGTGGTGGCCGTTCAGCGGCGGCGGTTGGTGGTGGAAGAATGCCAGCGCCGGCTGGGTGCCGGTGGCGGAACTGCTGGGCGACGCAGCGGGAGTCGACGCCGGCGATGATCTCATGCCGGCCATCGGCGCGCCCCGCCCCTTCGCCTGGGGCGGCAACAGTTTCGGCCAGCTCGGCGACAACACCACGACAGATCGTTCGCTGCCGGTGGCGGTGAACGACGCAGGTATCCTTTCCGGCAAGACAGTCGTCGATCTCGCGGTGGGCCAGAATCACAGCGTGGCGCTGTGCTCGGACGGCACACTCGCCGCGTGGGGCCAGGGGAGCTCCGGTCAGCTCGGCAACAACAGCACCACCGGCAGTTCGCTGCCGGTCGCGGTCAACCTGACCGGCGTGCTGGCCGGCAAGACAGTCGTGGCCCTCGCCGCCGGACATGATCACTCGCTGGCGCTATGTTCGGACGGGACAGTCGCCGCATGGGGTGGCAACGGTTCCGGCGAACTCGGCGTTGGCAGCACCACCACCAGTTTGGTGCCGGTGCTGGTCAACACGGCCGGCGTGCTCGCCGGAAAAACGATCGTGGCCATTGGCGCCGGCGATCAGCACAGCGTTGCGTTAGCCTCCGATGGCACGGTGGCGGCGTGGGGCGCCAATGGCGCCGGCCAGCTCGGCAACGGCACCACCACCAACAGCTCAGTGCCCGTCCTGGCCAGCACGACCGGCGCGATGTCGGTCCTCGGCGGCCGAACGATTGTGGCCATTGCCGCAGGCGGCTTTCACACGCTGGTTTCATGCTCCGATGGCACCGTGGCCGCGTGGGGCCGGAACGCCTCCGGCCAGCTCGGCGACAACAGCACGACGGACCATTCGGCGCCGGTGTTGGTCAACACGGCGGGCGTGCTCGCCGGCAAGACGGTGGTGGCCATCGCGGCGGGCGCGTCGCACAGCGTGGCAGTTTGCTCCGACGACACGCTCGTCGCCTGGGGTGCAAACCTTTCCGGCCAACTTGGCAACAACGCGACTGCGACCAGCCCGGTGCCGGTCGCGGTTGTTCGGACCGGCGACCTCGCCGACAAGACGGTGGTCGGCGTCGCCGCGGGCGAAGACCACAGTGCGGTGCTGTGCGCGGACGGCACCCTGGCCGCGTGGGGCGGAAACGCGCAGGGCCAGCTCGGCGCCAACGGCACGACCAACAGCCTGGTGCCCAGGGTGGTCAACGCCGGTGCGACCGGGTCGAGGGCCCGCTTCACCCGCGTGTTCGCCGGACCGTCGGCCGCCCGCACGCTGGCCTTGTCGGCCGCGCTCGCGCCGGAGATCAGCGTCATCGGTAACGGTGAGTCCGTCGTCAGCGGCGGCAGCCCCGGCCCGGCCAACCACACCGACTTCGGCCGCGCCGTGGTGAACAGCGGCACGGTCGTCCGCACCTTCACGATTTCAAACACCGGCGTCGTGGCATTGAATTTGACCGGCACACCCAGGGTGGCGGTGAGCGGCGCCAATGCGGCCGAGTTCATCGTGACCCTGCAACCGGCTTCGCCCGTCGCTGGTTTCAGTGGCACCACCACCTTCGCGGTGACGTTCGCTCCGGCCAGCACCGGAACGCGCTTGGCCACGCTCACCCTCGCGACCGACGACCCCAATCAGAATGCGTTCACGTTCGACGTCCAGGGCACGGGCACGGCGGCGGGGAGCCTCGATCCGACCCTGAATCCCGGGCCGAACAACCTCGTATTCACTACGGCCATACAGCCCGACGGCAAGAACGTGCTCGGCGGCACCTTCACCGCCTTCAGCGCGGGAACCCCCAATCGCGCGGCCCGGCTCGAGGCCGATGGCTCGCTTGATCCGACGTTCAATCCCGATGCGAATGATTTCGTGGGCGCTGCGGTGGTGCAGCCGGATGGAGCGATTGTCTTCGGCGGCTCGTTCACGAGCGTGGGCGGAGTGGCCCGCAACCGCCTGGCGCGGGTCGATGCCGACGGCGTCCTCGACGCTGGCTTCAATCCCGACGCCGACGCCCCGGTCAATGCCATCGCGATCCAGCCGGATGCGAAGCTCATCGTTGCGGGCAACTTCAACGCCGTGGGCGGAGTCGCGCGGAGCAAACTCGCCCGGCTCAATGCCGACGGCACGATCGACGCGGGCTTCGATCCGAACGTGAACCGCAGTGTTTACACCGCCGCGGTGCAGCCCGACGGAAAAATCCTGCTCGGGGGCAACTTCGACCTGGTGGGCGGCGTGACGCGCAACCGCATCGCGCGGCTCAACGCCAACGGCACGCTGGACGCGAGCTTCGATCCCAATGCGACCAGCGACGTCACCTGCCTGGCGGTGCAGGCGGATGGCAAGATCGTCATCGGCGGCCAGTTCATGGCCGTCGGCGGAGTGCCGCGCAACCGGCTCGCGCGGCTGAACGCCGACGGCACGCTCGACCCGGCGTTTGATCCCAATGCCGACAGCGCGGTCTACAGCATGGCGGCGCAAACGGACGGAAAGATCATCATCGGCGGCGCCTTCAATAATGTGGGCGGCGTGGAGCGAGTTCGCATCGCGCGGTTGAACGCCGACGGGACGCCGGACACCAGCTTCACTTCGAGCACGGAGGACGTCGTTTTCAGCACCGCGGTGCAGGCGGATGGGAAGGTCGTCATCGCTGGCTACTTCTACACCGTGGGCGGAGCATCGAGTCGGAGCCTCGCACGGTTGGACAACGACAATGCCACCCAGAGTCTCTCCGTGCCCGCCGCCGGCCGCGTGCAATGGCTGCGCGGCGGCGCGTCGCCGGAAACCCTCCAGGTCACCTTCGAACTTTCGACCAACAACGGCGACACATGGAGCCTGCTCGGCGCAGGCACGCGCATGGCCGGTGGCTGGGAACTGACCGGGCTTGCCTTGCCAGGCACGGGCCTGGTGCGCGCCCGTGCGCGCACCACCGGTGGCGCCTACACCGGCTCCTCCGGATTGGTGGAATCGCTCGCCGCATTCAGGTTTGCGGCGCCGGGCACCGCACCGACCATCACCACGCAACCGTTCAGCGTGATGGTGAACTTGGGCCAGCAGGCTGTGTTCACCACGGCGGCGACGGGCAATCCGGCGCCCGCGTACCAGTGGCAGCGCCAGTCGACCGGTGCCGGGAGTTTCGTGAACATCGGCGAAGCCGCCCCGTACAGCGGCACCCAGACCGCGACGCTCACGATCAGCGGCACGACGCTCGCGATGAACGGCGACAACTTCCGCTGCATTGCCAGCAATGGAGTCGCGCCCGACGCGACGAGTGATGCCGCGACGCTGGTGATCAATCAAATCGGCACGACCCTCAGCCCGACCTCGAAAACCGCGGCGGCGGCGGGCGAGACGTATGCGATCACCGTGACGTCGGGCACGAGCTGGACCGCCAGCTCCAATCAGACCTGGGCCACGGTCGCCCCCACGAGCGGCACCGGCAACGGAAGCGTTAGCGTGACGGTGGCGGCCAACCCGTCGACCGCCAGTCGCGCGGCGACGATCATGATTGGCGGGCAAACGCACGCGCTGACGCAAAGCGGGGCGGCGGCGTCAACGACTCTCAGTCCCATTGCCAAGACGGCGGCGGCGGCCGGCGAGAGCTACCCGATCACCGTGACGTCGAACACGAATTGGACGGCCACCTCGGACCAGACCTGGGTGACGGTTTCCCCGACAAGCAGCATTGGCAACGGAACGGTCACCGTGACGGTGGCGGCCAACCCGTCGACCACCGGGCGCACGGCGACGATTACGATCGGCGGACAAACTCACGCGCTGACGCAAGGCGGGGCCGCGGGGTCAACGACACTCAGTCCGATCGCGAAGACCGTGGGAGCGGCCGGCGAGGCGTATGCGATCACCGTGACGTCGAACACGAACTGGAATGCCAGCTCGGATCAGACGTGGGTGACGGTATCGCCGACGAGTGGTTCGGGGAATGGCACGGTGAACGTGACCGTGGCGGCCAACACCGGGACCACCAGCCGCACGGCGACGATCACGATCGGCGGCCAAACGCACGCGTTGACCCAGGGTGCACCGGGCGCGCCTGCCATCATCACGCAACCAGTCGATCAAATCGTCGTGGCTGGTGGAACGGCGACCTTCACCGTGGCGGCGCCAGGAGCGGGCACGGTGGACTATCA
>Ga0082335_1003269_pt1 | contig 27108 bp, 20 predicted proteins | sample Subgrocontami58m_FD_72375 | JGI IMG/M metagenome (GOLD analysis project Ga0082335, IMG submission 72375) | Subsurface groundwater microbial communities from S. Glens Falls, New York, USA - GMW37 contaminated, 5.8 m (SPADES assembly) (version 2) ...
GCGAGCCGATGTAGGTGCGCCGGTGGCCGCGGATCTCGGCCTCATCGTGTACGCCGCCGAGACTCGCGCGCACGAACTTGCGCCCGATTGCTTTCGCGATGCTCTGGCCGAGCGAAGTCTTGCCAACGCCGGGCGGACCGGCAAAGCACAGGATCGGGCTCTTGCCCGCCGGATTAAGCTTGCGCACCGCGAGATATTCGAGAATGCGCTTCTTGATTTTCTCGAGCCCGTAGTGGTCCTCATCGAGAATACGCCGCGCTTGCGCAATGTCGATCGCCGTCCCGGCATCGGCCTGCCACGGAAGCTCGATCAGCCAGTCGAGGTAGGTGCGTATCATCGAGTGCTCGCCGGCGCCCTCGGGCATGCGCTCGAGCCGCTTCAGCTCCTTGCGCGCCTGTTTCTCGACTTCCCCGGGCATATTCGCTGCGCTGATGGCCTTGTCGAGCTCGGCAATTTCCGCCGCGCCTTCGTCGCCCTCGCCGAGTTCCTTCTGGATGGTGCGCATCTGCTCGCGCAGCAGGTGCTTGCGGTTTCTGTCGTCGATCGACTCCTTGGTGCGCGCGTCGATATCGCGCGAAACCTTCAGCACCTCGATCCGGTGTTGCAGCAGTTCGAGCAGCTTATCGAGTCGCGTCTTGAGATCGAACGTCTCGAGCAGCTGCTGTTTTTCCTCGACGCTGATGTCCATCAGCCCGGCGATGAAATCCGCCAGCCGCGCGGGGCCCTCGACACCCCGCAATGCGGCCACCATTTCTTCGGGCACCTGCGGCAGCAATTGCAGTATTTCGGTGGCACGCTGCCTGAGATTGAGAGCGCGGCCCTCGATGTCCGGGTCGATCTTCCCCGGTTCCTCGATGAACTGCACGCGGGCGACTGTAAACGGGTAGCCATCGAGGAACTGCAGCACCCGGAAACGCTTCACGCCCTGGCAGATCACGTGATGCGAGCCGTCGGGGGCCGTGATATAACGCAGCACATTGGCGGTGGTGCCAACCCAGTGCAGATCGTCGGGGCCCGGCAACTCGGATCCGGGCTTGCTTTGCAGCAGCACGCCGAGCGGACGCTGCAGGCGGGCGGCCTCCTGCGCCGCCGCGCGCGAACGCTCGCGGCCCACCGTCAGCGGAAACACCACGCCGGGGAACAGCACGACGTTGCGTACCGGCACGATGATCAACGCATCATCCGGCAACGGGTGCGCGGTGCCTTCCTGCTGCGGCAGGCCACCGGGCTCCGGCGTTGCTGCACGGACGCCCGCGTCGGCGCTGACCGGATTGATATCGGTGATGATGTCGTCGCTCATGACTGCCCCGCCCTGCGCAACCTCAGTATCAAACAGCCGTCCCTGAATTCGCGCGTGCCCGCTTCCAGCGGCACTTCGGGCAGCTGAATGCGCCGCTCGAAATAACCGTATGGAATTTCGAGCCGCCGTACTGCGCCGCGCGCGCCGGCGAACGGGATGCGGCTTTCGGCACGCACGACGAGTGTCCCGGACTCAATCGTCGCCTCGACGCTCCCGCCCGCCACGCCCGGAAGGGCCACGATGACGATGAATTCGCGCTCGTCCTCGAACACGTCGACCGGCGGCTCCCATACCGCCCGGGTCCGCCCGGACGCACCCAGCTGGAAAAACTGCCGGTGCATGCGCTCGGCCTGGTCGAGCAGATCGCAGGCCTGCGCCCACATCCAGCTGTGCGGATTACGCGATGACATTTCTGCTCACTCCGGCACCTCTCCACATCGCCCCGGCCACCGGGTCCTTGCGGATCGCAAGACTTCGGTGGCTGTGATCTTCGGAATATGGGGGGAGCCCCCGCGAAATCAAGGCTCCGCGCAGGAATGCCCGGACGAGGCGCTACATCTGCATCTCGCCCATCCCGCCGGGCTCCGCCTCCTGCTCCGGCAACTCCGCGACCATGGCGTCAGTAGTGAGAATCAGGCTCGCGATCGACGCGGCGTTTTGCAGGGCGTAACGGGTTACCTTGGTGGGATCGAGGATACCCATCTCGATAAGATCGCCGTAGGCATCAGTGGCGGCGTTGTAACCGAAGTTGCCCTTGCCCCCGAGCACTTTGTCGAGTATCACCGAGGCGTCGCCACCCGCATTGGCTACGATCTGGCGCAGAGGTTCTTCGAGCGCCCGCAGCACGATCCTGATGCCGGCTTCCTGATCGTGATTATCGCCCTTGAGTTCCCTGATCGCCGTCCGCGCCCGCAGCAGCGCCACGCCGCCGCCCGGCAGGATGCCTTCCTCGACCGCGGCGCGGGTCGCGTGCATCGCATCTTCGATGCGGGTTTTTTTCTCTTTCATCGCGGTTTCGGTGGCGGCTCCAACCTTGATCACCGCGACACCGCCGGAGAGCTTGGCGGCGCGCTCCTGCAGTTTCTCCTTGTCGTAGTCGCTGGTGGCCTCCTCGATTTGCTTGCGGATCTGCTTGATCCGGTTCTGGATCTTTGCGGGATCCCCTCCACCGCCAATGAGGGTGGTGTCGTCCTTCGTCGCTTCAATGCGCTTGGCCTTGCCAAACTCCTTGACGGTCACCTTTTCCAGCGACAACCCGAGTTCCCCGGCGATCATTGTGCCACCGGTCAGGATGGCGATATCCTCGAGCATCTCCTTGCGGCGGTCCCCGAATCCCGGGGCCTTCACCGCACAGCTCTTGAGTATGCCCCGCAGGTGATTGACGACCAGCGTGGCCAGCGCCTCGCCGTCAACCTCCTCGGCAATGACCAGCAGCGGCTTGCCGGTCTTCGCCACCTCTTCCAGCACCGGCAGCAGCTCGTTGATGCTCGATATTTTCCTGTCGCACAGCAGCACGTAAGGCTCTTCCAGCACTGCGCTTTGCTTTTCAGCATTGTTGATGAAGTAAGGCGACAGATAGCCGCGGTCGAACTGCATGCCTTCCACCACTTCCAGTTCGTTCTGCAGGCCGGAGCCGTCTTCCACCGTGATCACGCCTTCTTTTCCCACCTTCTCCATGGCCTCGGCGATGGTGTTGCCAATGGATAAATCGGCGTTGGCGGAAATCGCGCCAACCTGCGCGATTTCCCTGTTGGTCGCGCAGGCCTTCGAAAGTCTCCTGAGTTCTTCGACCGTGGCTGCGACCGCCTTGTCGATGCCGCGCTTGAGATCCATCGGGTTCATTCCGGCCGCTACGTACTTCATGCCTTCCTGCACGATGGCCTGCGCCAGCACGGTAGCAGTGGTGGTGCCGTCGCCGGCCACATCGGAAGTCTTGCTGGCAACTTCCTTCACCATCTGCGCGCCCATGTTCTCGAACCTGTCCTTCAGCTCGATCTGCTTCGCGACCACCACGCCGGAGCAGGCCACCAAAGGAGCGCCATAGGAGCGCTCGAGAATGACGTTGCGGCCTTTCGGACCCAGCGTCACCTTGACCGCATCCGCGAGAATGTTTACACCGTCAACGATCTTCGCGCGGGCGGCGTCATGAAACATGACCTGTTTTGCCGGCATCGTTACCTCCCGGGTTCGCGTCGGCGGCACCCGTCATGCGCGCCGCCAGAGCTGTCGTATGCGCGAACTCAACGAGACCGCGAAGGTCTCCGGTCCCGGCCGCGCGCTCCGATTGTTTTTTACCACTTGCCGGCGCACCGCCGCTTGACTTAAATCACGCTGGAGTCAAGTTTTCGCCTTACCCGGGAGTTTCTTCCACACGCACGCGCCTTTGCTCACCCGCTCGATCTCGTCGAGCTGGCGGGCGTGCTCGGCAAGTTCCCCGGCACTCGCGGCAATCACGATCAGTTCGAGCTTGCCGGCGGCGAGCCGGGTTGCCTTGGCCGCCTGCGGCGCCGGCTCGATCTCCATGATCAGGCTGTCCTGGCCCCGCGTCATCGCGAGATAGACTGCGGCCAGCAGATTGGCGTCGAGCAGCGCGCCATGCAGCGCGCGCGCCGAGTTGTCGATCTGGTAGCGTTCGCAGAGCGCGTTCAGGTTGTTTTTCTTGCCCGGATGCAGCTCGCGCGCCATCTGCAGCGTATCGACGATGTTCGCGCAATATTCACTGATCGGCTTCAGGTCGAGCAGGTCGAGCTCGCGGTTCAGAAAGCCGGTGTCGAACGGCGCGTTGTGGATGACCAGTTCGGCGCCGCTCACGAAATCGAGCCACTCGTTGACGATGTCGCGGAACTTCGGCTTGTCGCGCAGGAATTCCTCGCTCAGGCCGTGCACCTGCAGCGCGCCTTCGTCGCTCGCGCGCTCCGGGTTGATGTAGCGGTGAAAATGATTGCCGCTCAGGCGCCGATCGACGATCTCGACTGCCGCGAGCTCGATCACGCGGTGGCCGAGATTGGGATCGAGGCCGGTGGTTTCGGTGTCGAGAATGATCTGCCGCATAAGGACGTGGATCGTGGTTCGTGATCAGGCGCTGCGCGCCTGATCAACGCCGCGGTTGGCGAGCTCGTCGGCGCGCTCGTTGCCATCGTGGCCGGCGTGGCCCTTTACCCACAGCCACTCGATCTCGTGTTGCTGTGCGAGCTCGTCGAGCTGGCGCCACAAATCTTCGTTCTTGACGGGCTTCTTGCCGGTGGTTTTCCAGCCGCGTTTTTTCCAGTCGTGGATCCACGCCGTGATGCCCTGCTGCACGTACTTTGAATCCGTATGCAGCCTGACGCGGCACTGGCGGCGAAGGGCCTCGAGCGCGCGGATGACGGCGGTCAGCTCCATGCGGTTATTGGTGGTATGCGCTTCGCCGCCGCACAGCTCGCGGGTGCGTGCGCCATACCTGAGCAGCACACCCCAGCCGCCCGCCCCCGGATTGCCCTTGCAGGCGCCGTCGGTATAGACCTCGACCACCTCGCTCATTGGGTTTTGATCGATTCTCTCGCAGCGATCGGCTCGTCGTTGTCGTTCGCCTTGGGCACCACGGCGAGATTGCGCTTGCGCGCGAGCTGTTCGCGCCACATCGGCATGATGACGCGCATGCCGCGCACGCGCTTCACCACGTGCAGAAAGTAGACCCCGCCCGCGATCGGCCACCACCGGTCGCCGGCGGCTTCCATGAAACGGAAATGCTCGAGCCATTTGTCCTGCGCGCACGGCGGCAGATAGCAACCCATCCGGCCGGCGACGATCTCGAGCTCGAGCAAAGCCAGCCAGTCTTTGAGCCGCGGCAGGCGGATGAAGCGCCCGCGCCACGGATACCCACCGCGCGAGCGGCTGAAGATGCGCCGCAGTCCCCACAGGCTCCACGGATTGAAGCACGCGATCACGGCGTGCCCCTCGGGCATCAACACGCGCTGCACCTCGCGCAGGATCTGATGCGGGTGTTCGCTGAATTCGAGCGCGTGCGGCAGCAACAGCAGATCGATGCTGTTGCTCGCGATCGGCAGATCGCGGAAATCGGCGCGCAGCGCAACCGGGCCGGCCGGCGCGATTCCGCACTTGAGCGGAATGCGGCTCGCGCGCAGAAAATCGTGCTCCGGCAGCCCGAGCTGCAACGCGTTGAAGCCGAATACGTCGGCGACTGCCTGATCGATGTAGCGGTGCTCGCACTCGAGCAGATAACGCCCGAGGGGAGTAGCAAACCACTCCCCCGGCGATTGCGGTGCTGACTGCCTGGTGATAGTCATTGACATGCGGGCAGTTTAAAACAAAGATATGGCCTGTGCACGATTTCAGCCGCAGCGTTTTCCGACATGGATGAACTCCGCATTTGTCCGGTCTGTGCATTCCAGGACAATTACATCTGGGTGCTGCGCCTCGGCGGCAACGCCGCGGTGGTCGATCCGGGCGACGAGGAGCCGGTGCTCGACTACCTGCGCGCTGAAAAACTCCAGCTCACCGCGATTCTCAACACCCATCATCACACCGACCATGTCGGCGGCAATGATGAGCTGCTGCGCCACTTTCCGGTGCCGGTCTATGGACCCTGCGACGAGCGCATTCCCACCGTCAGCCGGCGGCTCAACGAAGGCGAGCGCTTTACGCTCGACGGTTTCGGGATCGAATTTTCGGTGTTCGAAATTCCCGGCCATACCCGCAGCCACATCGCTTTTTACGGCGGCGGCATGCTGTTCAGCGGCGACACGCTGTTCGCGTGCGGCTGCGGGCGGCTGTTCGAAGGCACGCCACGGCAAATGCACGACTCGCTCGCCAAGCTCGCGCGCCTGCCCGATGCAACCCGCGTCTACTGCGGCCACGAGTACACGTTGTCAAATATCCGGTTCGCCAGGGCAGTCGAAGCGGCGAACCCGCAGCTCGCCGAATGGGAGCAGGCAGCGGGCGCATTGCGTGCCAGGAACGAGCCGACTTTGCCGTCGACAATAGCCGCGGAAAAAGCCGCGAACCCGTTCCTGCGCTGCGACCAACCCGCAGTGATCGCGGCCGCCAGTCACTACGCAGGCAGGCCGCTCGAGGATCCGGTCAGCGTGCTGGGCGCGATCCGCGACTGGAAAAATAATTTCCGGTAAGAATCAACGCGTGTCGCGTTGATTCTTTCCGGAAGATCAGCTTGACTCGCCAATGGTGTGCTGGTTACCATAGCCGCGTCTAAACAAGAACAAGTTCCTGCCGATGCAGCTTTACCGCAAAGCCCTGCTGATCGCGGCCGGACTGGTCATTCACTCCCCGTTGTTGTCAGCAGCCGAAATTGCGCCGCTCGAGGTCGAGTCCGTGGCGCAGGCCCCGGCAGAAGCCGACGATGTTGCCCCCGCGGAGCAGAGTGCAGCTTCCAGTTCGCCGTTTGAAGGAAACCTCGGCGCCCCGGACATCCCGAGCGTACAGCTGCCAGCGGCAAGCGGTGTGCCGGTGTCACCAATCCCGGCTGTCACGGATTTGACGACCGTGCCGGCGAGCCTGTGGCAGCGGATCCGCAACGGCTTCGGCCTTCCCGACATCGAGACCCCGCTGGTCCGCGAGCAGGAAGAGTGGTTCACCAAACGCCCCGATTACCTCAAACGCACGGTGGAGCGCAGCAACCGCTACCTCTACCATATTGTCGAGGAAGTCGAGAAACGCGGCATGCCGACCGAAATCGCGTTGCTGCCGATCATCGAGAGCGCCTACAACCCGGTCGCCTACTCGCGGGCGCACGCGTCCGGCATCTGGCAGTTCATTCCCGAGACCGGCAAGCGCTACGGGCTGCAGCAGAACTTCTGGTACGACGGGCGGCGCGACGTAATGGCCGCGACCACCGCCGCGCTCGATTACCTCGAAAAACTCTACGAGCAGTTCGGCAGCTGGGACCTGGCGCTCGCCTCCTACAACTGGGGCGAAAACGCAGTGGCCCGGGCGATCGCCAGGAATCTCGCCAATGGCCTGCCGGCGGATTACCTGAGCCTGAGCATGCCGCTCGAGACGCGTTACTACATACCCAAGCTGCAGGCGGTAAAGAACCTCATCGCCAACCCGGCGCAATACGGAATCGAGCTCGCCGACGTGCCGAACCGGCCCTACTTCGTTGCCGTCGCCACCACCCGCAATATCGACGTCAAGCTCGCGGCCAAGCTCGCCGACATGCCGCTCGGAGAGTTCGTGTCGCTCAATCCCGGCCACAACCGCCCGGTGATCAGGGCCGATAGCACGCGTAGTTTGCTGCTGCCCGCCGATAAGGCCGACGCTTTCGTCTCCAACCTCGAGAGCCACGGCCAGCCGCTGGTATCGTGGCAGACCTACAAGCTCAAATCCGGCGAGAGCATCGACCGCGTCGCTGCACGCCATCGCATCAGTGTCGCGCAACTGAAGCAGATCAACAGCATCACCGGCAAGCGCCGCCTCGCCGCCGGCTCGACGCTGCTCGTGCCGGGAGGCACCAGCGCGACGCCGCACTTTCCCGACCTGCCGAGCTCGCCGGTAACGGTTGCCAAAGCGCCATCCAAGAAGACCGCGCACAAGGCGACGCGCAAAGGCGGCAAAGGCGGGGCCGTGAAGGTCGCCCAAACGCGCAACGGAAAGGCGGTTAAAGCTGTGCAGACTGGCAAGGGGAAGGCGATCAAGGCCGTGCAGACGCGCAAGGCCACCAAGAAAGCCGCCGCCACCACCAGGAAGACCGCGACCAGCAGCCCGAAAAAAATCGTGCTCGCGCAAAAACCGCGCTGATCAGCGCGTTTTACCTATCGGCTTTATAGAGATAACAATGCACCGCGTGCGTGGCGGTGAGCTGTGTGCGCTGCGGATAGCGCCCGCGGCATTCGGCCATCACCTGCGGGCAGCGCGGATGGAAATAGCAGCCCGCCGGCGGGTTGACCGGCGACGGCAAATCGCCTTTCAGGCGGATGGTTTCGCGCCGCGCGGCGGGATCGATCACCGGCACCGCCGACAGCAGCGCGCGCGTATACGGATGCTGCGGCGATTTCAGAACCTCGTCGACGCTCCCGGTCTCGACGATGCGCCCCAGGTACATCACCGCAACTTCGTGGGCGAGGAACTCGACCACCGAGATGTTGTGCGTAATGAACAGGTAGGCGAGCCCCATCCTGTCCTGCAGCGACTTGAGCAGATTCAGTATCTGCGCCTGCACCGACACATCAAGCGCGCTGGTCGGCTCGTCGCAGATGATGAGCCGCGGCTCCACCGACAACGCGCGTGCGATCGCGATGCGCTGGCGCTGTCCGCCGGAGAACTCGTGGGGATAGCGCTGCTTCATTGCGGGCGCGAGCCCTACTTCCAGCAGCAGCGCGTCGATACGCCGCGCGCGGTCGGAAGCGCCGGCTCCGACTCCGAGCGCCGCCATTCCTTCCTCGATGATTTCCGCCACCCGCATGCGCGGGTTGAGCGACGCGTACGGGTCCTGGAAGATGATCTGCACCTGGTTGCGCCGGGCACGCAGCTCGGCGCGCGTCAGGCGTGCCAGGTCCTCGCCGGCAAACAGCACGCGCCCGCCGGTCGGTTCGGTGAGGCGCAGAATGCCTTTGCCAACGGTCGTCTTGCCGCAGCCCGACTCGCCGACGAGACCCAGCGTGCGCCCGGCGGCGATCGCGAGTGATACGCCGTCCACGGCCTTCACATAACCGGATACGCGCTGCAGCACGCCGCCGCGGATCGGGAAATGGACTTTCAGGTCCGCTACTTCCAGCAGCGGACCCGTGATTGGTGATGAGTGATTGGTGATTAGTGAGTTGTCTGATGCTGGGGGCTCGACGTTTTTCAACTCGGCACGGTGTGCTCTCGCCTCTGCACTCGCCGCGTCCGCAGCAAACAAGTGGCACCTCGCTCCCTGCCCGCCGCCGACCTCGTACCACGGCGGCGCCACGCGGCGGCACAGCTCCCACGCATGATCGCAGCGCTCGGCGAAGCGGCAACCCACGAAGTCAGTCGTCAGCGGCGGCACGCTGCCGCGGATCATCGCCAGCGTCTCGCCGCGGCGATGGTTGCCGGGCAGCGAGTCGAACAGCTTGCGCGAATACGGGTGAGCTGGGTTACTGAAGAACTGCTCACGCGACGCAGACTCGACAATTTCGCCCGCGTACATGACCGCGACGCGCTGCGCCATTTCAGCGACGACCGCGAGATCGTGCGTGATCAGCAATACCGACATGCCGGTCTTCTTCTGCAGCTCGCGCAGCAGATCGAGGATCTGCGCCTGGATCGTGACATCGAGCGCGGTGGTCGGCTCATCCGCGATCAGCAGTTCGGGATCGCACGCCAGCGCCATCGCGATCATCACGCGCTGTTTCATGCCGCCCGACAGCTGGAACGGATATTCGGTACGGCGCCGCGCCGGATCGGGAATGCCGACCGCATTCAGCAGTTCGATCACGCGCGCCGCAAGCGCGGCGCCGGCAAGCCCGGTATGCCGCTCGAGCGTCTCGGCGATCTGTGCCCCGACCGTCATCACCGGATTCAGGCTCAGCATCGGCTCCTGAAAAATCATCGCGACGCGGCGCCCGCGGATGTCGCGCATCGCCACCTCGGGTTTGCGCAGCAGATCCTCGCCGGCAAGCTCGACCGTGCCGCTGACGACCTGGCCCGCATCGGGCAGCAGCCGCATCACGGACAACGCCGTCATCGACTTGCCGCATCCCGATTCGCCAAGCAGCGCGAAGGTTTCGCCGCGGCCGATCTCGAGCGACAGCCCCTGGATCGCGCGCACCACGGCATCCTGGGTGTCGAGCCAGGTCGACAGGTTCTCGATTTTCAGCAGCGGAGAATCACGCTTCATGGCTGGCCAGACCTTCGCGCCGCCGCTTCATTGCCGTCAGCGGATTGATCATGCGCACGCGCGGATCGAACGCATCGCGCACGCTGTCCGCGAACAGATTGGCCGCCAGCACCAGCGTCACCATGAACACGAACGCGGCGGCGAGCGACCACCACACCATGGGTTCCCGCGCCATTTCAAGCCGCGCGTTGTTGATCATCGTGCCGAAGCTGTTCATCGACGGATCGACGCCGACGCCGACGTACGACAGCACCGCTTCGGCCAGCACCAGGCCGCTGAATTCCATCACCACCGTAATCAGCACGATGTACATCACGTTGGGCAGAATGTGGCGCGTAATAATGCGGTGATGGCGCACGCCGAATGCGTGCGCGGCCTGGATGTATTCGAGTTCCTTCAGCTTGAGCGCCTCTCCCCGCAGCAGCCGGCACAAGCCGGTCCAGCTGGTGACCCCGAGAATGATGCACAGAAACAGCAGCCGCAGGTCCGCGCGCTGCGCCGCGGTCGGAAACAGCTCCGGATGCCCGTCGATATAGACCTGCATCATCAGCACCGCAGCCGCGATCAGCAGCACGCCCGGAATCGAGTTGAGCGTGGTGTACGCGTACTGGATCGCATCGTCGACCCAGCCGCCGAAATATCCGGCGGCAATCCCGAGCGCAATCGCGAACGGCAGCATCACCAGGGTGGTCAGCGTGCCGATCACGAGCGCGGTGCGGATGCTCTTGAGCACCTGATAGAGCACGTCCTGTCCGACTTTATCGGTGCCGAGGACGTGGTATTGGGCGGCCAGCGCGAGGGTCGCTCCGCCGAGCGCGCAGAATACCAGCAACGTCAGCAGAATCGGGCGCCAGGGCACTTCGGTCCCGCCGCTCCACACCCGCTTCCACATCAGGCTGAGGCGCATGCCGCTCGCGCGCGCCGCGGCCATGACCGCCAGCAGACCCAGCAGGAGCCAGACGACGGCTCCGCCCGCGGCACCGCCGAGTGCCCTGCGCGCGACGTCGCCTGCCCAATCGCGCTCCGGGTCCTGCAACCGGGCACCGCCGTATTTGAGGCGCGGGAATTCGCGCGCCTGGCCGCCGCTGGGCAGCTCGATCATCTCCCTGGCGTAAAGGTGCGTTGCCAGGGGTGCCGAGTACGTCTTCTCGCGCCGCGTGCGCAGCGGCTCGAGCACGAGATCGAGCCCGCTCAATACCTCGACCGCGTAGGCGGCTTTGGCATGGGGGTCGCTCATCGCGAGCCGCGGCCGGAAGTGCACCGAATCGAGCAGCCCCGCGGCGACGAATACCAGCAGCACCACGAGCCCGGTCATGCCGCTTGCGGACTGCGCAACGCGCCGCCACGGCGCGCGCAGGTGCTCCTGGCTGCGCACGTAGGCCGTCGTCGCGACGATCACCAGCACCAGCAGGTAAACCAGCCAGTCAGTCCACAATACGACGGCCTGGAATGGCATCAGGCGAGCCTCACGCGCGGGTCGACCAGCGTGTACGAGATATCGGTCAGCAAGAGCCCTGCGATGTACAGCAGCGAGCCAATGAACACCATCGAGCGCACCACCCCGAAATCCTGCGAATTGATCGCGTCTATCGTGTAGCTGCCGAGGCCCGGGATGCCGAAGAACGACTCGGTGATCAGCCCGCCGATGAAAAGAAACGGGATCGCGACCACCACCCCGGTCAGAATCGGAATCATGGCGTTCTTGAGCACGTGCCGGAACAGCACGGTCACCTCGGTGAGCCCCTTGGCGCGCGCGGTGCGCACGTAATCCTTGCCGATCTCCTCGAGAAAGAACGTGCGGTAGAGCCGAGTGCTCGCGCCAAAACTGCCGACCACGCCGATCGCCACCGGCAGCACGATGAAGCGCAGCGCATCCGCCCCGCCGCTGAATCCCGAAATCGGCACCAGATGCCACAACTTGCCGATCAGGTACTGGCCGCCGATGATGTAGAACATGCTCGAGATCGACATCGCCGCGACGCACATCACCACCCCCCAGAAATCGAGGTAGGTCGCGCGGAAAAAAGCGAAGCCGAGCGCGAACGTGATGTAGACGAGCAGCCCCACGAAAAACGCCGGCACGGCGACCGCCAGGCTCGGGCCCATGCGCAGCCGGATTTCGCGCGCGATGTCGCGCCCGTCGTCGGCGCGGCCGAAATCGAACACGAACATGCGCAGCGACTTCTCGAAGAAGATGGTGTGCGTGACCTTGCCGGGCCCCGCGGCGCCGGCGTTGTACAACAGCGGCTTGTCGTAGCCATGCTCCTGCTTCCATTTGGTGATCGCTTCCGGCGTGACGCGCTTTGCCCCGAGCTGCATGCGCGCCATGTCGTCAGGCGTGTTGACCAGAAAAAACAGTGCGAAAGTGATCACGTTGACCCCGAGCAGGATCGGGATCGCATACAGCAGCCGGCGGATGATGTAGGAGATCATCGCTGCGCCGTCCCCCGCTCATGCTGGCGCCAGGCGGCGACCGCGGGCAGCGCAAACGCGATCAGCACCAGCACGCCGAGTGCGATCGGCCACCAGACCGGCTGGTTCCACTCGCGGCGCGCGCGCTCGCGCTGCGCGCTGTCGATGCGATGATATTTCATCGTGTTATACGCGATCTTGTTCGGCTTCAGGTTGCCGTACCACGCGTGATACAGCGCGTAATCCTTGGGATGAAAACCCCACAGCCACGGCGCGTCCCGGCGCAGGATTTCGAGCATGCGGTCGATGATCGCCTGGCGCTCGGCCGAGTTCGGCATGTTCTTCATCTGCTCGAACCAGCGGTCGTAGTCGGGGTTCGCGTAATTCGACGCATTCTCGCCCTGGGTTTTGACCTTGCTTTGGGCGCCGTGCAGCAGGAACAGGAAGTTCTCCGGATCGGGATAATCGGCGTGCCAGCCCCATTCGTAGATTTGCGCGTTGCCCTTGCGGATCTTGTCCTGGAACCGGTTGTAATCGGTGGGGCGGACCTGCAGCTGCACGTTGATCTTGGCGAACTGGTTCTGGTACCAGTCGAGCGTGGATTTGGCTTCGACGCCGCGTGCGGTGACATCGAAGTACAGCAACAGCGGCGTGCCGGCCTTGCTGTCGATGCCATCGGGATAGCCGGCCTCGGCGAGCAGCTGTCTGGCCGCCTCGATCGGCCTTCGCTTCGGCTGCCTCCCGTCCCAGGTATAGACCGCCGGGTTGATGCCGTCCCTGCCGTCGCGAAAGCCGAAGATGCCGGGTGGCAGCGGACCCTGTGCCGGAATGCCGCGCCCGTTCTGGAAGATCGAAATGTATTCCTCGTAGTCGACCGCGATCGAGATCGCCTGCCGCAGTTTGCGCGCGCGCTCGCTGGAGCCTCCGACGACCGGATCGAGCATATTGAAGCCCATGTAATATGTCGCTACCGCAACCGTGGTCGACAGCCGGATGCCCTGCTTGCGCATCGAATCCGTCACCGCCGCCTCGCCCCCCGCGCCAAAGCGCACGGCCTGATCGAACGTGTCCGAGCCGATGCCGGATGCGTCGTAGTAGCCCTGCAGAAACTTGTTCCAGCGCGGGATGCCTTCTTTCTCGAGCGTGAACACGACTTTGTCGACGAACGGCAGCGGTTTGCCGGCATCCGCGAGCAGCCCGGCCGCGGCGTCTTCGGGTTCGCCTTCGTCCGGATACGTTTCGCCGTGGAAATTCGGATTGCGCTCGAGCACCATCCTGCGGTTCGGATCGTTCTCGGTCAGCATGTAGGGGCCGGTACCGACCGGATACCAGTCGAGCGTCAGGTTCTTCTTCGCCATGCCGGGCTGGCCGAAAAAGCGGTCGGCCTCCAGGGGCACGGGCGCGAAGAACGGCATAGCCAGCCAGTACAGAAACTGCGGGTAGCGGCCCTTCAGCCGGATGCGGTACGTGTAGTCGTCGACGACCTCGACGCCGGCGAGCGGGTACGCGGTGAGATCGATCCATGCATCGTCGCTGCCGTTTTTCACGAGACCGTCGTTGACCTGCTTGAGCCGGTCGGCGTACTCCCTGAGCCCGACGATGTAATCCGCCATCAGGCCGAGGACAGGAGAATGCAGACGCGGATGGGCAAGCCGCTTGATCTGGTATTCGAAATCCTGCGCCTTCAGCTCGCGCGTGCCCTGCTCGCGAAAGTCCGCGAGCACGTTCTTGTCGGCGAGCTCGCGCGCGCTCAGGTCATGGTAACTGAACTGACCCCCGGCCTTGCGTGCAAACGCGGGATGCGGCTGATACTTGATGCCGCGCCTGATCCGGATCTCGTAGACCGTGTAGGCGGTATCCTTGACCGCCGCGTCGGCCGGCAGTTGCATGCCGCGCGCATCGAAGTAACGCGGCTGCGGAACCGCTTCGGCAACACCCGGAATCAGCGTATACGGGCGCTTCAGATAATGGTATTGCAGCGGCGGCTCGTAAATCTGCGCCGTGAAAGTGATTTCGTTCGAACTGTACGACTGGACCGGATCGAGGTGTTTCGGGCGCTCGGCAAACGACGAGTAAAGGATGTTCCGGCCGGCGTCAGTTGCCGGGTACGGGTTGTTCCAGGGCGAGCCGCCGCAACCCGCCAGCAGCGGCAGCAACAGGACCCACAGCGAGCGCTGCAGTTGCGCTTTCATCGGGGTCACAGTGTAGCGTAATGGGTGCCGCAACGTCATCCCGGCGCTGCGCAGCGATACGCTATAATCGGGTCTGTCCGCAATCCCAGGGCCAGGAGCTGAGATGGGTTTTCTGCAGCACAAGAATATTCTGATTACCGGAATGATCAGCCCCCGCTCCATTGCATACGGCATCGCCAAAGCGATGCACCGCGAGGGCGCGACCCTCGCGTTCACCTACCAGGGCGATGGCGTGCGCGAGCGCGTCGGAAAACTCGCGGCCGAGTTCGGCGCCAAGCAGGTCATCCCGTGCGATGTCACCAATGACGAGCAGATCGCGGCCACGTTTGCCGCGCTCGCGCAGCAGTGGGACGGGCTCGACGGCATCGTGCACTCGATCGCCTATGCGCCGCGCGAGGCGCTCGGCGGCGAGTTCCTCGACGGGCTGAATCGCGAAGCGTTCCGGATTGCGCACGACGTGAGTTCCTACAGCTTCGCCGCGCTTGCCAAAGCCGGGCTGCCGATGATGCAGGGGCGCAAATCGGCGCTGCTGACGCTGACCTATCTCGGCGCGGTGCGCTCGATCCCGCATTACAACGTGATGGGACTTGCCAAAGCGAGCCTGGAGGCCAACGTTCGCTATCTCGCGCATAACCTCGGGCCGAAAGGCATCCGCGTCAACGCGATATCCGCGGGGCCGATCAAGACGCTGGCCGCCGCCGGCGGCATCGCCGACTTCGGGAAACTCCTCGGCTATCATGCCAAGCATGCGCCCATGCGGCGCAACACCACCATCGACGAAGTGGGCAATGCGGCCGCGTTTCTGCTGTCGGACCTCGCGAGCGGAATCACCGGAGAGATCATGTATGTCGACGGCGGTTTCAACACCACTGCGCTGGGCAGCTCGGAGGAGTAGAACAGTAACTGAGCGCACTAGCGCTCTTTTTTCTCCAGCCGCTCCTTCTGCACCTTGATGTCGGTCCCGAGCTTGAGGCTCGCGACGTAAGCATCGAACTCTTCCTGGCCGAGCATCTGGCGCAACTCCTCCCTCGCCGCCTTGAGCCGGGCGGCATCGACCCCTTCGGCTTCGACGACGCGCGTGATCTTGAGCAGCACGAACTCGCTTCGCTCGTTTTCGATTCCCGCGTAAGCCGGCAGCTTGCGCACGTCGGTCTTGAGGACTCCAACCAGCACCGGGCCGGAATAGCCCTGCGGGTTTTCGCGGCTGATCCGCTTGGGCTCGCCCCACGTAACGGCCGCGGACTCGCCCTGCCTGAGTTTCGCCAGCAGCTCGCGTCCCCGCGCGGCGGCGAGCTGCGCCGCCTGCTGCAGGGCAAGGCGTTTGGCAATCCCGGCACTCACCTCTTCGAACGCCCGCACGCTCGCCGGTTTGTATTCGACGACGCGGGCGGCAACCAGCGTGTTGTTGCCAACGTCGACGACTTCGGTGTTGCGCTTGTTCCTGATGGCGTCTTCGGCGAATACGGCCTGCAGCAGTTTCTGATTATTGAGCAGCTTGTTCTCGCTGCCGCTGCGGCTCACCCACGAGCTCGACTGAATCGCGAGCTTCAGCGCGTCGGCAGCCGGCTTGAGGCTTTCGCCCTGCTCGAACACCAGATTATTGAACTGTTCGCCCAGCTCGGAAAACTTCCTGGCCGCCTTCTGGCGCTTCAGATCGAGCGCAACCTGTTGCTTCACCTCTTCCAGGCCGCGCCCCTTGACCGCAATCAGGCGAATGACGTGATAGCCGAATTCCGATTCGACCGGACCGGCAATTTCGCCGGCTTTCATCTGGAACACCGCGTCGTCAAACGGCTTGGTCATCGCGCCGCGCGGAAAGAAGCCGAGATCCCCGCCGTTCGCCGCCGAGCCCGGGTCCTGCGAATTCTTCCTGGCAAGCTCAGCGAAGCCTGCCGGATTCTTCCGCGCCTGCTGCAGCAACTGCTCGGCCTTGCCGCGCGCCGCCTGCTTCTCTTCCGCGCTCGCCTTGGCATCAACGGCAATCAGGATGTGGCTCGCCTGGCGCTCATCGCCCCGCGCATACTGCGTAAGGTTCTGTTCGTAGAACTGTTTCACCTCGTCGACGCTGACTTCAACCTGGGCCGCGAGCGCATCGAGCGCCAGCACCAGGTATTCGAGCCGCGCCTGCTCGGGCACCTGGAATTCGTTCTGATGGGCGTCGTAATGCTGTTTCGCCGCGCCCGCCTCGAGCTTGACCTGCGCCACGAAGTTCTCCGGCGCAAGCACGCTCTGGCTGACTTCGCGCTGCTGGGCATTGATTCGCAGCAGGCGCTCGGTCACCGCGTTGGGAACTATTGCAGTGGCGCGGTAAGCGTTGCTCACGCGTTCCACCATCAAGTCGCGGCGTAAACTGTTTTCGAAGCCGACGGGCGTCATGCCCTGGCGCCTGAGCAGCGTCTCGTAACGGACACGCGAGAACTTGCCATCCTCCTGGAATTCAGGCTGCTCGCCGATGATCTGCTGCAGCTGCTGGTCCGACACCAGCAGGCCGCTGCGCACTGCCTGGCCGACCAGCAGCCGCTGGCGGACGATGCCATCGAGCACGGCGAAGCGCAGCTCGGAGCTATCGAGCAGCGCGGGGTCCATGCGGCCGCCGGCCATGCGCTGGAGCTCGTTCTGGCGGCTTTGCAGCGCCAGCGTGAACTCCTGCTCGGTAATGGGCTGGCCGCCGACGGTGGCAAAGTTGCCGCCGCGATCGCCGGCGGTAAAGTACGAATCGACGCCGAAAAACGCAAACGGCAGAAAAATGACCGCCAGTACGAGCTGGACCAGTTTCTTGTGGCTGTATATTAAATCGTACATGCGCGTAAACCCGTTTTAACATTTACCAAAGAAAAAGGCGAACGCCGTTCGCCTTTTTGCGGAGCTGGCGGAGTGGACGGGACTCGAACCCGCGACCCCCGGCGTGACAGGCCGGTATTCTAACCAACTGAACTACCACTCCAGAATGCAATGCGGAAGGACTCTCGCGCAGCGCATCCCGCATTTTACAACCTGGTGGGTGCTGACGGGCTCGAACCGCCGACATTCGCCTTGTAAGGGCGACGCTCTACCAACTGAGCTAAGCACCCGCAACGTAAGGAGGTTCTGCAAACGCCGGTCAACACGAATTTGGGGTAGATACGCGAGCCTGCGCATCTACCCCAAAACGTAACCCTGCAAACCGCTGGTTCTAGCTAGTTTACCGCATTTTTCAATGCCTTGCCAGCGCTGAACCTGGGCACGCGCGCCGCCTTGATCTTGATCGCCTCGCCGGTGCGCGGGTTGCGGCCGACGCGCGCCGCGCGCTTGCCAACCTTGAATGTGCCGAATCCAACCAAAGTCACGCTCGAACCTTTTTTCAGGGTCGTCTTGATTGCGTTCAGAGTGCCGTCGAGCGCCTTCTCGGCGGAGGCCTTGGAAATATCGGCAGACTTTGCGATCGCCTCAATCAGTTCCGATTTATTCACGTAGATCCCCTTTCAAGTTTGGAATTAAGCCAACAGGAACGACGAAGTTTTCAGCAGAGGCATGACCGTGGACCGCCATCATGCCGGAACCAAATTCCCGTAACGGATTTATAGCAAGCGCGAAATCGGCGTGTCAAGCAATTGCCGGGAAATATGCACATTGACACACGCCAGGGTTGTGCCGACTGTCACAAGGCAACTTTCGCGCCAGAACGCGATGCGCAATCGCGCATCGCGTATCGGCCGCCCTGACGCCGATCAATGCTTGACGGCGGGTGCGGTCGCCTCCTGCACCGCCGGCAACGGCGCGACTTCCGCGGGTTCCGGCAGCGGCTCGGGTTTGCGCTCAAGCGCCATTTCGAGCACCTGATCTATCCATTTCACCGGATGGATGTCGAGCCGGTTCTTAATGTTGTCAGGTATTTCCGCAAGATCCTTAACGTTGTCCTGCGGAATCAGCACGGTCTTGATGCCGCCGCGATGCGCGGCCAGCAGCTTCTCCTTGAGTCCGCCGATCTGCAGCACTTCGCCGCGCAGCGTGATCTCGCCGGTCATCGCGACATCCGCCCGCGCGGGAATACCGGTCAGCGCCGATACCATCGCGGTGACGATGCCGATCCCCGCGCTCGGACCATCTTTCGGCGTCGCGCCCTCGGGAAGATGGATGTGGATGTCGTTCTTCTGATAGAAATCCTCGTTGATGCCGAGCTTGCGCGAACGGCTGCGCACCACAGAGAGCGCAGCCTGGATCGATTCCTGCATCACCTCGCCGAGCTTGCCGGTGGTGATGGTCTTGCCCTTGCCGGTCATCACCGAACTTTCGATGGTGAGCAATTCACCGCCCACCTCGGTCCAGGCAAGGCCCGTGACCTGGCCCACCTGATTGTTCTTCTCCGCCATGCCGTAGGTGTAGCGGCGCACGCCGAGAAACTTGTCGAGACTGCGCGCGGTCACTGCAACCTTGCGCGGGCTCGTCTCGCCCGCCACCAGCATCTTCACCACCTTGCGGCAGATCTTGGATAATTCGCGCTCGAGGCTGCGCACGCCGGCTTCGCGCGTGTAATAGCGAACGATGTCGCGCACCGCGCTGTCCGAAACCGAGATCTCTTCCGGCTTCAGCCCATGGTTCTTGATCTGCTTGCGCAGCAGGTGACGGGTCGCGATATTGACCTTCTCGTCTTCGGTGTAGCCCGAGAGGCGGATGATTTCCATCCGGTCGAGCAGCGCCGGCGGAATATTGAGCGTGTTGGCCGTGCACACAAACATCACGTCCGACAGGTCGTACTCGACCTCGACGTAGTGGTCGACGAAAGTATGGTTCTGCTCGGGATCGAGAACTTCGAGCAGGGCGGACGCCGGATCGCCGCGGAAATCCATGCCCATCTTGTCGACTTCGTCAAGCAGGAACAGCGGATTCCTGACGCCGACCTTGGTCATGTTCTGCAGTATCTTGCCGGGCATTGAACCGATGTAGGTGCGGCGGTGGCCGCGGATTTCGGCTTCGTCGCGCACCCCGCCCAGCGACATGCGCACGAACTTGCGGTTGGTCGCGCGCGCGATCGACTGCCCGAGCGAGGTCTTGCCCACGCCCGGCGCGCCCACCAGGCACAGGATCGGCCCCTTCGACTTCTCCACCCGCTGCTGCACCGCCAGATACTCGACGATACGTTCCTTCACCTTTTCGAGCCCATAGTGGTCTTCATCGAGCACCTTCTCGGCCGCGGTGAGGTCGGTGCCGATCTTGCTTTTCTTTTTCCACGGCAGCGATACCAGCGCGTCGATGTAATTGCGCACGACTGTCGCTTCCGCCGACATCGGCGACATCAGGCGCAGCTTCTTGAATTCGGCCTCGGCTTTCTTGCGCGCGTCCTTCGGCATGTGCGCCGTCTTGATGCGCTTCTCCAGCTCGTCGAGGTCGGCGCCTTCTTCGAGCTCGCCGAGCTCCTTCTGGATCGCCTTCACCTGCTCGTTCAGGTAGTACTCGCGCTGGCTTTTCTCCATCTGGCGCTTGACGCGGCCGCGGATGCGCTTTTCGACCTGCAGGATATCGAGTTCGCCCTCGATCAGCGTCAGCAGATGCTCGAGCCGCTTCTTCGCTTCGAACATTTCGAGCACTTCCTGCTTCTGTTCGAGCTTGAGCGGCAGATGCGCGGCAATCGTGTCGGCCAGCCGGCCGGGCTCGTCGATGCCGCCCAGCGAAGTCAGGATTTCCGGCGGAATCTTCTTGTTCAGTTTCACGTACTGGTCGAACTGCGCGACCAGCGTGCGGCGCATCGCCTCGACTTCGTGCGTGATCTCGTTGTCGGCCGGTATCGGCGTTGCCTCGACCGCGAAATGCGTCTTGACATCGATGATCTCGTTGATGTGCGCGCGCTGGCTGCCTTCGACCAGCACCTTCACCGTGCCGTCGGGAAGCTTCAGCATCTGCAGTATGCTGGCAACGGTGCCGATGCTGTACAGGTCTTCCGGCGCGGGCTCGTCCTTCGCCGCCGATTTCTGGGCCACCAGAATGATGCTCTTGCCGGCCTCCATCGCGGTTTCCAGCGCTTTGATCGATTTCGGGCGTCCGACGAACAGCGGAATGACCATGTGCGGGAATACCACCACGTCGCGCAGCGGCAACAGCGGCAACTGCACCATGTTCGTCACGGGGTCATTGGAACTGGACATAGGGTTTCACCTGGATAAAAGACATAAAGACGGTTGTTGGGGCGGTACGACGGTAATTCAACCCGCCATACCGTGCGCGCGCTTCGCCTGCCGCGCGGATCCGGGGCAAGGGGCGGGATTATACCGAACCCGCGACCTTGGGTTGATCGGAATAAATCAAAAGCGGCCGCGTGTCGGTACCGATGGAGCCTTCATCGACCACCACTTTGATCACGTTTTGCATCGAGGGCAGGTCGAACATGGTATCGAGCAGTGTTTGCTCGAGGATCGAGCGCAGCCCCCGCGCGCCCGTCTTGCGCTCGAGCGCTTTGTGCGCAATCGCCTTGAGCGCCGCATCGCGCACCTCGAGTTCGACGCCTTCCATGGCGAACATCTTCTGGTATTGCTTGAGCAGCGCGTTCTTGGGCTCGGTCAGAATCTGGATCAGCACGGTCTCGTCGAGTTCCTCGAGCGTCGCCACCACCGGCAGGCGGCCGACGAACTCCGGGATCAGGCCATACTTGATCAGGTCCTCGGGTTGCACGTCGCGCAGCACCTTGGTCATGTCTTTGCGGTTGTCGCGGCTTTTCACTTCGGCGGCAAAGCCGATGCCGCCTTTTTCCGAGCGCGCGCGGATCACCTTGTCGAGGCCGTCGAACGCGCCGCCGCAGACGAACAGGATGTTGGTGGTGTCAACCTGCACGAACTCCTGGTTCGGGTGCTTGCGCCCGCCCTGCGGCGGCACCGAGGCGATGGTGCCTTCGATCAGTTTCAGGAGCGCCTGCTGCACGCCTTCGCCCGAAACATCGCGCGTGATCGACGGATTGTCGGACTTGCGCGAGATCTTGTCGATCTCGTCGATGTAGACGATGCCGCGTTGCGCCTTCTCGACATCGTAGTCGCATTTCTGCAGCAGCTTCTGGATGATGTTCTCGACGTCCTCGCCGACGTAGCCGGCTTCGGTCAGCGTCGTCGCGTCCGCCATCACGAACGGCACGTTCAAGAGCCGCGCCAGCGTCTGCGCGAGCAGCGTCTTGCCCGAGCCGGTCGGGCCGACCAGCAGAATGTTGCTCTTGGCGAGTTCGACATCGTCGTTCTTCGATGCCAGCGTCTTCAGCCGCTTGTAGTGATTGTAGACCGCCACCGACAGGATTTTCTTCGCCAGGTCCTGGCCGATCACGTACTGGTCGAGGATGCCGCGGATTTCGTGTGGCACCGGCAGGTCGGACTTGACGCCCTTGGCGCCATGCTCGCCCTGAGTCTCCTCGCGGATGATGTCGTTGCACAGCTCGATGCACTCATCGCAGATGAAAACCGACGGGCCGGCGATCAGCTTGCGCACCTCGTGCTGGCTCTTGCCGCAAAACGAGCAATAAAGCAGTTTTTCGCCGCCGATCTTGTCTGACATACGTGTGTTCCTTATGGCCCCGTATTTTAGGACATTACTTCGCGGATTCGGTTCTGCCCGTCAACACCCGGTCGATCAGCCCGTACGACACCGCCTGTTCGGCCGAGAGAAAATTATCCCGGTCGGTATCCTTGTCGATGGCCTCGATCTTCTGGCCGGTATGCCTGGCCATGATTTCATTGAGCTTGCCTTTCAGGTACAGGATCTCCTTGGCGTGGATCTCGACGTCGGACGCCTGGCCCTGGAACCCGCCCATCGGCTGGTGGATCATCACGCGCGAATTCGGCAGGCAAAAACGCTTGCCTTTGGCGCCCGCCGCGAGCAGCAGCGCGCCCATGCTCGCCGCCTGCCCGATGCACAGCGTGCTGATGTCGGGCTTGACGAACTGCATGGTATCGTAAATCGCCAGCCCCGCCGACACCATGCCGCCGGGTGAATTGATATAAAACGAGATGTCCTTGTCGGGATTTTCAGACTCGAGAAACAGCAGCTGCGCGACGATCAGGTTGGCGGTAACTTCATTCACCGGACCGACCAGAAACACCACCCGCTCCTTGAGCAGGCGCGAGTAGATATCGTACGCGCGCTCGCCGCGGCCGCTCTGCTCGATCACCATCGGAATCAAGCCCAGCCCCTGCGGTTCCATCCCGCCCCGTTCCCAACTGCGCTGCTGCGTCATTTACGCGTTCCCCATCAATTCGTCGAACACAATCGGCTGGTCCTCGACTTTGGCCGTGGCCAGCGCCCAGGCGACGACGTTATCCTCGAGCACCAGCGATTCCACCTCACGCAAACGCTCCGGCGCCTGGTAGAACCATTTTACCCACTGCTCGGGCTGCTCGTAGGTCTGCGCCTGTTCCTCGACCATGGCGCGAACCTGCTCGGGCTTCGCCTGCAGTCCGTGGGTCTTCACCACCTCGCCCAGTATCAGTCCCAGCGTGACGCGGCGCTGGGCTTGCGGCTCGAACGCCTCGCGTGGAATCGGCGGCATCGCCGCGGGCTTGACGCCGCGCGCCTCGAGATCCTGGCGCGCCGCCGCGGTCATGCGTTCGATTTCGAGTTCGACGAGCGATTTCGGCACCTCGATGCGGGTCGCGTCGAGCAGCGCCTGCATGATCTGGTCCTTGACGCGGGCACTGACCCGCCGCCTGGTTTCACGGCCGAGGTTCTCACGAATCTCCGCCCTCATGGTATCCAGATTGCCGTCCGCCACCCCGAGCGATTTCGCGAATTCGGCGTCGACCGGCGGCAGCCTGGGCTCGGCAATCTGCTTTAACTTTACATCGAAAGTCGCGGTTTTTCCGGCTAATTCCTTGCCATGATAGTCTTCCGGGAAGCGTATTTCAAATGACTTCTCTTCCCCCGCTCCCAACCCTACGACATGGCTTTCGAAATCCTTGAGGAGGCGGCCTTCGCCGAGGATCACGCTGAAATTCTCGCCTTTGCCGCCGTCGAACTCACGGCCATCGATTTTGCCTGTGAAATCCAGCGTTGCCTTGTCCCCCAACGCCGCGGCGCGCGCCACCGGCTCGAAGGACGCCCGCTGCTTGCGCATGATTTCGAGCGTCCTGTCGACTTCAGCTTCGCCGATGTCGATCGTGGGTCGCGTAATCACCGCCGTCGCCAGGTCGCCAACCGCAATCTCGGGATAGATCTCGAAAGTCGCGCTGAATTCGAACTCCGGCGCGCTCTCCGCCTCACTCCGGGGCTCGAACCGCGGGTATCCCGCGACCTTGAGATTCTGCTCGCGGATCGCATCGCCAAAGCTTTTTTGCAGTGCATCCCCCAACACTTCGCGCCGCACCTGCTCTGCGTATTGCTGGGCAACCACCTTGAGCGGCACTTTCCCCGGCCGGAAGCCGTGCATCTTCACGCTGCGCGCAAGGCGCTTGAGCCGGCTTTGCACCTCGTCATCGATCTGCACCGCGGGCAGAGTAATGTTGAGGCGGCGTTCCAACTGACTGATATTTTCCAAGGTTGCTGCCATTGCCTTTCCCATGTTGTCAGATCAGGTTCCTGGTGCGAAAGGAGGGACTCGAACCCACACGCCTTGCGGCGCCAGAACCTAAATCTGGTGCGTCTACCAATTTCGCCACTTTCGCAACGCTTTGATTGTAATATAATTACCGCCACCCGTCAGCCTCGAATACCGGCCGCATGGCGCCGTTTGGCATGTTAACCCGTTGTAATTCAGGCCGTTTCCCGCCTGCCCCATGTCGGTAAATCATTACGAAAACTTTCCGGTCGCGTCCATACTGCTGCCGGCGCGCCTGCGCGTTGCCGTGACCCTGATCTACCGCTTTGCGCGCGCGGCGGATGATTTTGCCGATGAAGGCGTCCTGTCTGCCCGCGAACGGCTGGCGCAGCTCGCCGGATTCGACGCCGAACTGAACGCGATCGAGCGTGATGATGCGCCGCGGCTGCCGTTGTTCCGGGAACTCGCGCCCATTATCCACGAATACGGGTTGCCACTCGGGTTGTTTCACGACCTGCTTTCTGCGTTTGCGCAGGACGTAACCAAGACGCGCTACGCGAATTTCACGGAGTTGCTCGATTACAGCCGGCGCTCGGCAAACCCGGTCGGCCGCCTGCTGCTCGTATTATATGGCGCTGCGACCCCGCAAAATCTGGCGTGGTCGGATAATATCTGCACCAGCCTGCAGATCATCAATTTCCTGCAGGATATCGCAATGGATTACTCCATGGGACGCATTTACATGCCGCAGGACGAACTCGCACATTATCGGGTGAGTGAAACTCAAATTGCCGCGCACGACGCGGGCGAGGCGTGGCGCAGGTTCATGATGTTCCAGGTCGGGCGGGCTCGCAGCATGTTATGGCGCGGCGCCCCGCTCGGGCGCGCGCTCAAGGGCCGCATCGGTCTCGAGATGCGCATGATTATCGCCGGCGGCGACCGTATCCTCGCGAAAATCGTGAATGCGCAATGCGACGTATTCCGCCACCGCCCGCTGCTGCGCGCGTATGATTGGCCGCTGATGTTCGCGCGCACCTTCTCGATACGCTGAATCCCGGAACCGAATCCCGAAATCTGTCTGCCGCCGCCCCGTGACCCCCGACCAGTATTGTCAGCAAAAAGCGGCGCAAAGCGGCTCGAGTTTCTACTACAGCTTCCTGTTCCTGCCGCCGGAGCGCCGGAGTGCGATTACCGCGCTCTACGCGTTCTGCCGCGAGGTTGACGACATCGTCGACGAGTGCACGGACGTCGGCGTTGCTCACACCAAGCTTGCGTGGTGGCGCACCCAGCTCGCCGCGCTGTATGACGGCCATGCAGATCACCCGGTCGCGCAAGCATTGGTTCCGGTCGTCACGCGATTCAATCTGCCGCAGTCACGGCTGCAGGAGATCATCGACGGCATGGAGATGGACCTCACGCAGCGGCGCTACGCGGATTTCGCGGCGCTCCGGCTCTATTGCCACCGCGTCGCGGGCGTCGTCGGGCTGCTGTCGGCGGAGATCTTCGGCTACCGCGATCCCGGCACGCTCAAGTACGCGGAGAATCTCGGCATGGCGTTTCAGCTCACCAACATCATCCGCGATGTCGGCGAAGATGCGCGCCGCGACCGCGTCTATCTGCCGCTCGATGAGCTCGCGCGCTACAACGTCACGGTCGCCGACATCATGCACGCGCGCGCCAGCGACGGTTTCCGGCAACTGATGCAGTTCCAGGTCGGGCGCGCGCTGGGCTATTACCGCGATGCGTTCGCGCTGCTGCCCGCGGCGGATCGCAGGTCGCAGCGCCCGGGGCTGATCATGGCGGCGATCTACCAGACGCTGCTCGCCGAAATCCGCGCGGACGGCGCGCAGGTGCTCACGCACCGCGTTTCGCTGACGCCGCTCAGGAAACTGTGGATTGCATGGAAGACGTGGGTCAAAGGGTAAAAGCAGCACTCCATGTCAAAGGTATAATACCGGCTCTCGAATTCGGGCGAAGGGGGAGATCACGATGCAAACCAGGATTCCGTGCGTATTGATGCGGGGCGGCACGTCGCGCGGCCCGTTCTTTCTCGCGTCCGACCTGCCCGCCGACGCGGCGGCGCGCGATGCGGTGCTGCTCGCAGTGATGGGCTCGCCGCACGAATATCAGGTCGACGGCATCGGCGGCGCCAATCCGCTGACGAGCAAAGTCGCCATCATCAGCAAATCGAAGCATCCCGAAGCTGACGTCGATTACCTGTTCGCGCAGGTGCTCGTTGACGAGCGGCGTGTCGACACGAAACCCAACTGCGGCAACATGCTGGTCGCGGTCGGCCCGTTCGCGATTGAGGCCGGCCTGGTGCCCGCCAGGCCGGGCGAAACCACGGTACGCATATTCAACGTCAATACCGAATCCCTGGTCGAGTCCATCGTGCAGACCCCGGGCGGCAAAGTGACTTATGCCGGCGATGCCTCGATCGATGGCGTAGGCGGCACGGCAGCGCCGGTGAAAATCAATTTCAAGAGCGCGATCGGCGCCGTGACCGGCAAGCTGCTTCCCACCGGCAGACCGCTCGATGTCATCGATGGCGTCGAGGTGAGCTGCGTCGATGTCGCGATGCCGATGGTGCTGATGCCGGCCGGGCAACTGGGCAAGACCGGCCACGAGTCCGCCACTGAGCTCGACGCCGACAAAGAACTTTTCATGCGCATGGAAGCGATCCGCCGCAAGGCCGGCGAGCTGATGGGCATGGGGGACGTTTCCAGAATGGTGGTACCGAAAATCGGCATGCTCGCAGCCCCGCGCCAGGGCGGCACCATTACCTCGCGTTATTTCGTTCCCTACTCCTGCCACAAGGCGCATGCCGTGACCGGCGCCGTGTGCGTCGCTGCAGCCTGCGCCATCCCCGGTACGGTCGCCTCGCGGCTGGGCCAGCTGCCCCCCGCCC
>Ga0082335_1003271_pt1 | contig 27087 bp, 27 predicted proteins | sample Subgrocontami58m_FD_72375 | JGI IMG/M metagenome (GOLD analysis project Ga0082335, IMG submission 72375) | Subsurface groundwater microbial communities from S. Glens Falls, New York, USA - GMW37 contaminated, 5.8 m (SPADES assembly) (version 2) ...
CCGATGTTCTTTGGCAGCGACATGGGCGCGCACCACACCCGCCAACGAGCATTCGTCGGTGATTGCCAGTGCCGTATAGCCCAGCCTTGCTGCGCGCGCCACGAGTTCATCGGGGTGAGAGGCGCCGCGCAGAAAAGTGAAATTGCTGACGCAATGCAACTCGGCGTAATCCGGTAACACAGGGCGCCTCCCGGTTCATCCGAAGATGCCGTGCAGATACCACGCGAAAGGCTCCCGCCGCTCGCGATAAATCCACAGGGTGGCGCAAGCGGGCGTTTGCGCAATGAAATAGTCGCGCCTGGCATCGGTGCCGTCCCACCACCCGGATTCGATGCGCTCCGGGCCGGCGATCAGCGCGAGCGCAGCGTTGCGGTAATGGGGTTTGGAGGCGATTGCCTGCAAGGGCTGCGGCGGATCGAGCAGCCACAGCGGCCGCGGCCTCGCTTCGATTGCCATGTTTTTGGTGCCGGGTTGAGTCGCATACCACGCATGCTCGGGACGATGATCGGAGCGTGCGGATATGCCGTGCACCGCGTCCTGACCCAGCCGCGCGCGTAACCGCTCGACGAGTTGCTGCCATTCGCCCTGCGCATTGAGGCTGTCCTGAAACAAGCTGAAGTTCCCGGCTGCCAGCGCGCAAATATCGCCGACTGTGAGCTGCAATGCGCGCACCGGCGCGCGCAGCGTGAGTGCAGCGAGGCGCTCCCGCGTCAGTGCCACGAGGTGCCGGAGGTCACGCGTTGGCGCCACCAGTCCGATTTCGGTTACGGTTGCGTTCTGGACTTCGTGCAGCAGCGTGAACGTGAAATACTGAATGCCGGCGCCACGGGCGGCGAGAAAACCCGCAAGCTGCGTGAGCTGGCGTTTTGCCGCAAACAGCAGCGCCTCGCTGTTGGTGACCTCGGCGGCGAGTTCGAGCTTTACGTCGAAGCGTTCTGGAGGCGTGAATGACCGGCGCGCTTCCGGCAGCTTGCCGAGCGCGCGGTCCAGCGTGTCGAGCAGGTGCGGCCCGCAGCGGCGCGCGAGCCCGTCGCGCGGCAGGCGCAGCAGGTCGCCGATGCGCTTCACGCCGATGGCTGCAAACGTATTGCGTGTTGACGTCTCGCAATCCAGAATCGTGACAGGCAGCGCGGCAATCACAGGCTCAAGTGCGCTGCGTTCGATCACGACCCGCGATCCGCCGTTGCGCGCCAGCAGCCCTGCGGCGGTTGCGGTCGCGGCGCAGGCGATGGCGGCGGTGTAGCCCATGTCCTGCAGGCCGCGTTCGATCGACTGTAAAACGTTGGCTATGCCGCCCAGCAGCTTGAGGCTGCCCTCGATTTCGAGCAGCAGGCCGGCGGGTGGTTCGAGAGAGATGACCGGCGTGAACTGCGTGGCCCATATTGCAATCGCTGCGAGTGCGGAAGTTTCAACTCGAGGATCGCGCGGCCGATGGTTAAGCTGTGGGGCGAGCGCGCTTGCCGCCGCAACGGTCATACCCGCTCGCACGCCTTGCCTGCGTGCCGGGGAATTGCAGACCAGCACGCGGGACTGGTCGACGACCGCCCACGGCTCAGATTGCGTTGACGCTGGCGGGAACGATTCGAGCGGCAGGTGAGGGAAGGCGAGCGCGATCCACAGCATGATGATTCCGGGGGAGAGGCGCGCGCAGCAATATCGGGTTGACGAGCGGAACGCCGCGACGCTTGAGCACGCGCACCGCAAGTTCGCCGTGCGCGGTAGTGATGGACAGGCGCAGAGGGGCGGGAGTCGTTTCGCGCGCAACTTGCGGCGGGCGGAACAGGATGGCGAGCACCGCGCTGCCTTCGGCGGCGATTTGTAAACGCCGCAACTCGGCATAGTTGGCGGCCTGGGGCCATGCCAGAACCGCGCTGCACGCGTTGGATCGCAATGCTTGCTCGGATGCCCACAGCGTCTCCCGTGGCGAGCGCGTCCTGACGAGGATGAGCCGCGCGAGATCGATGCCGGCGCTGCGTAACGCCGGCGCGTAAGGCAGGTAAGGCGGAGCGATCCATACCAGAAAACGCCCCTGGGAAGTCAACCGGGACAGCGCATGGCCGAGGATGCGCAGCTCACCGATGCCCTCGTGCTGCGGCAGGATTTCAATCAAGGCAGAAGTGGGCCAGCCGCCGCCCGGCAGTTCGGCATCGAGCGCGGGAAATCCAGTCGGCAGGCTGGGGGAACTGACGGCAACCGGCCGATTGCCGCGCCAGATTGCCGGGTGGACCAGTATTTCAGCCAGCGCGCTCACAGGGTCCGGCCGTTGCGGATAATGCCCACCGCAATGCCTTCGATGGCGAGCGCATCGCGCCTGGGATCTATCACGATGGGAGCAAAGTCGGGATTTTCAGCGACGAGTTCAGTCTGGCCACCGCGCCGCTGCAGGCGTTTTACCGTGACTTCGTTGTGCAGGCGTGCCACCACGATCTGGCCGGAACGCGCTTCGGGAGTGCGGTGCACGGCGAGCAGGTCGCCATCCAGAATACCCGCGTCGCGCATGCTCGTGCCGCGAACCTTCAGCAGGTAATCGGCGCGCGGCTTGAACAACGCGGGATCGATGCGAAAGTGCCCCTGCACGTTTTCTTCGGCAAGCAACGGGCTGCCGGCGGCGACCCGGCCGATCAGTGGCAGGCCCGGATCTGCCTGCAGGCGGATGCCGCGCGATGCGCCTGCGATCAGCTCGATCGCTCCTTTGCGCGCGAGCGCCCGCAGGTGGTCCTCGGCGGCATTCGGAGAGCTGAAATTGAAATAGCGGGAGATTTCCGCGCGTGTAGGCGGGTAGCCGCTTGCCTCAAGCGTGTCCTTGATGAGCTGCAGAACCTGCGTCTGGCGGCGGGTGAGTTGTTCCATGCGCGTCCCGGAGGGTTGACAATATCGGATACTGGTATTATATCCAGTATTCGGTTCAAGGCAAGGCGCCATCGGGGGGGCGAGGGGGCCGATGTTGCCATCTTCCTGCCGTGGGCGTAGATTGTGCGGCAGTCAGCGCGTAATCGCGCTCGAAACTTGAGTAGCATAAGAACGATGATGCGCAGTCCGGTGGCTCGCGCTCTAAGGAAAATCGAGGAGGATCGTATGAAGAGACTGATGGCTATCGTTGTCTTCGCGCTCGTCGCGGTGACGGGCGCATGGGCGCAGAACTATCCAACGCGGCCGGTAGTCCTGGTCGTGCCCTATCCGCCAGGTGGTCTGTCCGATGCCGTGGGCCGGCCGGTGGCCGAGGGGATGCAAGGGACCCTGGGGCAGACAGTCGTGATCGAGAACGTGGGCGGCGCAAACGGCGCCATCGGCTCGTCGCGCGTGGCGCGCGCAGCGCCGGACGGCTACACGTTGCTTCTTGGCATCTGGAATACGCATGTCGCAATTGCCAAGATCCTGAAGCTGGACTACGACGTGGTGAAGGACTTCGCGCCGATTGCCTTCATGACGAATGCACCCCTGCTGCTCACGGTCCACAAGTCAGTGCCGGTAAACAGCTACATCGAGCTGGTGGATTGGCTCAATGCCAACCCGGACAAGGCGTCCTCGGGGAGCGCCGGCGTCGGCAGTCCGCCCCACCTGCTCGACGAGGTGGTGCGAAAGCAGACGAGGACGCGCTTTCAGACGGTCCACTATCGCGGCGCCGGACCGATCATGCAGGACCTTATGGGCGGGCAGATCCAAATGGCATTCCTCAATCCTGCCACTGCTGCGCCGCATGTGCGCTCGGGCGCGATCAAGGCCTTGGGCGTGACCAGTGCCCAGCGCATGAAGATCCTGCCTGACGTGCCAACCATGGCGGAGGCCGGATTCCCGGGGGGCATGGAGTTCTCACTCTGGTCGGGGCTGTTCGCCCCGAAGGGGACGCCCAGGGAGATCATCGATACGGTCAACCGGGCGGTGGTGGCTTCTCTCGCCAATCCGAAGGTGCGGGAACGACTCGCGAACCAGGGGATGGAAATCGCCACGCGCGAGAAGCAAACTCCCGAATCGCTCGCCGCTATTCAGCAGGCCGAAATCAAGAAGTGGTGGCCGATAATCGAGGCTGCCGGAATCAAGCCGCAATAGCGGTGGGCAAGATTTGCCGCAGTTGGGCGAACTTGCTGCCTGCACAACGGGACATGGCGTAGTTCGTGCGCAGTACCCCTCCTCGACAAGGAGGGAAGTTCCATTTAATCGCGCTCGAAACCTGGGTGTTTTGAACGCTCGACCTTTTATTCCTGCCGCCCAGCTCAAACCGACTCGTCACCTCGGCGGAAGCCGGGGTCCAGAGAACGCGCCGCAGGCGAACCAACGCCGTACTGGATACCGGCGTTCGCCGTATGACGGAACCATGGTCACTGTGGCGGTTTTCAACACTCTGTTAAAGTAGCTGTTGCAGTTAATACCTGACCGAGTTCCGTGATCTGCTGTTTTCCTGATTTGGGACTGAGCAATGCCCAACTCACCTGATGATGCCGCGCCGGTTGACCGCACTGAACTGGCGGAGATTTCGGGCGGAGACCGGTCAATCGAGCAGCAGATGCTGGCCGTTTTCCGCCGCGCCAACGATGCGGACGTTGCCGCGCTCAGGCAAGCCTTGGCGAAGCGGGACGTGGCCGCCGTGAAACGCTGCTCGCACCGGATCAAAGGTGCGGGCAGGATGGTGGGTGCCAGGGCGCTGGCGGGTATCTGCGAAAAAATGGAGCAGGCGGGACATGCCGGCGACTGGGACGCCATCGCAGCGCAGGGCGAGGCGCTTGATCGCGAGCTCGACCGGGTTTACGCCTGCCTCGGCGCGCTCCCATGAAGATTGCCGACATTCATTTCCTGGTAGCCGAAGATCACGATTTCCAGCGCAAGATGCTGGCGGGCATGCTGGTGCGTCTCGGGGCGCGGCACATCATCGAAGCCGCCGACGGCCGCGCGGCGTTCGAGATGATGCAGGTACTCACCCAGCCCGTCGACATCGTCATCTGCGACCTGGACATGCCGGGAATGGATGGCATGGAATTCATCCGGCTGATCGGCGAAGCGCGCATACCGGTGTCGATGATACTGTCGAGCTCACACGAACGCTCGTTGATCGCTTCGGTCGGAACCATGACCAAGGCTTATGGCATCAATCTGCTGGGCGCGATCGAAAAGCCCGCCACGGTGCAGAAACTCGAGAAACTGATCAAGCTGCACCAGCCATTCGTCGCGGCGGAGCCCCGGCCTGCCCGGGTTGTTTTCAGCGAGGCGGAAATCTCGGAAGCGCTTGCCGCGGGGCAGTTCGAGGCGTTTTTTCAGCCCAAGGTCGATCTCGCGACCGCCACCGTGAGCGGGGCGGAAGCGCTTGCGTACTGGCGCCACCCCAGGCATGGCCTCGTCAGTCCGTACGCGTTCGTCCCGATGCTGGAAGCGGGCGGGCGTATCGATGAACTCACCTGGATCATGCTCCAGCAAGCGGCGGCCGCGTGCCGCGACTGGCACACGGACGGCCTCGACATCATGGTTTCGGTCAACCTGTCGCTGGGCTCACTGACCAGTGTGGGCCTTGCCGAGCGCATCACCGAGCTGGTGCGGGCGCAGCGACTCGAGCCCAGGCAGATGGTACTGGAGGTCACCGAAACAATCGCCATGACCCATTTGGCGCGCGCACTCGAGAACCTTGCGCGTCTGCGGATCAAGGGGTTCGGATTGTCGATCGACGATTACGGTACCGGCTATTCCTCGATGCAGCATTTGTTGCACATCCCGTTCACCGAACTCAAGATCGACCAGTCGTTCGTGGTGAACGCGATCGAACGGGACTCCTGCCGGGTGTTCCTCGAGTCCAGCCTCGACATCGCGAGAAAGCTCGGGCTGAAGGCGGTTGCCGAGGGGGTCGAAACGCGTGCGGTATGGGACTTGCTCCGAAGCCTCGATTGCGATGTCGCGCAAGGCTATTTCATCGCGAGGCCCATGGAGGCAGCGCAAATTCCTGATTGGGCGGCGGAATGGGCCCCGCCCGACTGAAGGGCGGAATGTTACAATTCTCTCTTCGGCAAGTCGTTTTTTGCCGGGTTGCGAACTCCCGGAGACCAGTTGATGAAGATACTTCCCAGTGTGATCGCCGTCGTTCTGATGATGGTTGCCGCTCACGTCGCAGCGCAGGGCCTCAAGATCGGTTACGTCAACGGTTTTCGCCTCGAGAAAGAATCGCCGCTGGCGGGGCCGGAGATCGAGCAGATGAAAAAGGAATTCGCCGCGCGCGAGCAGCAGTTGCAGGATTTGCAGAAACAGGGGCTGCAACTGCAGGGCGAACTCGAGAAGGAGGGCCTGACGATGAATCCCGCCGACAAGCAGGCCAGGGAAAAGCGCCTGGCGGCGCTGGCGCAGCAGTTCGAGAAACTCCAGCGCAGCGTGGGAGAGGACCTGCAGGTGCGCAAGAACGAAGCGCGCGCGCGCTTTCTGGCCGAGACCAACGCGATCGTCAAAGCCATTGCCGAGGCCGGGAACTATGATCTGATCCTGGAGCAGGCGGTCTTCAGCAGCTCCCAGCTCGATATCACGGACCAGGTGCTGAAGGAAATGGCGAAACGGGCGGCATCTGCGTCCGGCCGCGGCAAGTAACGCGACGCGAAGCCAGGCGGATGACGACATTCAGGGCTGCATGCGTGCAGCTCAACTCCGGCAACGACCTGACCGCGAATCTGCGCGCAGCCTGCAGCGGCGTGCGTGCGGCAGCGGAGCGGGGCGCGCAGCTCATCATGTTGCCCGAGTATGCCGCGCTGCTGGACGGCAGCGGCCGCGTGATGCGCGATAACTCGTACCCCGAGGACCAGCATCCCGCGCTGCCGGCGTTTCAGGCGCTGGCGCGGGAAACACGTGCCTGGCTGCTGCCCGGTTCGATCACGGTAAAGATAGATGATGCGCGTATGGCGAACCGCTCGTACCTGCTGTCACCGGACGGCGCAGTCGTTGCGCGTTACGACAAGATACACATGTTCGACGCCACTTTGCCGAGCGGCAAAGTGATACGCGAGTCGAGCGCGTACCGGCCCGGCGCGCAGGCGGTAGTCGCCGATCTGCCGTGGGGGCCGCTCGGCATGACGGTTTGCTACGATCTGCGCTTTCCCCAGCTCTATCGCGCGTTGGCGAAGGCCGGCGCGATATTCATGGCCGTCCCGTCGTCATTCCAGCGCGAAACCGGCGTCGCGCATTGGCAACCATTGCTGCGCGCGCGTGCGATTGAAAACCTGAGCTACGTGTTCGCTCCGGCGATGTGCGGTGAACACCCCGGGAACAGGTCGACTTACGGCCACTCGCTGATCGTTGATCCGTGGGGAAAGATCGTGGCCGAACTCGGCACCGAGCCGGGAGTCGCAATCGCGGATATCGATGCGGCTGAAGTGGCGCGCGTCCGAGGCATGCTGCCGGCGCTCGAACATGACCGCGATTTCGCGGCGCCGCGCACCGCTGCCGGCGGGCCGGGCTGAGTGTATCGCCGTGCCATGGCGCGCGATTCGTGGCGGCCGCCCAGCCCGCAGCGCAAGCAGAGTCCCCACCCATGCACATCCTGCTGAGTAACGACGACGGTTACTTCGCGCCCGGCCTCGGGATCCTGGCCGAAACGCTCGCGCCCCTGGCGAAAGTCACCGTGGTTGCGCCAGAGCGCGACCGCAGCGGCGCCAGCAATTCGCTGACGCTCGACCGGCCGCTCACCGTACGGCGCGCCAGCAACGGCTTTTTTTACGTCAATGGCACGCCCACTGACTGCGTGCATCTCGCCGTGACGGGCCTGCTCGACGAGCTGCCCGATATCGTGATCTCGGGAGTGAACGGCGGCGCGAACATGGGGGACGACACGATCTATTCCGGTACGGTGGCTGCCGCAACCGAGGGTTTCCTGCTCGGCATCCCGTCGCTGGCGGTGTCGCTGGTGGCGGGCGGCGGGGATCATTTCGCGACTGCCGCGCGCATCGCGGCCGAAATGGTGCAGCGCTTCGCGCGCACGCCGCTCGGCCAGCCGGCGCTGTTCAACATCAACGTGCCGGACGTGCCGTACGAAGAATTGCGCGGGCTGGAGGTCACGCGGCTAGGCAGGCGCCACAAGGCCGAGCCGGTGGTGAAGTCGATCACGCCGCGCGGCGAACTGGTTTATTGGGTCGGCGCGGCCGGCAGCGCGCAGGACGCGGGCGAGGGCACCGATTTCAACGCGGTTGCGCGCGCGGCGGTTTCGGTGACGCCGCTGCAGGTCGACCTCACCCAGTTCTCGCAGTTGCCCATGCTCAGGAAGTGGCTCGCATGAGCTCGCGTCTTTCCGGAATCGGCATGACCTCGCAGCGCACCCGGCAGCGCATGATCGAGCGCCTGCGCAAGCAGGGTATCGCCGACGAAGCAGTGCTCAACGTGATGAACGAGATCCCGCGTCACATTTTCGTCGAGGAAGCGCTGGCGAGCCGCGCCTATGAAGATTTTGCGCTGCCGCTCGGTTTCGGGCAGACCATTTCGCAGCCGTACATCGTGGCGCGCATGACCGAGTTGCTGATCGCGGGCAAGCCGCCCGGCAAGGTGCTCGAGATCGGCACGGGCTGCGGCTATCAGACCGCGATACTGGCAAAACTTGCTACGGAGGTTTATTCGGTCGAGCGGCTGCTGCCGGTGCTCGCCAAAGCGCGCAGGAACCTGCGCGAATTGCGCATCACCAACATCCGCCTCAAGCATGCGGACGGACATACCGGCATTCCGGAGGCCGCGCCGTTCGATGCGATTCTCGTCACCGCCGCGGCAACGCATGTACCCGACGCGCTGAAAGCGCAGCTGGCGGTGGGAGGCAGGATGGTGGTGCCGATGGGGACGCGCGAACAGCATCTGTGCGTGATCGAGCGCTCCGCCCGCGGCTACACCGAGTCCAGGCTCGACGCGGTCAAATTCGTGCCCATGCTTTCGGGATTGAGCTGATGCAGATCTGGTTGCAGCGATGTCGCGGCGTATTGGCAGCAGTGCTGGCGCTGTCGCTCGTCTACGGCTGCGGGTCGACGCGGCGTCAGGCGCCGGTCATCGATCGCAAGCCCGCCGCGGCCAGGCCTGCGGTCAAGCCCGCACCGGCGGCAGCGGCGCGTGACACGGATCAACGTCCCGATTATTACACGGTCAGGAGGGGCGACACGCTCTACACCATCGCGCTCGACCACGGGCTCGATTACCGGGAGCTGGTCGAGTGGAACAACATCGCCAATCCCAACGTGATCCGCGTCGGCCAGCAGCTGCGGCTGAAAGCGCCGGCGTCGAGCGTGGTTGCCACGCCGCTCAAGACTGCTCCTGCAGTAGGAGGAGGCACGCCGGTCGGCGGCGCGCCGCCTGTCGCCCCGGGCGATGCGGTCAAGTCGCAGCCAAAAGCGGTCAAGCTGCCATATTCCGATCAGGCGCTGGCGCAGCTATCAGGCGCGCCGCTCAAGCCGGCGGAAACAGTAGTCGCCAAAGTCGAGCCGCGTCCGGCGGAGAAGCCCGCGGTGAGCGACGACGACGAAGAAAAAGTCGATTGGGGATGGCCGGCGGGCGGAAAACTGCTCAGCGTCTTCAACGAATCCACCAATCTCAAGGGTATCGGTATCGCCGGCAAGCCCGGGCAGCCGGTCATCGCCAGCGCGCCGGGCAAGGTGCTCTACAGTGGCGACGGCATACGCGGCTACGGCAAGCTGGTAATCATCAAGCACAACAAGGCGTATCTGAGCGTGTATGCGCACAACAGCCAGCTGCTGGTGAAGGAAGGCCAGAACGTGGTCAAAGGGCAACGAATCGCCGAGATGGGCAACACCGATTCCTCGCAGATCAAGCTGCATTTCGAGATCCGGCGCTTCGGCAAGCCGATCGATCCGATCAAGCTGCTGCCGCCCGAACCCCCGGCGTGAGCGGCTGCGTCGCGAAAAGACCAGCCGCCGCTGTAGGGCGCGGATTCATCGCGCCGAACGCGCCGAATGATCTCCGCCGGATCGACGGCGCGATGAATCCGCGCCCTACCTATATCCTCGGCATGACGGCTATAGGACTTGATCAGAGCTTCCCTAAGGGCGGAACGCGGCGATTTCGCGCTGCAACCGGAGCGTGTCAGGCGCCTGCGCATGCTTGCCATAGCGCAGACGGATGTAGAGCTCGCTGATCGAGCCGATCGATGACGCGAGTTCGGGGCGCGCAGCGGCTGCGCGTTTGCGAAACGCGTCCGGCCCTTCGCTCGGGTGCCGCTTCACCCCGCGCTTCGCGAGCCGTTCGCAAAACCGCAGGTAGGCGGCCGTCACGGGGTCCGGGCGTGAGGCGCGCAGCTTGTGCAGCATCAGAGCCGCGAGTACCAGCGTAATCACGCCGGTGGCGACGAACATCACCGTCGCGAGGCTGCGCCACGTTGCATCGTCGATGCCCACGCGCCGCATCAACTGGCGCTGGCGATCCTGCGTGTAGCCAAGCACTGCCTGGTTCCAGGAATTCGCGACCGAATCCCAGGTCATCCGCGCGCGCCGCAACCATGGGTACACGCCGCGCATCATGAACGGCAGCGTTTCGGCCTGCGGCACGGCGGCCGCCACACCGGCTTCGACCCGCGCGGGCGATACCGCTGCCGTGGGGTCGACGCGCACCCAGCCGTCGTTTTGCAGCCACACTTCGACCCAGGCGTGGGCGTCAGCCTGGCGCACCGTCAGGTAATTGCCGATCGTATTGAGTTCGCCGCCCTGGTATCCGGTGACGATGCGCGCGGGAATTCCGCTCGCGCGCATCAGCACCGCAAAGGAGGATGCAAAATGCTCGCAGAATCCGGCGCGCGTCGAGAACAGGAATTCATCGACCGGGTTTTCGCGCGGCAGCAGCGGGGGGGTGGTGGTGTAGTAGAAGTTCTGGCGGCGGAACATGCTGAGCACCGCCGCGATGTAGGCACGCTCGTCGGCGGCCGCTTTGCGCATCTGGCCGGCGAGTTCGCGGCTGCGCGGATTGGCGTTGGCGGGCAGCGCGAGCGCGCGCCTGAGTTCGCGGCGTCCGAGCTCCGCATTGTCGCGGTAATTCAGATGCGACGCCATGTCGTAGCGCACGCGGTTGTTGACCGCGGTCTGGTGCAACAACTGAAAGTCATTGCTCATGGTACTGAGAGGCGGCACGCGCGACGGCAGGTCGAGTGCGAACAGCCAGCGCCGGCTGTGCGGCTCCACGGTCACGGTGTACTCGACCGGATCGCCGAGCCCCTGGTATTCCCGCGGTGCCATGTAGAGCACGCGCGGGGCTGTCCACCGGTAACCGTCGAAATCCCACAGCACCGGTCCGCGCCAGTAGAGGCGATTGGGCTGAGGTATCTGCGCATCGAAGCTGACGCGGAACGCCACCGCGTCCGAGAGCAGCAGCCGGCTGACGCTGCCGGGCGTCATTTCATCGGACAGGCCGGTGATTCCCGCGTAGGCGTCCTGCGGCAGGCTCCACATCGGTCCCTGCACGCGCGGAAACAGCACGAACAGCACCAGCATCAGCGGTGCCGACTGCGCGAGCATCGTGCCCGCGCTGCGCAGTTGATACCAGTACCCGGGCTGCCGGCCGCGAAACTGGAAGCCGATCATGGTTGCGGTGATGACCCACACCGCGCCCAGCAGGTAGAGCGCGGTTGGGATGCTTTGCGAGTACAGAAAGTTGGTGATGACCAGAAAGTAGCAGATGAAAATGAGGATCATCGCGTCGCGCAGTGTCGCCATTTCGAGCAGCTTCAGCGCGAGCATGATGACCAGCAGCGCAACGCCCGCATCGCGGCCGAGGATCCTGCCGTAGCTGATGTAAATGCCCGCCAGCGCACCCGCCCCGATCAGCGACAGCAGCCATTTGCGGGGCAGGTGCAGGCCGTAGAGCGTGATGTAGAGCCGCCATGCAATCAGCATCGCCACGAGCAGCGTGATCCACCACGGTATCCGTTCGGCATGGGGTGCTGCGACCATGATCAGCGCCACCAGCAGCCAGCCAATGTGGCGCGGATGCAGTCGCTCGGCAGCGGGCGCCATGCGGACCTCAGTCAAGCTGGAACAAGGCCAGCGCTTCGAGGCAGCGGTCGTGCTGCGCGTTGCCCGGTGCGGGCGGCAAACTGACTCCGGGCAGCCGCAAGCCGAAGCTCAGGCCGGCGGCATGGGCGTCGATTACCCACCGCGCGAGCCGCGATAACCTGCCCTCGACACCGAGCGCGGCCGGTGTGGCCTGCCAATCGAGCCACAATTCGGTGTCCGCGCGGCCGCTGAATTGCTTGGTGAGCAGTCCCTGGCCGCGCGCTGCCGCTTTCCAGGCGATGTGCCGTGGGGAATCTCCCGGGTGGTAGGAACGCAGCCCGGAAAAATCCTCCTGTCCCGATCCATACGCGATGCCCTCCCCGGCATGCGGCGCGGGCAGGGGCAGCGCGACGTGGGCTGCTTCCGGGCGCGGGTAAACCAGACAGCTCACGTCGGGCTCGACGTAGGCCCAGGCATAACACAAGCCCAGCGGGTAGCGGGTGAACAAGGTCAGTCGGCCGGGTTTCAGGACGCCGCGCCGGGGCGCCGGCACGGCCACGCTGATGGTGACGGCCGCGTGCGCGGCCACGTCGGCGAAGACCGCATCCTTGCGGTTGTGCGTGGCACCGATGCTGAAGCGCTCGAGCGCTCCCGGATTGTCGATCACCAGCATGAAATGCGCATCGTCACCCGCATAGACGTGCTGCACACGCCCCGGCGATATTCTGAGCGCGGCGATATTGCGGAACGTGTGCAGTATCGAGTTGACGCCGAGCGCGGTGAGCATAAAGGTCAGCACGAAACCGAGGCTCAGGTCGTAGTTGATCGATCCGGCCAGCATCAGCCCCAGCGCGGCGACGAAAACCATGCCATGCCGCGACGGCAGGATGAAGATGCGCCGCTGCACCAGCACGATGCTGCCCGCTTCAGCACCGCGCAGCTGGAACAGCCACCCGGCGAAGCGGTTTTTCAGTGCCAGTAACATCTCCTCACCCCCACCCTGGCCCTCCCCCATCAAGGGGGAGGGACTGGTACTACGGAATCGGCACTGCCTCGATCAATTGTTCCGCCACCGCGGCGCCGCTGATGCGCGTGTTGTCGCGCGCGACGTAAAGCCGGTGGCCAACCACGCCGGGAACGATCGCCTGCACATCCTCGGGCAGCACCTGCCTGCGGCCATCCATCATGGCCCAGGCGCGCGCCGCGTTGAGCAGCGCAAGCGCGGCGCGCGGCGACAGCCCGTTGACATAGTCAGGCGACTTGCGGCTGAAATCGACCAGCGCCTGCAGATAATCGAGCAGCGCGCCGGAGGCGTGCACTTCGCGCGCGGCACGCTGCAAAGACACCAGGTCCTCGGGTTGCATGCACGGTGTCAGCTGCGGCAGCAGCTCGCGGCGGTCGACTCCCTGCAGCAGCGCGCGTTCGGCGGCCGCGTCGGGATAGCCAAGTTCGATGCGCATCAGGAAACGGTCAAGCTGCGACTCGGGAAGCGGAAACGTGCCGATCTGGTGTGAAGGGTTCTGCGTTGCAATCACGAAAAACGGCTCCGGCAGCGGCCGCGTTTCACCTTCTGCGGTGACCTGGTGTTCCTCCATGGCCTCCAGCAGCGCGCTCTGGGTCTTGGGCGTGGCGCGATTGACTTCGTCCGCGAGTATCACCTGCGCGAAGATCGGACCGGGATGAAAGCGGAACGCGCTCGCTTCGCGATCGAAGATTGACACGCCCAGGATGTCGGCGGGCAAGAGATCGCTCGTGAATTGTATGCGCTGAAACTGCAGGCCGAGCGAGAGCGCCAGCGTGTGGGCGAGCATGGTCTTGCCCACCCCGGGAATGTCTTCGATCAGCAGGTGGCCGCGCGCGAGCAGGCACGTAATAGCCAGCCGGATCTGGCGCTGCTTGCCGAGGATCACGGTGCCGGCCTGGCGCACGACGGCGTCGAGTTGTTGGTTCATACGCGGGTAATTGTAACTTGCGGTGCGGAGGATGGGGGATAATGGGATTTTCCCGGCGGGATTGAAGTCAAGGAGAACACGGCCTGAGCACCGCTTTTATCGCGCATCCCGATTGCCTGCTGCATGACATGGGCGCAGGACACCCGGAGTCGCCGCTCCGGCTGCAGGCGATAAGCGACCAGCTGCTCGCCTCGGGTCTGGGCAACTTACTGCGGCACGTCGACGCGCCGCTCGCATCGCGCGGGCAACTCGAGCGCGTGCACGATCCGCGTTATGTGGACGCCATCGAACGCTCATCGCCGCGCCATGGATCGATCCACGTCGATCCCGATACGGCCATGAATCCGCATACCCTGAACGCCGCGTTGCGCGCGGCCGGCGCCGCGGTGCTTGCGGCCGACATGGTGATGGGGAGGGAGGCGGAGACTGCATTTTGCAGTATCCGGCCACCCGGGCATCACGCCGAGCGTGCGCGTGCGATGGGATTTTGCATCTTCAACAACGTCGCGATCGCGGCCGCACATGCGCTCGAACACCATCAGCTCGCGCGGGTCGCGATCGCGGACTTCGATGTGCATCACGGCAACGGCACCGAAGACATCTTCCGCGACGATGAGCGCGTGCTGATGGTGTCGACGTTCCAGCATCCGTTTTATCCGTACAGCGGCATCGCGGGCCGCTCGGAGCGCATGGTGAATATTCCCCTTGCCGCCGGCAGCGGCGGCAGGGAGTTCCGGGAAGCCGTGGTGACGCACTGGCTGCCCGCGCTCGAGCGCTTCGAGCCCGAGATGGTGTTTATCTCCGCGGGATTCGACGCGCACCGTGACGACGATATGGCGATGCTGCAACTGGTGGATGCCGACTACGTCTGGGTCACGCAGCAGGTGAAGGCGGTCGCTGACCGGACTGCGCACGGCCGCATCGTGTCGCTGCTCGAGGGAGGATACGATCTGCACGCTCTCGGCCGCTGCGTGGTTGCCCACCTGAGGGCGCTCAGCGGGCTTTAAATCCGGGCCGCTGCCGTATCAGCCGAGCAGGATCGCGGCTGCCACGGTGCGGCCTTCGGCAGCCAGAATGTTGTAGGTGCGGCACGCGGCGTTGGTATCCATCACTTCCAGCCCGACGCGCGCCTCAGTCAGGCAGCGCGAGAGCGCGGGGGGCGGAAAGCGCAGCGTCAACCCGGTGCCGAGCAATACGATCTCCGGTTTCAGAGCGAGCAGGAATTCGAAGTGGCTTGCCGCCAGGTGTCCGGGGTGCGACGCGGGCCAGTCTTCGATGATGCGGTCGGGAGTGACTACCAGGCTGCGCTCGTAGCGCTGGCCGTTTACCTGCACGTAGCCGCTGCCATAGCCGGTGAACATGTTTTGCCCGGTCGGGCTGTCGAGCTGCAGTTTCACGCCGTGATTAATTTGCCGCGCGAGTTCGGGTCAGCTAAAATTATACGCTTTTTCACGCCCTTAGCCGCGATTCAAAGACTTTATGGAAGAGTTTGCCCGCATCAAGCGCCTGCCCCCGTACGTATTCAATATCACGGGGGAGCTCAAGGCTGCGGCGCGCAAGCGCGGCGAGGACGTGATCGACCTCTCGATGGGCAATCCCGACCAGCCGACGCCGCGCCATATCGTCGACAAGCTGATCGAGTCCGTGCAGCGTCCCGACACGCATCGCTATTCGGTGTCGAAGGGCATTCCGCGGCTGCGGCGCGCGATCTGCAACTGGTACAAGACGCGCTTCAACGTCGAGTTCGACCCCGATTCGGAGGCGATCGTCACGATCGGCTCGAAGGAGGGCATTGCGCATCTGACGCTGGCGACGCTCGACCGCGGGGATATCGTGCTGGTGCCGAACCCGAGTTACCCGATCCATATTTACGGACCGGTGATCGCGGGTGCCGACATCCGGCATGTGCCGATGATCGCCGGCGTCGACTTCTTCGAGGCGCTGGAGCGCGCGATCCACGATTCCTATCCGAAGCCGAAGATGCTGATCGTCAATTTCCCGGGCAATCCGACCACGCAGTGCGTCGAGCTGCCGTTTTTCGAACGGCTGGTCGCGATTGCGCGCGAGCATCAGGTTTATGTCGTGCACGATCTCGCCTACGCCGACATCGTGTTCGACGGCTATCGCGCGCCGTCGATCATGGAAGTGCCGGGCGCGCGCGAGATCGCGGTCGAATTCTTCACGCTGTCGAAGAGCTACAACATGGCGGGCTGGCGGGTCGGGTGCATGGTCGGCAACCGCGACCTCGTGACCGCGCTCGCGCGCATGAAAAGCTACCATGACTACGGCATGTTTACGCCGATCCAGGTCGCATCAATCATCGCGCTCGAAGGGCCGCAGGAGTGCGTCGAAACGGTGCGCCAGACCTATCAGAAGCGCCGCGACGTGATGTGCGCCGGACTCGAGGCGGCGGGATGGCCGGTCGAGGTGCCGCGCGCGACGATGTACGTGTGGGCGCCGATACCGGAGCCGTACCGGAAGATGGGATCGCTCGAGTTTTCCAAGAAGCTGCTGAATGACGCCAGGGTCGCTGTGTCTCCCGGCATCGGTTTTGGCGAATACGGCGACGATCATGTACGCTTCGCCCTGATCGAAAACGAAGCACGCACCCGCCAGGCGGTGCGCGGCATCAAGGAAATGTTCCGCAAAGACGGATTGCTATGAAGCCCATCAACGCAGGATTGCTCGGCATCGGCACGGTCGGTCGCGGCACGTTCGAAGTGCTGGCGCGCAACCGGGAGGAGATTACGCGCCGCGCCGGCCGCGACATCGTGATCACGATGGTCGCCGACCAGGACCTCGGGCGCGCGCGCAAGCTCGTCGGGAAGGCCGCGGCCGTGACCGCGGATGCATTCGAGGTGGTCAATCATCCGGACATCGACATTGTGATCGAGCTGATCGGCGGCACCACCATCGCCCAGCAACTGATCCTGAAGGCGATCGAAAACGGCAAGCATGTCGTCACCGCCAACAAGGCGTTGGTTGCGACCCGCGGCAACGAGATTTTCGCCGCGGCGCAGAAGCAGGGCGTGATGGTCGCGTTCGAGGCCGCGGTCGCGGGCGGCATCCCGATCATCAAGGCGCTGCGCGAGGGCTTGACCGCGAATCGCATCGAGTGGATTGCCGGCATCATCAACGGCACCAGCAACTTCATCCTGTCCGAGATGCGCGAGAAGGGGTCGGGCTTCGAGACCGTGCTGAAGGAGGCCCAGCGGCTGGGTTACGCCGAAACCGATCCGACTTTCGATATCGAGGGCATCGATGCCGCGCACAAGCTCACCATCATCGCGGCGATTTCGTTCGGCATCCCGATGCGCTTCAAGGATGCCTATATCGAAGGCATCACGCACCTGACCGCGGCGGACATCCGCTACGCGGAAGAACTCGGCTATCGCATCAAGCTGCTCGGTATCACCCGGCGCACCCCGCAGGGCATCGAACTGCGCGTGCATCCGACGCTGATTCCGAAGCGGCGGCTGATCGCGAACGTCGAAGGCGTGATGAACGCGATCCTGGTCAAGGGCGATGCGGTCGGCGCGACGCTGTATTACGGCGCCGGTGCGGGTGCGTATCCGACGGCCTCTTCAGTGATCGCCGATCTGGTTGATGTGACGCGCATGCACACCGCCGATCCCGGGCATCGCGTGCCGCACCTCGCGTTCCAGCCGGATCAGCTTTCCAGCGTGCCGATCCTGCCGATCACCGAAGTCGAGACCTCGTACTATCTGCGCATGCGCGTCTGCGACCGGCCGGGCGTGCTGGCCGACATCACGCGGGTGCTCGCCGACAGCAGTATCTCGATCGATGCCATGGTGCAGAAAGAGCCCTCCGCAGGCGAGGAGCAGGTGGACATCATCATGCTGACTCACCTGACGGTCGAGCGAAGCGTCAATGTGGCGATCGCCAAAATCGAAAAACTGCCGGTGGTGGTAGGCCAGGTTACGCGTATCCGCATGGAACAGCTGGGTACTCATTAAGCCTTGCAGCCTATGCGTTACTTGAGCACTCGTGGCGGCGCGGCTGGCGCCGACTTTTCCGGCGTTCTGCTCGGCGGTCTGATGAGCGACGGCGGTCTCGCCATGCCGGAGACCTATCCGCAGGTCAGTGGCGCCGAGCTTGCTGCGTGGCGGGGACTGAGCTACCCCGAGCTTGCATTCGAAATCATCAGCCGCTACGTCGACGACATCCCGCAGGCCGAGCTCAAACGGATCATCGCACGGACCTATACCGCCGCCGCGTTTCATGCGGACGAAATCACGCCGGTGCGGCAGTTGCAGCCGGGCGTGCATATCCTCGGCTTGTCGAACGGCCCGACGCTGGCGTTCAAGGACATCGCGATGCAGCTGCTCGGCAATCTGTTCGAGTATGCGCTGGCGAAAAGCGGGCGGGAGCTCAACATTCTCGGCGCGACCTCGGGTGACACGGGCTCGGCGGCGGAATACGCAATGCGGGGCAAACGCGGCATTCGGGTCTTCATGCTGTCGCCGCACCGCAAGATGAGCCCGTTCCAGACGGCACAGATGTTTTCGCTGCAGGACCGGAACGTCTTCAACATCGCGATCCGCGGCGTGTTCGACGACTGCCAGGACATCGTCAAGGCCGTCAGCAACGATCTTGCGTTCAAGGCGCGCAATCACATCGGCACCGTCAATTCGATCAACTGGGCGCGCATCGTCCCGCAGGTGGTCTACTACTTCAAGGCTTACTTTGCGGTAACGGAATCGAACGACCAGCCGGTCTCGTTTGCCGTGCCGTCGGGCAACTTCGGCAACATCTGCGCCGGGCACATCGCGCGCTCGATGGGGCTGCCGATCGCGAAGCTGATTCTCGCCACCAACGAGAACAACGTACTCGATGAATTTTTCCGCACCGGCGTCTATCGCGTGCGGCCGCCGCAGCAGGTGGTGCAGACGTCGAGCCCGTCCATGGATATTTCAAAAGCGTCGAACTTCGAGCGCTTCATCTACGACCTGACGGGGCGCGATGCAGAACTGGTGCGGCGCCTGTGGCGGCAGCTCGACAACGACGGCTTGTTCGATCTTTCGGCGACGCCGTTTTTCGGCCGCGTGCCGCGCTTCGGCTTCGTGTCGGGATCGAGCACGCATCAGGACCGTCTTGAAACCATCCGGCGCGTCTATCGCGAGTGCAACCAGATCATCGATACCCATACCGCCGACGGTCTCAAGGTCGGGCTTGAACACCGCGACGAAGGCGTACCGCTGGTATGCCTCGAGACCGCGCTGGCGGTGAAGTTCACGGAAACGATCCGGGAGGCGCTCGGCCGCGACCCCGAGCGTCCGGCAGGCCTCGAAAATCTCGAGCGTCTGCCGCAGCGCTTCACGGTGCTCGACGCGGACGTCGTCGCGGTCCAGGACTTCATCGAACGCAACTGCCGCGGCTGACCGGCACTGCCGTTGCGCCGCGGCGCAGCGTCGGGCGGCCTTACTTAACGTTCACGCCGGAGGCTTTGATCACTTCGTCGAGCCGCTTCCTCTGGTCGCGCCGGAATGCATCGAGCTCCGCGCGTGTGCCGCCGACGACATCGACTCCCAGCGATTTGAGCAGTTCGCCGAATTGCGGCTCCTTGACCGCTTTGACGATTTCGGCGCTCACCTTGGCCAGTATCGCGGGCGGCGTGCCGGTTTGGGCCACTACACTGTACCAGCCGAGCGTCTCGTAGCCGGGCACGGTTTCCGCGATCGTCGGCACGTCGGGAAGCATTGCGGCACGCTTGCGGCTGGTGACGGCCAGCGCCCTTACCCGTCCGGACTGGACGATGGACCTCGCGGCCGGCAGGACCGCATAGGTGAGATGCACCTCGTTCCCCATCGTGGCAGCGAGCGCCTCGGCGATGCCTTTGTAGGGCACATGCAGCATGTTGGTGCCCGTCATACGCGTGAACAGGACCCCGGAGAGATGCTCGGTGGCGCCGGTGCCGGCCGAGCCATATTGGATCGCGCCGGGTTTCTTTTTCGCGAGATCGATCAGCTCGCGGACCGACTTCGCAGGCAGCTCAGGATTGACCGCGAGCACGAACGGTACCGTTCCGATCAGGCTGATCGAGGCGAAATCCTTTTCGAGGTCAAACTTGACGTTGGGATAGACCGCGGTCGCGACATGCAGCTGCGAGGTCAGCATCATCCACGTATACCCATCGGCTGCCGAGCGCAATACCAGATCGGCGCTGAGGATTCCGGCCACACCGGGCCTGGCATCGACGACGATGCGCTGGCCCCACGCTCCGTACAAGCGGTCGGCCAGGGCCCGCGCAATGATGTCGGGACCCGAGCCTGCTGCGCTGCCGAGGACGAACCGGATCGGTTTTTCAGGGTACGCCGGCTGCGCCGCGTGCGCCGCTGATACCGCCAACACCGCCGGGATGGCAATTGCGGTCAACAGTTTCAATGTATGCATTTCTGTTCTCCTCTCAAGAAAATCCACCGGTTATTATGCATGATGCGCGCAGGAAGTGCTTCTTGTCCATCTACCGATGGATTACGGCAGGGGGCCGCGCTGGGCTTCGAGCAGGGACCACGCCTTTGCGCCGAATTCCCTGCGCCAGCGGTTGTAAAAGCCGTTCTGTTTGAGGCGCTCGACGAACGTCGAAGTATCGGCCGCGTTGAAAATGAGCCTCGACTTGAGCCGCCCGGCCGCCGCCGCGTTGGCTTTGACCATGTCGTCGCGGAAAAGCGCGACGTATTTTTTCGCGTTGCGCTCGACGCTGTCCCTGGCCGTGTGGGGAAGGGCGTTCCAGCTATCGGGGTGCGCGCACATCCAGAATGACCCCAGACGGTGATTCGTTATGCTCAGATATTTTTGCACCTCGACGAATTTATCCATTTCGACGTAGAGGTAAGGCGTCTCCTGTCCCGATGCGGCGCCGCTTTTCAGGTTGTCGTAGACGGCCTGATAGTAGATCTGCTGCGGTTCGCAGCCGAGCGAGCTGAACAGGTCGACCTTGTAAGGGACCTGTGCGGTGCGCAGCCTGAACCCCTTGAGGTCGTCAACGGTCCGGATGGGCACGGTGCTGCTCGTGATCTGATTGAAGCCCTGCGGCCAGATATTGGGAAATACCACAAGGCCTTTGGCGGCAATCTCACTGCGCAGCAGATTGCCGAATTCGCCATCGAATATGCGGCACGCCTCTTCCTCCGACCGGTAGGCAAACGGCAGCCCTTCCATCGCTGCGACCGGGACTATGGTCGAAAGCGGCATGCCCGAGACCATATGAAAGGCGATTTCGTTGTTCAGCAGTTTGGCGAGCGAGATCTTGGAAGACCCGGCTGCGCCCCACGGGATGAGCTCGACCTCGAGCTGTCCCTGCGTTTCGTCGCGAACCGCATCCCACATCTGCGCAAGCCGGATATTCAGCGGGTTCTCGGCCCGCATATCGTGCGCGCAGACGTAATGAAATTTCGCGTTCGAGGCTGTTGCGACCGTCATTGCTGTCTCCTGTCACCGATTAATAATGCACTGCCGCGCTCCGCAATCATCAGCGTTGGTGAGTTGGTGTTGCCCGAGGTGATGGTCGGCATGATGGACGCATCGACCACGCGCAGGCCCTCGATGCCGCGCACTTTCAGCTCCGGGTCGACTACCGCCGTCGGGTCGTCCGCGCGCCCCATCTTGCAGGTGCCCACCGGATGGAAGATGGTGGTGCCCACGTTTCCCGCGGCGCGTACCAGTTCCTCTTCCGACTGAAAGCCCGGTCCCGGTACGAATTCTTCAGGCGAGTAACGCTGCATCGTCTGCGTGCCGGTGATGATGCGGCGCACTATCCGCAGCGACTGCGCGGCGATGCCCTGGTCCGCCAACGTCGAGAGGTAGTTCAGGGTAATCGCCGGGTGGGCGCGCGAGTCGGGCGACTTGATGCGAATGTGGCCGCGCGAGGCGGGCCGCAGGTTGCATACGCTCGCGGTGAAAGCCGGGAAGGGGTGCAGAGGATCGCCGAACTTGTCGAGACTCAAAGGCTGCACGTGGAATTCGAGATTGGGCGTCGCCTGCGACGGATCGCTCTTCAGGAATGCGCCCAGTTGCGAAGGCGCCATGGTCAGGGGTCCCGTGCGGTGGAGCGCATATTCGAGCGCCATTTTCGCCTTGCCCCACCACGAGTTTGCCATGGTGTTGAGCGTGAGCGCGTTCCTGATCCTGAACGCCATGCGCAACTGCAGGTGATCCTGGAGATTCTCGCCGACACCCGGCAGGTCGTGCACGACGGCGATGCCATGCTGGTGCAACAGCGTTGCCGGCCCGATTCCCGAAAGTTGCAGGAGCTGCGGCGAGCCGATACTGCCCGCTGCGAGCAGGGTTTCGCGTTTGGCTGCGGCGAAAACTTCATCGCGCCCCTGGAAAAACTCCACGCCGAGCACGCGCCGGCCTTCGAGCCGCAGTTTTTTCACGTGTACGTTGGTGAGCACGGTGAGGTTCGCGCGCGCCATCGCGGGCCGCAGGAATGCCTTGGAAGCGCTCACGCGCACGCCGCGGCGCTGATTGACCTCGAAGCGCGAGCTTCCGGCATTGTCGCCGCGGTTGAAATCATCGATCCTGGCGATACCTGCTTCCACCGCCGCATCGCGAAAGGCGTCCAGAATTTCCCACGACAGGCGTTGCCGCTCGACGCGCCATTCATGGCCCGCAACGTCGCTTGCGCCGCGCGCGCCGTGGAACTCGTCCGCGCCGCTCCAGTGGTCCTCGGATTGCCTGAAGACGGGGAGCACGTTCTGCCAGGACCAGCGTGAGTCGCCGGTGAGCCGCGCCCACTCGTCGTAATCGCGCGCCTGGCCGCGCAGGTAGAGCATGGCGTTGATCGAGGAACTGCCGCCCAGTACCCGGCCGCGTGCATAGAGGATGGAGCGGCCGTTCAGTCCCGGTTCGGGTTCGGTCCGGTAGCACCAGTCGGTGCGCGGGTTGCCGATGCAGAAGAGGTAGCCGACGGGGATGTGGATCCAGATCCAGTCGTCCTTGCCGCCGGCCTCCAGCAACAGCACTGAATTCTTCGGATCGGCGGAGAGCCGGTTGGCGAGCACGCAGCCGGCCGTGCCCGCGCCGACAATCACATATTCGAATGGTCCAATGCTGCGCATATCAGGGTTAAGTTCATCAGCGCAATGATAGTCCAAAAATCAGCAGGAAAAACGTCATTGATCCGGAAGATTGATTGCCACTGGCGGCCGGGACGCCAGTAAGCAATAATTACCCGGACCAGCCTGCAGCGAGCTGGGGTGGCCGTGTCAAAACAGGGACGCGGAGCGTGGCGCCGCGTCTGTGATTGAGGAGAGCATGGCTGAGCGGTTCATCAAGGTTGCCGAGGTCGACGGATTTCCTCCCGGCAAGATGCGGCGGGTAGAGATCGGGGGGCAGCGCATATTGCTGGCGAACGTGCGCGGACAATTTTACGCCACCGACGACACGTGCACCCACGAGGATGCCTCGCTCTCGACGGGTTTTCTCAAGGATGAATGGGTGAAGTGTCCGCTGCACGGCAGCCGCTTCAATGTGTGCACCGGCGAGGTCGTGGACGAGCCGGCCGACGTGAATCTCCGGACCTACGCCGTGCGCGTCGACGGCAACGACATCTGGCTCGGTCCGGTATAAGGGGCGCGTATGAACAGTGCTGCACCCGTGCCGGATACCGAACCCATCGCAATGATGCGCTCGATCATCGGGCGCATCGCCACCGGCCCGGAACTCAGCAAGGACATCTCACGCGAAGAGGCGTGCGCCGGCATGCGCTTCATTCTCGAAGGCCAGGTCGATCCGGTGCAGGCCGGGATTTTCCTGATCGCGTTGCGCATGAAGCGCGAGACCGATGACGAAAACCGCGGCGTGCTGCAGGCGATACGCGACGTGACACACAGTGTTACCGCGGCGGTGGATGAAGTCCTCGATATTGCCGACCCGTACGATGGCTTCAATCGCACGCTGCCGGCCTCGCCGTTTCTGCCCGCGGTACTTGCGGCATGCGGGGTTGCGGCGGTGTCGCATGGCGTCGAAAGCATGGGCCCCAAGTATGGCGTCACGCACCGGCAGGTGCTGCGCGCGGCGGGCGTGCCCGTCGATTTGTCGGTGGAGGACGCGGCAGCGCGATTGGGCGATCCCGCGTGCGGCTGGGCCTATCTGGACCAGCGGGCGTTTTGCCCCAAGCTGCATCGACTCGCGGCGCTGCGCACGCTGATCGTCAAGCGGCCCGCGATTACCACGGTGGAAGTGCTGACCGGCCCGCTGCGCGGGCGCAGCAAGACGCATCTAGTCACCGGCTACGTGCACAAGCCTTATCCGCGCAAATACGCACTGCTGGCGCGCGATGCCGGTTTCGATTCCGCGCTGCTGGTGCGCGGCGTCGAAGGTGGCGTGGTGCCTTCGTTGCGGCAAAACGGCAAAGCGTTTTACTATCACGAGCGCGGCGACGAGCAGCCGCTGGACTTCAATCCGGCGGATTGGGGAATCGAGCAGGAGTTGCGGGCACCGCCGATACCGGGGGCGAGCGACGCCGGGACCGCCCCGCCCGATATGGCCGCAATCGCACTCGCCGCGGCAGACGCGGGTCTTGAGGCGATGCGCGGTGCACAGGGCGTAACGCGCGACGCACTGGTATGCGCCGGGGCGCTTTGCCTGTGGCATCTGCGCCGGCGCGACTCGCTCGCGGCTGCAGCGCACGCGGTGAGAGAGGTGCTCGACAAAGGTGAAGCGCTGGCCCGCTTTCAGCGCTAGCGGATTCCTGATTTAATCGCATGCCGCAGTTGCTGACATTATCCCGTGCTGCCCGCCTGGTCGGCATTACACGCGGGGCGCTGCAGAGCAGAATAAAAGCCGGGGAACTGGCCGCGTTCGAGGGGATGGTGTCGGCGGAAGATCTGCTGCGCGCCTATCCCGAGGCCCGTCTGGAAGACAATACCGCTTTTGAGCGGTTTGCGCAGATCAAGGACAGCGCGTTTTCACGGCGCGTGCGCGAGCATGTGCTGCCCAATCCCGAAGTGCTGGCGGCGCGTCTGACCGATATGAGCAGGCGGTTGGCACAGTCCCGGGCGGGACTGGACTATTACCGCAGTATCGTCGAACATCTGCAGGAAAAACTACGTGAATGCGATGATTCCGCGGCGGCGCCGGCGGCCATTGCGGGACTGCGCGCGTGGCTGCAACACGCGCTGGAGCCCGATGCCGAGGCCGACGCGCCGCAATCGCTACTGGTACAGGACAACTTCATGAGGATCATGACCGCGCAGGTAAAGGTCCAGCCGGGCGGCAAGGAATTTTTTGTCGAAGGCAACGATACGCTGCTGGAAGCGGCGCTGCGCGCCGGTTTGTCGCTGGGTTATGGCTGCAGCAACGGCAACTGCGGACTGTGCAAGGCCAGGGTGCTGGAGGGCCAGGTGCAGAAAACCCGCCATCACGACTACGTTCTGAGCGCCGCCGAGAAAAATGCCGGCATCGTGCTGATGTGCTGCAATACGGCGGTCATCGACCTGGTGATCGAGGCGCGCGAGGCGCACGGCGCCATGGACATGCCGTTGCAGAACATTGCGGCGAAAATAAAATCGGTGAACCCGTTGGGCGAGGATATCCGGCTGCTGCGCCTGCAAACGCCGCGCAGCAACCGGCTGCGCTTTCTCGCCGGACAATCGGTATCGCTGACACTGGCCGATGGCGCCGCTGCGGCCTGCCCGGTGGCGAGTTGTCCCTGCGACGACCGCAATCTGGAGTTTCACATCGAGCGGCGCGCCGGTGACCCCTTCTCCGAAGAGGTATTCACAGGGCTCGGCAGCGCGGATATCGTGCGCATCGAGGGGCCGCGTGGTGACTTCGTCCTGAACGAGGTGTCGACCCGGCCGCTGATCTTTATTGCGTGCGGGGGAGGTTTCGCGCCGGTCAAAAGCCTGATCGAACATGCGATGGCGCTCGATGTGGCCGAAACGTTGCAGCTTTACTGGATGGCCGACGGGAGAACCGGCCACTATCTGAACAATCTGTGCCGCTCCTGGGCCGACGCACTGGACAATTTCCGTTACATCCCGGTGACCGCGGAAGGGGACCTCACGCAGGGCGCAGTGATTCGGGACGTGCTCGAGCGGGTACTGCCGGCCCAGGCCGAACTCGCAGCGCACGACGTGTATGTCGCCGGGCCCGGGACCTTTGCAGATGAAGCGGAGTACTTGCTGCTCGACCGCGGGTTGCCGCCCTCGCAATTGGCGGTTAATCGTTTGCCGGCGGCGTAAACGTTGAGGAGAACCAGCAGGATGCCTATCGAGATAAACGGCCACGTAATTGCTACCGACGCGGAAGGCTACCTCGTCGATCCCGTCGACTGGGATGACAAGGTCGCAGTCGAACTCGCGCGCCAGGAGGAGGTCGAGCTGAGTGAGGAACATTGGAAAATAATCCGGTTCATGCGTAACTTCTACGACGAAAACAAAATTGCCGCGGATGCGCGTTTCGTCAAGAAACTCCTGGCAGGCGAGCTCGGGTATGGAAGAAACGCCGGCAGCCGTATGGCCGAACTGTTTCCCTACGGGTACGTAAAACAGGCGTGCAAGATCGCAGGAATGAAACGGCCCAGAGCCTGGAGTACCGGCTGAAACGCCCCTGAACCCGTTGCCGCGATGAAAGTTTTCATCGCGGCAGAAATTCTGAATCAGGTTTTGCGGATCTGGAACTGGTATTCGCCGGGTGCGCATTCCCGGGTATCGGCAAGTTCCAGACCGGTTGCCTTTACCCAGCTGCGCATGTCCGCCCGGATGCCCGGACAATCGCTGACGAGCTGCAGCACTTCGCCCTTGCGCATGCCGTTGAGCAGTTTTTTCGCCTCCAGAATGGGACCGGGACAAGTGGTGCCGCGGACGTCGAGGATGGCGTTGGGCGAGACCCGCCGGGTCTTGCCCTTGCGGATGTAATATCCGGTCCTTCCTTGTGCCAGGGTCTCGGTTCTGAGGATCTCGACGTCGGAGTACTTAAGCCAGGAAAACAGGTCATCCTTGGTCCCTGGGCAGTCGGAAATCAGCAGCATCACCGCGCCCGCCGGTAGCTCGTCGAGAATTCGCTTGGCGCCGAGCAATGGCCCCGGGCAGGCGGTGCCCGTCATATCGAGGGTGACATGCGGCTTCGGAACGGTTGGCTTGGCCATTTCAGTAGTGGGGCATGCAGCGTTGGCTGAGTTAAGTATAACCCGTTACGGAGAGTATTTTCGCGAACGGCTGAGCGACTACGACTGA
>Ga0082335_1003272_pt1 | contig 27082 bp, 20 predicted proteins | sample Subgrocontami58m_FD_72375 | JGI IMG/M metagenome (GOLD analysis project Ga0082335, IMG submission 72375) | Subsurface groundwater microbial communities from S. Glens Falls, New York, USA - GMW37 contaminated, 5.8 m (SPADES assembly) (version 2) ...
GGCATAAGCACCAGGAGTTCTAACCCGGGGTGCCGGCTCACGTTAAGAGACTTCCACTAACCGGTCACAGATGCAGGTACCTGCGGTCGCGGCCCGATGGGCCTCGACCCGCCCGTCCCTCGAGGGCGGCACCCCCCGCGTGGACATACAAGACGAGACGCCCCTGCAACGCTTGATCCTGCTGGAACTGCCCCTCGTGCTCTGGAGGGTTGAGGCGTAGCTCGACCGAGCGACCCGAGCCTCCTGCAACGTCGTTTGCGTCCTCCAACAGGGCCGGCTCGAGCCGGCGTAGCGCCCCCGGGCCCTGGTGGTTGACACCCCCGCCGGCCGGGGGTAGTCTCCGTGCGTCTTTCGGGGGGCGCTCGCATGGCGGGACCCATCCTCCTCAGACCGGAGCCGCGTACCACGGCCCTGGCCCTCCTCTCCCTCCCGGCCGCAGAACTGCGCGAGCGGATCTCCGACGCCCTCGAGCGGAATCCCCTCCTCGTCGCACTCGAGGAGCGCGCCGGCGCGGACGAGGGGACCGGCGAGCCCCCGGACGCGGACATCCCCATCCTCGAGTGGATGTCGGACCTCGGCCGCCCCTCGTTCCGCACGCCCGGCCACAGCCAGCAGGAGGCGCACGAAGGATACCTCCGCTCCCTCCCCGATCGGCCCGCGCCGCTCCATGAACGCCTCCACCGGCAGTTCATCCTCCTCGAGGACGACCCGTGGCGGCTGTGGATCGGCGAGCAGATCATCTTCAACCTCGACGAGCGAGGGTGGCTCGCCGATGACCTCGAGCGGCTGGTCGCCTCCATGAACGCCGCGATCGCCGCCAAGGCGCGAGGTCTCCTCTCCGCCGTGCGCGGGAGGCAACGACGCGCGGCCCTCGCTGTCGTGCCCCCGCAGATCGAGCCCGAGGCGCGCCTGGCACGCGCGCTCCTCGCGCGGATGTCCGACGACGGCTCCCTCGCCACGCCCCTCGTGCAGATCCTCGACCGCATGGAAGTCCGCCCGAAGGAGGCGGAGGACGTCCTCCGCGCCGTGCAGTCGCTCGAGCCCGCCGGCGTCGGTGCGCGCGACCTGCGCGAGTGCCTCCTCCTCCAGCTCGCCGACCGCCCCGCGCCCCCGCTCGCGAGGCGACTCGTCGAGGCCCACCTCCCCGACGTCGAGGCGGGGGACCTCCAGCGGATCGCGACGCGCCTCAAGGTCCCCATCGGCCGCGTGCGCGCCGCCGCCCGCGCCATCCGCGCGCTCGGCCACGCGCCGCACCCGGCGAGCACGCTGGTCGAGCCGGACGCCGCCCTCGAGCGTGCCGGCGACGGCTGGCGCGCCCGGCTGCTTCGCGCCGGCGTGCCGCGCCTCTCCGTTTCCCGCCACTACGCGCGCCGCGCAAAGGCCGGTGGCGACACCGAGGAAGGCCGCTTCCTCGCGGAGAACCTGCGCGAGGCCGGAGAACTCGTCCAGGCGCTCGCGGAGCGCGATCGCATCCTGCTCCTCCTCTGTGACGAGGTCGCCTCCGCGCAAGGCGCCTTCCTGCGCCGCGGGCCGTCCGCCCTCGCCCCCGCATCCATGAAGGACGTCGCGAGGCGCCTCCGCCTGCCGCTCGCAACGCTCTCCCGCGCCCTCGAGGGGAAGTCGGTCGCGACCCCGTACGGCGTGATGCGGCTGCGCGCGTTCTTTGCCTCCGGCGGCCGCGGGACCCGGCGGAGGAAGAAATGACCCGTCCGGCCCTCCTCGCGTGCGCCGTCCTCCTGGCCGCGGCCGCGCACGCCGAAGACCTCCACCTCTCCGCAACCTGCGACGACGCGGGAAACCTGAGCCTGCACGGCGAGGGGGCGTTCGGCGCCGGGGAGACGGTCGAGGTCCGGCTCCTGCGCGTCGTCGGCAACTCGCGCGAATACAAATCGGGAAAGCAGGTCGTGTCGAACTCGCGATCCTTCGACGCGGTGATCGAGCCCGGCGATCTGCCGCCGGGAGACTACGTCGTCGAGGTCCGCGTGGCGGGGCTCGCCGCGGCGGTGGGCGTCCAGCTCACGAGCCTCCGCGCGACCGAGGAGGCGCGCGCCGAGCAGGAGAAGACGCTCCTCGCCTGGTACCGCCGCCTGCGCGCCGAGGAAAAAGAACTGGAGGGGATCCTCCAGGTCGTCGACCTGGACTCGCGCGCGTCGAAGCTGCGCGTGTGGGAGAAGGGGACCTCCGCGATCGCGAAGGAGATCGAAAAGAAGGAGACCCCGCAGATCCCCGCCGCAAGGCTGGCGCTCGCCGACCTCGCCGCGTTCCTGGTGATCCTCTCCAAGGTCCAGCGGGGCGCCACGGACGAGGAGATCGGCGACCTCCTCAAAAAGCAGATGGTCCTGAAGGCCGACGAAACGCCGAAGGACGCCGGCGAGGTCTTCGAGGCGTCCCGCCGCCAGTTCGCGGGTGCGCTCGCGGACGCCTTCGCGGCGGCGACGCTGAAGTCGATCGAAGAGCTCGACCGCGCGCTTTCGAGGGTGAAGGACAGGAGGAAGGACCTCGAGCCGTTCCGCTCCGCCGCGGGGGTCTGGGTGGCGAGGGTCCAGAAGTCGTGCGACCGCGAGAAGGGGAACGTCGCACCCGACGGCCCCTATCCCGCCCCCGTGGGCGACGCGGCGATGCAACTCCGCTCCACGCTGCGGGACCTCGCGGCGGCCGACGTCGCGACCCTCGACAAGGAGGCGGGCGGGGACGTTTTCGCGCAGATCAACACGGTCCGCCAGCGTGTGGACCGCCTCCTCGCGCAGCTCGCCGAGGGGGCGCGGCAGTAGCGCGCGGATGCGTGACCGCTCCTGCGCCGCTCTGTCGCCCGCTTCGCGGGCTGGGTCGCTCGGTCCTCGGCCCGAGACCTGCGGCTGACGCCGCAGGCTACTTCCTGCCGCCCGCTTCGCGGGCTGGCGACCAGCCCGCGGAGCGGGCGACAGACAGTAGCTGCGGGCGCGAGCCCGCAGACACCCCCGCAGGCGCCGCAACCGAGCCCGCGAAGCGGGCGAAAGAGCGGTGCAGAAGCGGTCATTCACCCGTGGCGTTCCCACGGGTTGCATTCGCCCGGCGCTTGCGGTAGTGTGACTGCCTGCATGCCTGGAGGTCCCGTGGACGTCGAACGAGCGCTCGGCCAGTTCCAGGAGCGAATGTCGCTCCTTCGCCAGGAAGTCGGCAAGGCGATCGTCGGCCACGAGGCGGTCGTCGAGCAGGTGCTCATCGGCCTCGTCGGAGGGGGCCATGTCCTGCTGGAAGGCGTCCCCGGCCTCGGGAAGACGCTCCTCGTCCGGACGCTCTCGCAGGCCCTCTCGCTCCGCTTCAGCCGGATCCAGTTCACGCCCGACCTCATGCCCGCCGACATCCTCGGGACCAACATCGTCGTCGAGGACGAGGGGGGGCGCCGCGGCTTCCAGTTCCAGCGCGGGCCGATCTTCGGAAACATCGTCCTCGCCGACGAGATCAACCGCGCTACGCCGAAGACGCAGTCGGCCCTCCTCGAGGCGATGCAGGAGCAGAGCGTCACCGTGAGCGGAGTCAAATACCCTCTCGAGGAGCCGTTCTTCGTCCTCGCGACCCAGAACCCGATCGAGATGGAGGGGACCTACCCGCTGCCCGAGGCGCAGCTCGACCGATTCCTCTTCAAGGTGCTGCTCGAGACACCCTCCATGGACGAGGTCGTCGAGGTTCTGGAGCGGACCACGGGGAAGGCGGGTGCGGCGGTGCGACCCGTCCTCACGGGCGCCGACGTCCTCGGCATGCGCGCGCTGGCGCGCGAGGTACCGGTCGCGTCGCATGTGCTCAAGTATGCTGCGCGAATCATGAAGGGGACACACCCGAACCAGCCGGAGTCGACCTCCTCGGCGAAGAGGTACGTTCGCTACGGGGCGAGCACTCGCGCCGCGCAATCGATGGTGATCGCCGCGAAGATCCTCGCGCTCATCCGCGGGCGGTACAACGTCAGCTTCGAGGACATCCGCACGGTTGCCGCGCCCGCCCTTCGTCACCGCCTGATCCTCAACTTCGAGGGGGAGGCGGAGGGGGTCAAGCCGGACGACCTCGTCGCGAAGGTGCTCTCGGAGACGCCCGAGCTGCCGCGCGAGGTCGAGAAGTTCGTCGCGAAGATGGGAAAGAAGTAGGCATGCTCCGGCGGTCGGCGCTCGCCATCCTCTGCCTCTCCGCCCTTGCCTGGGCCGAGCAGCCCGTGCAGAAGGCGATCGACGCGCGGGCGCGCCTGGCGTTCAAGAACGACCAGCGCGCGGGGTGGGTGCCCATCCTCCTCGACAACCTCCGCAACCGCACCGGCCAGGACCTGGACCTGGTCATCACCGTCGAAGCGGACGAGGGGCGACCGAACGCAGTCGCCTACGTCGCCCTACCGCGCCAGGAGATGTCGGGGAAGAAGCGCCTCTTCCTCTATCTCTATGACCCCGGCGGATGGGGCTCGATGCGCCGGAAGGTCGTCGTCCGCAAGAGGGGGGAGGAGACGCCGATCCACGAGGAGGACCTCTCCTGCAACAGCTTCAACGGGAACGGGATCCTCGTCGTCTCGAGCGGGACGGCGGCTGAGGTGCAGCTTCACGCGGCGCTCAGTACCGGGATCAACGGGGCGAGCTACTACTCCGGCAACCAGCCGACGCCGCTGTCGTGCCCTGCGGATGCGATGCCCGACCGGTGGGTCGCGTACTCGCAGGCCGACCTCGTCGTGCTCGCGGACTTGTCGTGGGCGGACGTGGACGACAAGGCCTGGAAGGCGCTCGTCGACTGGGTCCGGAGCGGCGGCACGGTGCTGATCTCGCCTCGGGTCGACGAGGGGTGGTTCCGCGACCCGCACCTCAAGGACCTGTGCGATCCGGGGCCGGTGCGGATCGGCACGGCGAACCTGCGGGACTCGGGCTTTGGCCCGCCGGGGGAGGTGCCCTACGCCTTCCTCCCGAAGAAGAACACGTCGGTCCCGTCGGGGCTCGCCGACGGCTCCCCCATCCTGGCGCTCTGGGAGGCCGATTTCGGACACGTCTACCTGCTCGCGACCGACATCACCTCGCAGGCCTACCTTGGCTGGCGCGGGCTCCCGGCGATGTGGTCGACGATCACCGGGGGATTCGCCTACTACAACCCGCACGACCTCATGGACCGGGGCCAGGCGGAGGGGCTCACGCAAGGGTACTGGCGGAACGAGGACGCGGGGTTCCCGATGCGACGCGTGGCGGGGTACGGCATGCGCAAGCTCCCCGACATGTGGGGCCTCGTGATCCTGGTGGTCCTGTTCGTCCTCGTCGTCGGCCCTCTCAACTTCCTGCTCCTGCGGCGCCTCCAGAGGCCGCTGTGGGCGCTCTGGACGATCCCCTCGGTCTCGATCCTCTTCGTCGTGTTCATCGTCGGGATGGGATACGTGACGAAGGGGTCGAGCACCGTGGTGCAGCGGGTCACGTTCGTCGACCTGATCGAGGGACACGACCTCTCCGTGGAGGCACACTACGCCTGCGTCCGGTCGGCGGCGCCCGGCGACCATTCGATCGCGTGGGACCCTCTCACCTCGCCGCGCGCGCTGCGTCCGCTCGAGACGCGGTACGACGTCATGGAGACGGGTCAGTTCACCGTGGAGGGCTTCCCGCTCCACATGTGGGAGGAGGGGTACTTCCGCGGCGATGCGGTGCGGAGGGTGAGGGGGACGATCGAGGTCGGCCGAGGGGCGGATGGGCTGCCCGAGGTGCGGAACCGGAGCGCGTGGAACGTCCGCGCGGCGGTCTGGGTGGACTTCACCCGCGGCGTCGACGTCGCCGCCCAGACGACGGGGATGTATGCGACGTTTGCGGCCCTCCCCCCCGGGCAGACGACGAGGCCGACCTCGAAGATGCTCCCGATGCCGGCCGGCTCGCGAGGCAAGGCGGTCGCCTCGACCGCCATCCTGCACGGGCTGGACGAGACGGTCCTCACCTACCTCCTCGAGGAGCGATACGGCGCGGGGAACGCGACTCCGATGCTGTTCGCCTTCGTCGACGGGGAGGACGTGCCGCTGACGCTCGTCGGAAGGACCCCGAAGGAGGCGCGCACGCTGACCGTTCTGCGCGTCACCGAGGAATGATCGAGATCCGTGGCCTGTCGAAGTGGTACGACCAGTTCCTCGCGGTGAACGACCTCTCGTTCACCGTGAAGAAGGGGGACATCTTCGGCTTCATCGGGCCGAACGGGGCGGGGAAGACGACCACGATGAAGGTCCTCGCGACGCTCCTCGAGCCCTCCGCGGGGAACGCCTTCGTCGCGGGGCACTCGGTGGTCGACGACCCGGAGAAGGTGCGGCACGTCCTCGGGTACATGCCGGACTACTACGGCGTGTACGAGGGGCTGACGGTCTGGGAGTACCTCGACTTCTTCGCCTCCGCGTACGCGATCCCCAGGAGGCGGCGCGCGCGGATCCTGGAAGACGTCATGGAGCTGACCGACCTCACGGGGCTCCGGACCCGGATGGCGAGCGACCTCTCGAAGGGGATGACGCAGAGGCTCTGCCTTGCGAAGACCCTGATCCACGACCCGCAGGTCCTGATCCTGGACGAACCGGCCTCGGGGCTCGACCCGAGGGCGCGGATCGAGCTGCGGATCCTCCTGAGGGAGCTGGGGGAGATGGGGAAGACGATCCTGATCTCGTCGCACATCCTCACCGAGCTGGCCGATATGTGCAACGCGGTGGCGATCCTCGAGAGGGGCACGCTCATCGCGAGCGGCGGGGTGGACGAGATTCTGAGGCGGACGATGCCGTTCACGACCATGGTGCTCCGGGTGCGGGCGGAGGTCGAGCGGGCGAAGGAGGTGCTCGGGCGGTTCCCGTTCGTCCAGCGCATGGAGGCGCGCGAGCGCGAGATCTCGTTCCAGTTCCAGGGGGAGCAGGACATCCCCGCGCTCGTGAAGCAGCTCGCGCTGTCGGACGTTCCGATCGTGGGGCTGGAGGAGCAGAAGGCGGACCTCGAGGACGTCTTCATGAAGATCACGAAGGGGGAGGTGGCATAGGCATGGGAGGCCTCCTCGCGCGGGCTTCGCGCTGGGTGATGACCCCGATCCTCGTGAAGGAGCTTCGGGCGACCTTCCGCGGCTGGCGGTTCTACGCCGCCCACGGGGTCGTGCTGTCGCTCTTCGCGCTCATCCTCCTCATCACGCTCATCGTGTGGATGACGGAGCCGGACCCGAATCCCTCGAAGGTGGGGCGGGTGGTCTTCGCGATGTTCGCGGTGTTCCAGGCGGTCCTCGTCGTGCTCGTGCTCCCCGCCTTCGGGTGCACGTCGGTGGTGGGGGAGAAGGAGCGGAAGAGCTTCGACCTCCTGCTGACGACGACGCTGACGCCTGCCGAGATCGTCTGGGGGAAGTTTACGGCGACGATGACCTACTCCTGCCTCTTCCTGATTTCGACGCTGCCGCTCGTGAGCATCGCATTCCTGTTCGGCGGGGTGTCGCTGGTCGACCTCGGATTCTGCTACGCGTACCTCCTCGTGAGCTCGGTGCTCCTGAACCTGTATGCCGTTTTCATCTCGACGACCGTGAAGACGAGCCAGCGGGGGGTGGTGATCTGCTACCTCTTCCTCGCACCGCTCGTGATCGCCCTTGGGGCGCTGGGGGTGCTCCTGGCCGAGAAGTACCTCGAGCGCCTGCTCAACGGGCGGGCCGCGGAGCTCACCTTCGACTTCGAGAACACGTTCGAGGCGGTGTTGCGCCTCGGGGCCCCCGCGTTCCTGTACGCTGCGCTGCTGGGCTTCTTTTTCCTGTCGGCGACGAACCGGCTGAAGTCGCCCACGGCGAACCACTCGACGTCCTTCCGCATCTTCTACGTCCTTCTCGTCGCCGGGGCCGCGTGGATCGCGCTCTGGCTCATGGAGACCAGCCCGGGCAAGATGGCCTTCCACGACCGGCTGACGCTCGCGCTGGCGTATCTCTACGGGATCGGGGCGTTCGGGATCTTCTCGCAGGTCTTCGCCGCGGAGGAGCCGGTCCTGCCTCTGCGCCTGAGGACCCAGGTGGGGCGCATGACGGGCGTGCGCGCGGCGCTGCGGCCGATGATGCCAGGGTCGGTGAACGGGGCCGTCTTCTGCGTGCTCGTGAACGGCCTGGTGCTCGCGGCGAGCGTGCTCCCGCTCTGGTACGGCGTCCTCGCGCCCGAGTCGTTTCCGGCCCCGCCGGGGGTTCACGCCGAACCGGGGAGCGCGCATGAGTTGGCCAGGGCCGTGCCGTTCACGGCGGCGTGCATCTTCGCCTTCCTCTGCCTGCTCTCGGGGGCGGGGGTCCTCTTCTCGACGATGTTCCGTCGGACCTCGACGGCGAAGGGGATGCTGGGGCTGCTTCTCCTTGCGGTGCTCCTGGTCCCGCTCATTGCGTGGCTCGTCGTTGTGCAGGACATGGAGGACGGCGTGCCGAAGCCGTATGGCATCGCGGTGACGAACCTGCCGATGGCGCTCGTGACCGTCTGGTTCGGGCTGGAACAGAAGCCGATCGTGCCGTTCGCCTTCAACCTCCACGGCCGCAGCATCCCGTACTCCGCGGCCTTCTGCGGCGCCCACGTCGCGCTGGGGCTCGGGCTGTTTCTGTGGGGCATGCTGCGCCGCCGACGCCTCGTGCAACGTGCGGAGTTGGGGCCGACTGCGCTGGCGGAAGGGGCGAAGGGATGATTGAGACGACGAACCTCACGAAGCGGTACGGCCCGATGCGGGCGCTCGACGGGCTCTGCCTGAAGGTGGAGAAGGGAGACATCTTCGGCTTCATCGGGCCAAACGGGGCGGGAAAGACGACGACGATCCGAATCCTCGCGACGCTCCTCGGGGCAACCTCGGGGGATGCGCTCGTGTGCGGCTACTCGGTGAGGCGCCATCCCAAGGACATCCGCCGCATGATCGGGTACATGCCCGACTCGTTCGGGGTGTACGAGGAGATGCGGGTCGACGAGTACCTGGAGTTCTTCGCGGCGGCGCATGGGATTGCGCGAGGGTCGAGGACAAAGGTCGTGTCGGACATCCTCGCGCTCGTGGACCTGGGGCACAAGCGGGAGAGTCTGATCGGCCAGCTCTCGCGGGGGACGCAGCAGCGGTTGGGGCTCGCGCGCGTGCTGCTGCACGACCCGCAGGTGCTGCTGCTCGACGAGCCTGCGAGCGGGCTCGACCCGAGGGCCCGGATCGAGATCCGCGAGCTGATCCGTGAGCTGGGGCGGATGGGGAAGACGATCCTGATCTCAAGCCACATCCTGCCCGAGCTGGGGGACCTGTGCAATCGGGTGGGGATCCTCGAGCGGGGAAAGCTCCTGCACCAGGGGACGCTCTCGGAGGTGGCCTCGCGACTTCGCGAGGGGCGCTGGGTGCAGGCGCGGGTCGCGCGCGACCCCGAGCGGGCGGTTGCGGCGCTCTCGGCGTCTGCGGAGGTCCAGGAGGCGCGGCTGGAGGGCGACATGATCAGCGTTCGCCTGCGGGACGGGACCGGGTCCGTGGCCGGGGTGTCGGACCTCCTGGTGCGGGAGGGGTTCGGCCTGCTCCACTTCCAGGAGGAGGAGATGGACCTCGAGCAGGTCTTCCTTCGGGTGACGAGGCGCGCGGGCACGGCGGCGCTCCGAGCCAAGCCGCCCCAGCCCGAGAGGCCCGAGCGGGGCTCGTAGGAAGGCGACCGCGCTCGGGTGCTGGACCGTTGATGCCTCGGAGCCTACCGGCTGGCGCCGGGGCGCACGAAGGAGCGAATGAGTGGACGGCGCGGGACGGATGGCCCTTCTTGAGCCTCTCTCGCCATCCCGGGCTTCCACTCGGGCCATCGATTGTGCAGGGCACCGACCAGCCCGGCGACCACCATGAGCTGTTCCATGGTTCGGATGGAAGTGAATGAGGTCGCGCCAAGGCCGTGGATCGCCAGGCAGACGATGGCCAGGGAACTCCCTGTTGCGAACCCCTCGGCCAGGGGGTCCCCCTTGGTCACTTGTTCCGTCTCCAGGCAGATGCGCATCTGGCGCCAGATGAACCACAGGAACAGGCCGAGCCCCAGGACGCCGGATTGCACGAGTTGGAGCATGTACTCGTTGTCGGCATCGGAAAGGCCGATGACCCCGACGCCTCGTCCAAGCAGCGGATCGGATACGATCTTGTGCGACAGACCCTGCCAGCCCGCGATCCGCGCATTCCACGAGCTCGGCCGGTTCTCGCCGAAGACGTCGAGAATCGTCCGTGCCCTGTCGACGACCGACTCTGGCATGAGGGCCGAGAAGATGATTGCGAGGATCATGACCCAGCCGAAGATCGCCCTCCGACGCAGCAGCGCGACGGCAAGCATCCCGAGCACGAGCGCGACGTAGGAGGTCCGCGAGTAGGTGAGCATCATCGCCCAGAAAGACGCCAGGATTCCGACTCCGTGGAAGAGCCTGGACCGACCAGTCTTCGCGGAAATGAACATCCCCATGTTCAGGGCGCACACGATCATCAGGTAGCCACCGAAGATATTGGCCCCCTCCCCCTCGGGGCCCCCGGCTCGGTCCGGCTCGGCACCTCCACCTCGATACGCGCCGAGAATCGCCCCCACGCTCGCCGCGAGCCCGATGACCAGGACGACCGCGACGAGGGCATTGAAATCGCGCCTCGTCCTCGTGTTGTTCAGGAACAGCCAGTAGATGCAGTAGTATTCGAAGAACTTCCCCAGACGGAAGGCTGTGTACAGAGGTTCGACGTATCCCTGGACGGCCCCGAGGACCGAGGAGAGAGTTCCCGCGGTCAGGATGGCCAGGATTGGGAGATTGAGAGGCGTCGGCTCGAACGGCTGCCGATTCTGCGTCGCCCGGCTCAACCAGGAGAGAAGCAGGACCGGCATGATGAAGTCCTCGAACCGGAGGTTGTTCACCGGCCCGATGGCAAACTCCGGCGAGAACCCGACCGCGAAGACGAGGGCGGCGAACCCAGCCCGAATGTCGAGGAATGTGACCAGGTAGACGGCGCCGATCATCAGGCCCATCTGCGCGAGTCCGCCCTGGAACAGGGAGAACCCGAACAGGCTGGACCCGAAGACCCCCATCACGGCCAGGAATAGGACGAACAGGACGAGGCCAGGGCTGGCCGAGTAGTCTTTTGAGGATTCGGGTTCCACGCGCGAGCCCTATAGAGCCGATCCCCTTCAGGATCGACAAGTTCGGCAGCCGATCTTGAATCGGATGGATCGTAGCAGCGCCCGGAAGGGGGATCAAGCCGCGCACCGGCGCACGCCAGCCTTGCGATTCCGGCGAATTCTGGGATCATCCCCTGCGCCCCCCCGCAAGGATCCCGAATGAAGCTCAGCGTCGTCGTCCCCCTCTACAACGAGCGCGCGACCCTCGCCACCCTCCTCCAGCGCGTCCTGGACATCGATGTCGGCATGGAGCGCGAGGTCATCGTCGTCGACGATGCCAGCCAGGACGGCAGTTGGGACGAGCTGCAGAAATTCCGCGACCGCGTGGGCGACCCCCCCGTGCGCCTCTTCCGCCACGAGCGCAACCAGGGCAAGGGCGCAGCCGTGCGAACCGGGCTCTCGAATGTCCAGGGAGACATCGTCCTCGTCCAGGATGCCGACCTCGAGTACGACCCCCGGGAATACCCGCGCCTCCTCGCACCCATCCTCGAGGGGCACGCCGACGTCGTCTACGGCTCCCGATTCCTCGGCGGCCCCCACCGCGTCCTCCTGTTCTGGCACTACCTCGGCAACCGTTTCCTCACCTTCGTCTGCAACCTCCTCTACAACGTCAACCTGACCGACATGGAGACCTGCTACAAGGTCCTCCGCCGCGAATTCGCGGACCGACTCCACCTGAAGTGCGAGCGGTTCGGCTTCGACCCCGAGATCACCGCCAAGGTCTGCAAGATGCGCTGCCGATTGTACGAGGTGCCGATCTCCTACCACGGACGCAGCTACGAGGAGGGGAAGAAGATCACTTGGAAGGACGGCTTCACCGTCCTGTGGGCGCTCCTCCGATTCCGGTTCACCGACTGACCGTGTTCCTTTCCATCGTCATCCCTGCACGGAACGAACAGGACTCGCTGATTTCGACGGTCGAGTCCCTCGAGCGCGCCGACCTCCCGCCTCACGAGATCGTCGTCGTCGACGACCATTCGAGCGACCGGACCTGGGAGGCGGCCTCCGCCCTTGCCGTCCGATTCCCCTCGGTCCGTCCCGTCCGCAACGAAGGCGCCGCCGGCTTCGGCCGCGCCATCCTCGCGGGGTTCGCGCAGGCCCGGGGCGACGCGGTCGTCCCCGTCATGGCCGATGGCTGCGACGAGCCGGAGACACTCCGCCGCATGTGGGAGCGGATCCTCGCCGGCGCCGACGTCGTCTGCGGCTCCCGCTACATGCGCGGAGGACGGAAGATCGGCGGGCCCGCCGCGAAGACTCTTTTCTCGCGCGCCTTCGGCCACATGATGCGGTGGGGGACCGCGATCCCCACCGTCGACTCCACGAACGCCTTCAAGGCCTATCGCCGCGGATGGGAGCCGCGTTCGACCCGCGTCGCCGAGGGGTTCTCCGTCTCGCTGGAGTGGGTCCTCGAGGCCTGGTTCGCCGGCGCCCGGGTCGAGGAGGTCCCCACCACCTGGCGCGACCGCACCGCCGGTGCCTCCCACTTCCGCATGCGGTCCGCCGTGCGAAGCTACGGAGCCGTCCTCGGCCACGCGCTGCGGCGAGCCCTCCTCGGCCGCCTCCCCGGCGCCCCGTTTGACTCGCGCGGACCCCGCGCATAGAATGACCCGCCCGTCGGAGAAGCGCGTGTACGTCCTCGGCCTCACCTCCTACGGCCACGATTCCGCCGCCGCACTCCTCCACGACGGACGCCTCGTTTGCGCGGTCGAGGAGGAGCGCTTCGCGCGGAAGAAGCACACCGGCGAGTTCCCCGCGCGGGCGATCCACGCCTGCCTCGCGGCTGCGGGGATCCGCGCCGATCAGGTCGACGCCGTCGGCTTCTACTGGAACCCGTGGGCCCAGGTGATCCGCCGCGGGATGCACCTCGTCCGCCACTTCCCCGACTCGCTCGGCCTCCTCTCGCTCAAGCTCAACGCCTTCTCCGGCCGGTGGTCGATCCCGGGCCAGATCCGCTCCTTCCTCGGAAAGCCCGGCCTCCCCGTCCACATGGTCGAGCACCACCTGGCGCACGCCGCGAGCGCCTTCCACGTCTCGCCCTTCGACGAGGCCGCCATCCTCTCCCTCGACGGCATGGGCGAGTGGTGCACGACCCTCTACGCCCACGGGAAGGGAAACGAGATCCGGAAGTTGAAGGAGGTCTACTTCCCGAACACCCTCGGCGACCTCTACACCGCCGTGTGCGTCTACCTCGGCTTCATGCCCTGCAGCGGCGAGGGGAAGGTCATGGGCCTGGCGGCCTACGGCGACCCGAACCCGTGGTATGAGCCGATGCGGGAGATGGTCAGGCTGAAAGGAGAGGGGGACTACACGCTCGACACGAGGAACTTCCTCTTCCACGTGAAGGGGGAGACCGAGTGGTACTCCCCGCGCATGGTGAAGGTCTTCGGCCCGCCCCGCCCGCCGGAGGCGCCGCTCGAGAAGCGCCACGAGGACATCGCCGCCGCGCTCCAGCGCGTCCTCGAGGAGTGCGCGATGGAGCTGGTGAAGTACCTGCATCGCGCCACCGGCTCGTCGCGGCTCTGCCTCGCGGGCGGGGTCGCGCTGAACAGCGTCATGAACGGGCGGATCCTGCGCGAGGGACCCTTCCACGAGGTCTCCGTGCAACCCGCCGCGAATGACGCGGGCGCCTCCCTCGGCGCAGCGCTCTACGTGTACCACTGCATCCACGGCGGGCCGCGAGGGTACGTCCTCGACTCCGCGCAACTCGGCCCGCTGCACGCGCCGGAGGAGATCAAGTCCGCGATCGCGGCGAGCGGCCTCCCCGCACGCGAAATGCCCGACGCCGACCTGGTCCCGCGCGTGGCGCAGGCGCTCTCCGAGGGGAAGATCGTCGCCTGGTTCCGCGGCCGCGCGGAGTTCGGGCCCCGGGCGCTCGGCGCGCGGAGCATCCTCGCCGACCCGCGGCGCGCGGAGATGAAGGACATCCTCAACCATCGGGTGAAGCACCGCGAGCCGTTCCGCCCGTTCGCCCCCGCGGTGACGCTCGAGCGGTGCGCCGACTATTTCGAGCGGGGAACGCCATCGCCGTTCATGCTCCTCGTCTACGAGGTCCTGAAGCACCGCCGCGGCGAGATTCCCGCCATCACGCACGTCGACGGCACCGCGCGCGTCCAGACCGTGGACAAGCGCGTCGACCCCGGGTTCCACTCGCTCGTCGACGAGTTCGGACGCATCACGGGGACGCCCGTGATCCTCAACACCTCGTTCAACGTCCGCGGGGAGCCGATCGTCAACTCGCCGACCGACGCCATCGCCTGCTTTGCCGGCACCGAGATGGACGCGCTCGCGATGGGGAACTGGTGGATCGAGAAACCTGCGGGGTTCCGCCCCGTCGCCCCCGGCCCGAAGGCGCTTGACTGACATGACCGATCCCAACGAAGGCGTGAGCGTCATCGTCCCGGCCTGGAACGAGGAAGCCGGGATCGGCGAGACCCTCTCCGCGCTCAAGGAGGCCCTCTCCGCGAGCGGTCGGGAGTGGGAGGTGATCGTCGTCGACGACGGATCCTCCGACCGCACCGCCGAGATCGCCTCCGCCGCGGGCGTCGTCCTCGTCCGCCACGCAGTGAACATCGGCTACGGGCGATCGCTCCAGGACGGGATGCAGGCCGCGCGGTTTCCGCGCATCGCGACTGTCGACGCCGACGGGACCTACCCCGTCCGCGAGCTGCCTCGGCTCGTGGCGGAGCTCGGCGACTGCGCCATGGTCGTCGGCGCGCGACAGGGCCCCGCCTACCGGGGGAGTCTCCTCAAACACCCTGCGCGCTGGGCCTTCCGCTGGCTTGCCGAGTTCGCCTCCGGAACCCGCATCCCCGACATCAACAGCGGACTCCGGGTCTTCCGGAAAGAGGCGGCCGAGGCCTTCCTCGACACCCTCCCGAACGGCTTCTCATTTCCGACGACCCTCACCCTTGCCTTCCTCCTCAACGGCCGCGGTGTCCGGTACCTCCCGATCGACTATGCCGAGCGGAAGGGGAATTCGAAGGTGCGCCTGGTGCGCGATACCCTCCGCGCCGCGCAGGCGATCGTCACCTCGATCGTCCTCTACAATCCGCTGAAGCTCTTCCTCCTGCTCGCGGCCATCTGCTGCGTCCTGTCCGCCGGCCTTTCGGTCGTGGCCTGCGTGAAAGGAGGGGCATTCACCCTGCTCGCCGGAGAGGCGTTCTTCCTCGGCATCCTCGTATTCGCCATCGGCCTCCACGCGGTTCGCTCGGGCGGCCCGTCCGGGCGCCGCGGTCCCCCGGAGGGGGATCCTTGAGCACCGCCCAGAAGCCCATTCGGGTTCTGCATCTCCTCTATTCATCTCTTCCGATCGTGGCGGGCTACACGATCCGGTCCGCCTATCTGCTGCAGTCCCTTCGCGCCCAGGGCGTGGAGGTCTTCGCCGCGACGGTTCCCGACTTCGGCGAGCGCGCGGGGACCGAGACGATCGAGGGGATCACCTACGACCGGTGGTCGGCGTCCGCGCTCGGCCCTTCGTGGAGCTGGATTCGCCACGTCCCCAGCTTTCGAAACCGCTATCGAGCGGACCGCGAAGAGGATTTCTACGCCGGCCTCGCGCAGCGCGTCGGGGCCCAGATCATCCACTCCCACAGCACCGCGCGCTGCGGTCTGATCGGCGCCCGAGTGGCCGCGCGACTCCGCCTCCCATACGTCTACGAGGTCCGCGGGCTCTGGGACGAGTCGGCGATCGCGGAGGGACTCCTGGTTCCGGGCTCGCTCGAGCACGACCTCCGGCGGCGCCAGGAGCGGAGGGCGGTGCAGGCGGCCGATCGCGTCGTCGCGATCAGCGAGGCGCTCAAGAGCCACCTCATCGCCGAGCTGGGCGCCGACCCGGCCCGGTGCGTGGTCGTCCCGAACGGCGTGGACGCGGAGAAGTTCCACCCGTGGACGGGCGAGAACCCGCTGGGCGGCGACCCGCGCCTGGGAAGCGGACCCGTCATCGGATACGTCGGGTCGCTCCGGCGCATGGAGGGGCTCGACCTCGCCGTCGGCGCGATGAGGCGTCTCCGGGAGCGGGTCCCCGAGCTCCGCCTCGTCATCGTCGGGGACGGTCCAGAGCGGGAGCCGCTCTCCAGGCGCGCCGCCGAGCTGGGCGTCTCCGACCGCGTCGTCATGGTCGGCCCCGTCCCGCACGCCGAGGTCCTGGCCTGGTACGACCGGATCGACCTCTTCATCGTCCCGCGGATCGACCAGACCGTCACGCAGCTCATCACGCCGCTGAAACCGCTGGAGGCGATGGCGGCGGGGCGCCCCGTGCTGGTGAGCGACGTCGGCGGACTGCGGGAGCTGGTGGCGGACCCCGGGCGCGGGTGGACCTTCCACGCGGGAGACGAGGACGACTTCGTCGAGAAGACCGCGTCCGCGGTCTCCGACGCGGCTGGCCTGCGCGCCGCGGGGGAGCGTGCCCGAACGTGGGTCGAGACGGAGAGGACCTGGCAGTCGGTGGCCTCGCTGTACCTGCCCGTCTACCGCGACCTCGCCACGTCGCCCCCCAGGGACTCGACGACGCGCCGGCGGAGGATGCGGCCCGCAGCGCCCCCAGGACGATGGGTCGCGGCCTGGAGCCTCTTCGTCGGGGCGGCCATCCTCGCGCTCTCCCGCATCCCCGGACCTGCCGCGGACCCCTACGTGCAGGGATTGCTGATCTCCCAGGTCGTGATCTATATCGCCTCCCACTGGCTGTCGCGCCGGGCCCTCGAGGGGGATCTCTTCCGCGCGGCCGCCGACACCTTCTTCGACGTCGGTTTCGGGGCGAGTCTCCTCGGCCTCGCCGCTTGGACGCATCCGAGCCCGATGCCTGTCCATCGCCTGCCGCTGACGCTCTTCTCCGTTGGAGCCCTGTGCATGCTCTCGGCGTCCCAGGTCGGGTTCTTCCTGATCGGGAAACGCGAGCAGCCTGCGTTCTGGAGCACCACGAGAGGCATCCTCGCCCTCGGGACGGCCGTGCTCTCGACGATCCGGATGGACTTCTGGCCCCTCCTGTTCGTCCTGTCCGCCTGCACGACGGCGTCGGCGCTTCACGCGGCCTATGTCTGGTCGACGTCGCCCCTCGTCGAGGTCCGCTCCGCGCCCGTCGGCGACCCGGCGGCGCGGATCGCGAAGCCGCGGGACAACATCGTGGACAAGCTCGTGTTCCGCCCGATCTCGCGTCGAATCTCCCTCCCGCTCGCGCGGATGGGCGTCTCCCCGAACGTCGTCACCTGCATAGCGGTGGCGTTCGGCGCCGCCGCGGCGTGGTCCCTCTCCTACCCCGACCTGCCCACGCGCATCGCAGGGGTGGTCTTCCTCCAACTCTCGTTCCTCATGGACTGCGTGGATGGCGAGATTGCCCGCGCCCAGGGCCGGGTGAGCCCGTTCGGCGCGTGGTTCGACTGGATGGCGGATCGCCTGGTGCTCCTGCTCGCGATCCTCGGCCTTGCCCTTGGGGCGACGACGGAGCACAAGACTGCGCTCATCTGGGCCGCGACGCTCACGCTCCTTGCGTGCGAGATTTTCCCGCGGTCCTTCCGCGACAAGACCTCGTTCGTCGGCGCGATGCGCCGCACGCGGCTGATGGACGCGCACCCCGGCTTGTTCGAGGCCTTCCACCGTTGGCGCGAGCGTCGCGGGATGGGCATGAGCCTCGGGACGGGGGCGCTGATCCTCGTCATCGGGATGGGAGTCCTCCTCCGACTCCGCCTGGAGACCCTCATCTTCCTGACCGTTGTCCGGGGGCTCGCTCTCCTGTACAAGTTGGCCAGCATCGTTCGAGAGCTGGAGTAGCGCGGGATGAAGGACGACGCGCAGTGCTGGGACCGGCGGGCGAAGACGTTCGGCCGCCTGGAGTGGGCGAGGCACCAGTCGTACCTCAGGACGTTCCTCCGCCTGGGCGCCTTCCGGAGACATCACCTCGTCCTCGACGTCGGAACCGGCACGGCGATCGTCGCGAAGGCCGTCTCGCCGTGCGTCTCCCAGGTGATCGGGATCGACATCAGCCAGCGCATGCTCGACCAGACCCGCTGGGAGGGGAACATGCGGTGCGTGCGAGCGGACATCCGGAGGCCGCTCTTCGCGGAGGGGGCCTTCGACCGGGTCACGGCGCGGATGGTCTTCCATCACATCATGCGCGACACGCAGCGCGCGATGGACGAGTGCCGGAGGATCCTGCGCCCCGGCGGCCGCATGGTCCTCTCGGAAGGGGTCCCACCGTGCGCCGAGGTGCGCAACGATTTCGTGAGGATCTTCCGGCTCAAGGAGAGGCGCCTGACGTTCCTGGGCCCCGACCTCGAGGAAATGATGAGGCGGGCGGGATTCCGCCAGGTGCGGTCGCATGAGGTCATCCTCAGGCGCATGAGCGTGCGGAACTGGCTGCGCAACGGGAACCTGACAGAGGCCGTGCAGGAGAAGATCTACGCCCTCCACGCGAACTCCTCGGAGACCTTCCAGCGCGCGTACCGGCTCGTGCGCCGCGGGAACGACTGCCTGATCGACTTCCGGATGTTGATCCTCGTGGGGACGAAGTGAGCGAAGGGGAAGGGGGCAGCGGACCGTCGGCGGGAGGATCGCTCAAGACGCGCACGGTGCGCAGCCTGGGCGTCGTGCTCCTGTTCCGCCTCCTGACGGTCGGCTACCAGGTCTTCAAGGCTCGCCTCCTCGATCGCGCCTCCGTCGGAATCTTCTCGATCGGAGAGACCCTCGTAGTGTTGAGCCAGCCGTTCGCCGATCCTGGAATCGAGCGCGCGGCCGTGCAGATCCCCGGCGACGATCGCAAGGTTCTGAACACTGCCCTCCTCCTGCGGTTCGCCTTCGCCGTGCCGTGCTACGCGGCGATCTGGTTCCTCGCGCCGTACTGGGGCGCGTGGCAGGGAGGCGATCACACGCGCGCGGTCGTCTGGGTCATACGCCTGGTCGGCTTGAACCTGCTCATTGGCGTGCCATCCATCGTCCCATCGGCGGAGTACACGCGACGACTGCGCTTCGGCAGGAACGAGACGGCGCAATTCATCGCGGTCCTCGTCAGCTCTCTCCTCGGGATGGGTCTCCTGTACTGGACGAGCCTGGGGTATCGCGCGGTCGCAATCTCCGCGCTGGCCAACGTCGGCTGCTACACGGCTTTCGTCTGTGTCATGAATCGCGGCCACTTCCATGCCGCATGGGACCGCGGCACGGCGCGGGCGCTCCTCTCGTACGGCAAGCACGCGTTCGCCAGCGGACTCTTGATCTCCGTCATCAACAACGTCGACTACGTGATCGTGGGCCGGATCTGCGGGCTGAGAGAGCTCGGCGTCTATCTGATCGCCTTCACCTGGGGGCACTTCGTCGTCCTCCACTTCACGGCGGTCGCGTCCAAGGTGATGTTCCCGACACTCTCCCGCCTGCAGTCCGATCCGGACCGCTTCCGCGCGGCGTACCTGCACAACCTCCGGTTCGGGGCCTTCCTCGTTTGCCCCATGGCGCTCGGCCTCGCGGCCGTTGCGCCGCAGTTCGTCCCGCGCGTTCTCGGACCCACATGGGACCCGGATGTCACCCGCCTCCTCCCGCTCCTGTGCGCCTACGGCTGCTTGAGGTCCTTCGCCTCGATCCACGGCGATGCACTCTCCGCGTCCGGCAATCCCCGACTGGTCACACTGACGAGCTTCCTGTTCGTGGCGCTTGTCGTCCCAAGCGCGATTCTCGCTGCGGAGGGGTGGGGGGCCTTCGGTCTGATCTGCGCCTTCCTCTCCGTCTCGTTCCTCGCGAATCTCTTCGCCATCGGCCTCGTGCGGAAGACGATCGGCGCCCGCGTCGCGGAGGTTGGCGGCTGGATCCTCCGCCCCCTTGTTTCCGCCCTCCTGATGGCAGGCGCCGTGCGGGGGCTCGGCGTCCTATGGCCCGGCACGGCCTGGCCCCACCTCCTCGTTCTCGTCTTCGCGGGCGTCTGGCTCTATCTCGGCGCGAGCGCCCTCCTGCAGCGGGCCACCGTCGCGGAGGCCTGGAGGCTCCTCCTGCGAGGGCTCCTCCCATCCGTCGACGCCCCGCAGCGCGGGTGATATCATCCCGACGTGCTCGGACGCGTACGACGGAACCTGCGCTGGGCCCGCGCGCTGGCGCGCCTGTGGCTGCCGTCCGGCCTGCGCGCCCTCGCGGCCTACCGCGGGGTCCGCTGGCCGGGCGGGGCGGCGTGGGCCGCCTGCTTCACGTTCGACCTGGACTACGAGGAGGACGAGCGGGCCGTGCCCGAGACCCTCGACGCGCTCGCCTCGGTGCGGGCGAGCTTCGCCTGTATCGGGCTCCACGTTGAGCGACGGCCCGCCCCGTATCGGGAGATCGCCTCCGCAGGCCACGAAATCGTGAACCACAGCATGACCCACCCGTACCATCGCGAGCTTGCGCCCGATCGCCACTGGAACGACCTCCCGCCGACGCAGGTCGAGGAGGAGGTCCGCAGGGCGCACGGCGTGTTGTCCGAGGTCGCGGGCCGGGCCGTCGCCGGGTTCCGCGCTCCGCACTTCGAACGGAATGCGGCCCAGGCGGACATCCTCGCCTCCCTTGGCTACGCCTACGACAGCTCCGGCCTCCACGCCGAGCGCGAGCCGGCCGGAGGCCTCCCTGTCGCCGACGGTCGGGTGGTCGAGATCCCGATCCACCGCTCTGCCTCGACGTGGGCCCACTTCCGCGCGGGCGACGCTCGCCCGGAGGCCTGGGAGCCGACCACCGCCGCGCTGCTCGACCTCGAGCGGAGGCGAGGCGGCCTTGCCGTCTTCTGCCTCGACCCGCAGGACGTCCCTCGCGCGCCGGGCGCGCTCCGCCGTCTCGTCGCCCGCGCGGTCGACGGCGGCGCGTGGGTGGGGACGATGCTCGACCTGGCCCGTCACCTCGAGGCCTCCCCGTGAGCGGACCCGATCGACTTCCTGCCTTCGATGCGCACGTCCACGCGGGCCCCGCGGAGGCGGGCGATCCGCTCGCGCCGCCGCCGGCCGACGTCCTCGCCCGGCGTCTTGCGGCCGCGGGGATCGAGCGCGCGGTCGTCTTTGCGCCGAACCGCCGCGACGGGTATCGGGAGGCGAACCAGGCGCTGCTCGCGATGGCCGCGGCCGACCCGGAGCGATGGGTCCCGTTTCTTCGGATGCGATGCGCGCGGCCGCACCCCTTCGGACGACGGGCGCGGTGGACGAGCCGCCTTGGGCTCGCTGGCGGCGCCGACGAGTACCCGGTGGACGAGCTGGTGCGGCTCCTCGGAGGCGGAGGATTCCGCGGTGTGAAGCTCAACCCAGGCCTCGATGGGATGCCGGCGGACGAGGCGCTCGACTTTCTTGCGCGGGATCGCGTCCCGGTCGTTCTCCACGCGGGGGAGGGGACTGACCGCGGGGAGGTCGAGGGGGCCTTCCTGGAGCGCGGAATTCCGACGGTGCTCGCTCACATGGGGACCTATCCGCTCCGCAGGAGCCAGGCCGCGGGGTGGCTCGCGCTCCTCGACCGCCACGCATGCGCGTACGTCGACACGTCGATGGTGTTCTTCGAGCATCTGCTGCTCGAGGCGATCGGCCGCTTCCCAGAACGGGTGCTGTTCGGATCGGATGCGCCGTCGGTGGACCCGTCCGTCGGTCGCGCGACAATCGACGGCCTCCCGATGGACGAGGAGACCCGTCGGATGGTCCTTGGGACGAACTTGATCAGCCTCCTTGCATCGAGGGGCGCCGCGGGGAGGGCGGGGGAATGACCGTGGCACAGGAGCCCCGGGGACGGCCGAGCGAGTGGCACCTCCTCCCGCCCCTGATTGCCTACATCGTTCTCGCGACCCTGAACGCGACGATCGTCCCCTGGTTCGAGTTGCCGGACGAGAAGCACCACCTGCACTACGCCCAGTATCTCGCGCGAGAGCACAGGCTTCCGGACCTGCGCCTCGTGACCAGCAGCGACTCGGACACAAGCGTTTGCTCCGGGTTCAACCCGCCGCTGTATCACATCCTCGCCGCGTGCGCCCTTCCTCCCGACGCGCCATACCTCTCCCCGAAACTCGCGTGGCATCCGAAGGGCGCGAGGGGATTCTCGGAACCGCCGCAGGGCGGCTGGGGACCGCACCAGGGCATACTCGAAAGGTTGGCGCTCCTGCGGTGCCTGTCCATTCTCTTCGGATCGCTCACGATGATCGGCTGCTTCGTGGCAGGTCGCATCCTGTCGCGCGAGGGGCGGTCGCTTGCGATTGCGATGGCATGGTTCCCCGTCGCACTCCCGCAGTTCGTTTCGATGTCTGCGGCGATCAACAACGAGGGCGCCGCCACTGCCCTGATGGCGATCGGAGTCGCCTTCGCGGCGCAGGCCGCCTCGGTCGGAAGCCGCAGGGCCGCGGCCGCCGCGGGCTTGCTCCTGGGGCTGTCTCTCCTAGCGAAGGTCTCCGGGCTGGCCCTCGTCCCCGCGTTCGCGCTCGTCCTTTGGCAGGTCCAAGCTCACGCTGAGAGGAGGTGGTCGATCCTCCTCCTCGGCCTCGGCGTCGCCGGCCTCGTCGCCTCGCCCTGGTTCCTGCGCAATTTCCTGGTGACCGGGGGGCCGCTGGCCTCCCATGCGATGGTCGCCGCCGCGGTCCAGAGCGGAGTCGGCGCCTTCCCTCGGACTCCTGGCGGGGTCTTGCGGGGTCTGGGCCTCCTCTTCGCCTCCTTCTATGCGTGCTACGGGCAACTCGCCGTGTGGCTGCCGCGCGCCCTGTACCTGATCCCACTCGCGGTGGCGTCCGCCGCGGCAGCCGGATGGGCAGTGCGGAGGCCCGCACCCGGCACACCGCAGGCGGCGTTCGCGCGCGCGGCGTGCGTGGCGCTCGCCTGCGTGCTCGGCGCCTGGTTGGCATACAACCTGCGGGTGTACTCCCCGCAGGGACGATATCTCTTCATAGCGATGCCATTTCTTGCGTTCCTGTCGCTGCGCGGGCTCCAGGCGTGGTTCCCATGGGTCACCTCCCCTGGGTGGGCCCACACCGCTTGCGCCGCATGCGCAAGCCTTCAAGTGGCATACCTGATGATTTGGGTTCGGCATGCCTATGGCGCCTGATGCCACGGCAGAGATGGACGTCACCGTCGTCGTCGTGAGCTACAACGTCCGCGAGTGCACCCTCGCCTGCTTGGATTCGGTCCGACGATTCGCGGGTTCACTCACCGTCGAACCCATCCTGGTCGACAACGCATCGCGCGACGGCACCGTCGAAGCGGTTCGGGCGCGGTTCCCCGAGATCCACGTGATCGCGAACGACCGAAACGCGGGCTTCACTGTCGCGAACAACCAGGCGATTCTCCTCTCGCGTGGTCGCCACGTCCTCCTGCTCAACAGCGATGCGGAGGTGAAGGAGGGCTCACTCGAGGCAATGGTCGGACACATGGACGCCAACCCCGACGTCGGCATCCTGGGACCGCGCTTGGTGTACGCAGACGGCTCGCACCAACTGTCCGTGAACCCTTTTCCTCACGCGTGGGCGACTCTCGCCCGTCTCGCGCAACTCTCGCGGCTCTTTCCCGAGAGCCGGCTCTTCGCGCCGCACCGCCATGCGCTCGTCCCTAGGGACTTCCCGCGGGTCGCCGAGGTCGACTGGGTCTCCGGAGCCTGCCTCCTCGCGAGACGAGCCATGCTCGAGGAGGTCGGCCTCCTCGACGAGACCTTCTTCATGTACTACGAAGAGACGGACCTGTGTCGCCGCGCGTGGGACGCGGGATGGAAGGTGATCTACTTCCCCGACACGACGGTGCTCCACCATGGACAGCGATCCGTCACCCAGGAGCGGCCCATCTGCATGGAGCACTCGAACCGGAGTCTCGTCCATTACGCGTGCAAGCATGTGCCGCCCCTCGAGAGGGAGGCGATCCGCGCGATGGTCCTGCTCTACGCGTCGGCTCGACGCGCCGCGCTGCGCATCCGCTGGTGGCTCCGGCACTACGCGGACGACGCAGAGCGCCTGCGCTCCTGTCAGGCCATCTCCGCGGCCGCGATCCGCCGAGACCCCGGCCCGAAGGTGCCCTCCCTTCCGCCCGCGGGGCCCTCCCCACCGACGACGGTCAGCGTCGTCGTGCCGACCTACCGGCGCGGATGGGAAGACGTCGGCGACACGCTGCGGGCCCTCGCGACGCAGCAAACGCCGCCTGTCGAAGTCCTCGTCATCGACCAGAGCCCGTCGCCCGATGCGCGCATCGAGGCATACGCCGCTGGTACGCCAGGATTCCGCTACCTGCACATCGACACGCCCGGCCTGCCGAATGCCCGGAACGTGGGCGCACAGGAGGCGCGCGGCGAGGTCGTCGCCTACATCGACGACGACGCCGTGCCCGTCCCAGGGTGGGTCGGGGCACACGCGTGGCGCTACCGGAATCCGGGCGTCGTCGGCGTCGTCGGCCGCGTCCTCATTCCCGGTCGCCCGCGCAGTCGTCGCGCACGATGCAGCGTGGGGCGATTCCGCGCCTTCGATGCCGACTTCGTCGACAATTACGATGCGGAGTTCCAGGCAGAGGTCGACTCGCTCACGGGCTGCAATCTCTCCGTGCGCCGCTCCGCGCTCCTCAACGCCGGCGGGTTCCGCGTCGAATACGGCGGAACAGCGCACCTCGAGGAGACGGACCTCTCGCTGCGGCTCCTCCGCCGCGGCGGGCGCCTCGTCTTCGAACCCTCGGCGGAGGTCGAACACCGGGTCGTCGCAACCGGCGGCTGCCGCGCGCCGGACCTTGCGCGGTGGGCCTACTGGTACGCGCGAAACTACGCCCTCCTCTTCTGCTCGCACTTCCACGGTTGGGGGGCGTGGCCGTTCCTCGCCCAGCGCATTGGTCGACTGCTGCTCTTCTCGTGGCAGGCAGGGAGCCTTCGGCCGCTGGGGGTCGGCCTCGAGGGGTTGCGGGACGGCCTGTTCGCCTCGCGCGCCCTGGCACCGCTGGGACGCGACCTTCCCCGCTGGGACGGGACGCGACCATGGGCGAGGCCGTCATGAGGGTCCTCGTCCTCGACGCGGACAGCCGAGTCGCCCTCGCGATCGTGCGCTCCCTCGGGCGCGCGGGGTGCGACGTGACCTGCGCCGACCTGAGGCATGTTGCGATGCCACTCGCGTTCCGGTCCCGGTACGCACGGCGCCGCGTGCGGCTCGAGGCGCTCGACGCGAAGTCGCTCGCGGCCGCGGCAGAGGGTCACGATGTCATCCTCGGGGCGGCCCGCCGCTCGATCGACGCCCTGGCGGAGCATCGGGCGGCGATCGAGGCGACCGGATCGCGCGTGCCGCTCCCGCCAGTCGAGCGGATCCGTGCAGCGAACGACAAGGAATTCGTCCGCGCCGCCGGGCGCGCCCTCGGCCTCGCGACACCGGAGACCTGGGACCCCGAGTCGGCAGGGGACCTCGACCGCATCGCCCGCGAGATCCCCTTTCCCGCAATCGTGAAGCTCCGCCGCGACGAGGGGGCGGACCTCGCGCCCCGCGAGCGCTACTCCGTGGCTCGAAACGCGGGAGAGCTGCGGACCGCATACGAGGCGCTCTCGAGGCTGCAACCTCGTCCGATCGTCCAGCGCTGGATCCAGGGCACCGGCCTCGGCGTCGGCGTCCTCCTCGAACCCGGCGGAGACGTCCTCGCGCAGTTCGCCCATGTCCGCGAACGCGAGTTGCCGCCCGGCGGGGGCCCGTCGACGGCCTGCGCGAGCGCGCACGAGCCCGCGGTGGAGGAGGGAGCCGTGCGCCTCCTCCGCGCGCTGGGGCTCTCGGGCGTCGCGATGGTCGAATTCCGCGTGGACGGGCGAAGCGGCGTACCGTACCTGCTCGAGGTCAACCCGCGATTCTGGGGTAGCCTCGAGCTGCCCATTCGCTGCGGCGTCGATTTTCCGGTGCTGCTCTGTCGCTGGGCGATGGGGGAGAGGTTCCCCGCTCCCGCCTACCGCGCTGGGCGGCGCCTCCGGTTCTTCGCGCTCGACGCCGCGGCGGCCCTCCAGTCGCTCCGCGTCCCGCGGCTGCGGCGCACCTATGTCACGGGGTTCCTCCGAGACACGCTCGGCGCGTGTCCGCCCGACGGGATCTTCCGCGCGGACGATCCGTCGCCCGGGTTTCAGTACGTCTTTTCGAGGCTCGCGCAGGCGCTCTCCCGATGCGGATCCTCGCGCTGATCGACGTCCTCTCCTTCCAGCCCGCGGGCGGCGCCGGGACGGTGCTGCTCGAGGCGGGGCGTGCGCTCACACGCCGCGGTCACGAGCTCTTCGTCGCTTGCCGGCGGCGGACCGACCTGCCGCTACGCGGCGAGGTCCACGACATGCACTTCCTCACCTACGACGCCCAGCCACTCCTCCCGTGGACCTTCTGGACGCGCGGTTCGGCGACGACGGTGCGCGCTTTTGAAGAGGCCCGTCCCGACGTCGTCTGGGCCCATCACGCGCTTCCGCTCCTCTGGATCGGCGGCCTCCGCGCGCCCCGCGTGTACACCTTCCACTCGCCGTGGCACGAAGAGTACCTGACGCGCCGTTCGCCGGCGCCCGGCCCGATTGCGCGGTGGCTTGCGAACCTCCGCCGGCGCCTGGAACACTCGGCAGTCGCGGCCTCGAACCGGGTGACGGTCCTGAGCCGCGCGATGGGGGAGAGGCTCGCGGAGGTCCATGGTCGGCGCGACGGCGTCGAGGTCGTTCCCGGCGGGGCCGACCTCGAGCGGTTTGTGCCGCCTGCGGATCGATACGCCGTGCGTGCCCGGCTCGGAGCCGACGGCGAGACCCTCCTCATCGCCACGGTCCGCTCCCTCATCCCGCGCGTCGGGATCGAAGCGCTTCTCACCGCCTTCGGCGCCGTGCGCCGGGAACTGCCGCGCGCGAAACTCGTCGTCGGCGGGATCGGGCCCCTCCGACTCCCTCTGGAGAAGCAGGTCTCGCGGCTCGGCCTCGACGACTCGGCCCGGTTCCTCGGGTTCGTCCCCGACGCCGACCTGCCTGGAGTCCTCGGCGCCGCGGACCTCGTCGTGCTGCCGAGCCAGGAGCTCGAGGGGTTCGGCCTCGTGGCCGCCGAGGGGCTCGCGGGCGGCGCACCCGGGGGCGCGCCCCCCCTCGG
>Ga0082335_1003273_pt1 | contig 27079 bp, 28 predicted proteins | sample Subgrocontami58m_FD_72375 | JGI IMG/M metagenome (GOLD analysis project Ga0082335, IMG submission 72375) | Subsurface groundwater microbial communities from S. Glens Falls, New York, USA - GMW37 contaminated, 5.8 m (SPADES assembly) (version 2) ...
CTATGAAAAGAAAGTAACTCCATATGGTAATGGTGCAAAGCTTGACGCTCCGAAAAGGCATATAGGAAAAAAGGCGTTTATTATAATCCTAAAGAAATAGGATTATTTATGCAACACTGCAGAGCAACGTTATTAAAGGGACGACCACTTTTCCTCCAATGCCTCTTGACATCAACGCAATCAAAAATGCGAAGTCAATCTCAGAACTTCTCGAATTCTCAATCATCAATCTCGACAAGCCTTCCGGACCCACCTCATTTACAGTGTCTCATTACATTAAGAACTTCTTAAAATTGCGCAAGACTTCTCATCTAGGCACTCTCGATCCAATGGTTTCAGGAGTCCTGCCTATCGCACTCAATCGTGCCTGCCGCCTCAATGATTATCTTATGCATCGCGATAAGACATATGTTGGCATCATGCGCCTGCATGCCGAAGTCACTGAAGAAATTCTTAATGCAGCGATTCAAAAATTCCTCGGAAAAATTCAACAGCTCCCTCCTGTGCGTTCTAGAGTCAAACGGGCATTGCGTGAGCGCGAAGTGAAAATATTTAAGATTATCGAAAGCGATGACAAGGACATACTTTTCGAAACACAGGTGCAGGCAGGCACTTACATTAGAAAGCTCTGCGACGACATAGGCAAGGAAATAGGTGGTGCGCACATGCTAGAGTTACGCCGAACTAATGCAGGAATATTCGCAGAGTCAGATTCTCACACATTGTACGAATTGGAAAGAGCAGTCGAAGAATATAATAAGGGTAATGAAAAACTTCTTCGTGCAATGCTAATTCCAGGCGAAGTAATAGGAACAGTGCTCCCAGTTATTTCAGTAAAGCCCGAATCAATAAAGAAACTCTACACAGGTTCTCCTCTTTTCACGCAGTTTATAAAAGAAGATAAATTATTGGAGAAAAATGAAAGAGTCGCACTATTTGCAGACACGACTTTTATAGGTTGCTATCGGATAGTCAACGAAGGGCAAGCGAGAGCAGTTCCAGAATTTGTATTAAATTAGCGAAAGATTTTTCCATCTCGAATACGCTTACTTAGCCAATGAGTCATCCAGATAATCAGGAAATAAATTATGATGCACCCAATGACTGAAATCCAGAGCATAATGACAAAGTTGTCAACCATTACTCCAACATATCCCATACTCTTACTTGCAATCCATCCAAGTGCAACTAAAATTGTGGTCCAGACAGCTGCAATCGGAACGTTGTATTTTAGAAATGCCTGAGAAGTTATGCCTGCCTGTCCAAAATAAACAAATGAAACTATTTTTGTGCCGTAGAGTACATGAGGCAATGCGAACGCATACATTTTATTACGGTGAAGCATCTTGTTTAAAACTCGAGCAATGCTTCTAAGTCGTCTAACTTTGATTAAAGAACGAGAGGGTAAGATTCTCACAATGTGCTTGCCCATCCTGAACCAAATATAACCTGCGACAATCTCACCAAAGAAAGAGAACAGCAGAACATTCCAAAGCGGAATGCTCGCGTGTTCAGCAAGAGAAGCAATCAAGATAACAAATGGTGTACCGAAAAGCGCAGAGCCAAGAAATGCTACGAGTTCGCTCTGCTGTGTGAACGACTGAATGAGCAATTCATAAATTGACTGAAGCATGAAAAATAATGGGAAAGCATACTTATAGGCTTTTGCCCTTCTCTAAGAATTACAGGGAATTCTGCCCCGCGTTCTGCTCATTCATCTTTCCAAAAGCCACTTCCAAACCGGAAGAACTCGTAGTATCTTACCATCAATTTCTATTTTGTCTTCTTGGTCAAAAGTTATAATTACCCCTTCTTTTAGCTTAAACATGGATAGAGCATCCATTAATCCACGTACCTCTCTTTCTTTGTTTTTTTCATTCAGTTCATAAGTTACTTGTATAGCCTCTTTAATCCTATTTCCTTCTCTTATGAGAAAGTCACATTCGCGTTTATCTAAGTAATAAAATATTTCTTTCTCTCTTCTTTTTAATTCAATAGCAACTAGATTTTCCAGTAGTTTACCTCTATCCTCTGAGATTCTAAAGCCCATATTAACTAAAAAGCCGTTATCAATGCAATATACTTTTCTTGGATTTTGGGTTTGAGTTTTTACAGAATAATCAAATTTATTAATAAAAAAGAACAAAAAAGAATTTTCAAAAGCTTCTAAGATAGTTTTAACTGTTGCAATATTTTTTAGTTTAGACATCTTAGATATTGTTCTAAGGCTTATTAAGGAAGAAGGGTTTGAGAAGAAAAAAAGAGCTATCTCTCTTATTTGCCTGTCCAATTTTGCAAATCTTTTTACGATGTCGCGATAAAGTATGTCCTCATAGAGATCTCTAATAACAATATCTTGTCCAGTAAGAACTCTCTTAGGTATTCCGCCAATTTCAATAAATGACTTTAGTTCTCTGCGTATCATTGCTTGCTCTTTCAAATCAAGTTTCCAGTTTTGTAAAGGGACATTTCTTGCTTGAAGAAATTCTTTAAAATTAAGCGGAGTCAAGCCTAAACGTACAGATCTTCCTGTGAGGATTGTCGCTATTTCACTGCTTAATAGTCTTGAGTTTGAACCAGTAATAAAGATAGTATATTTGCTTTTTATTCTATCTATCCATTTTTCCCATCCAGAGACCTCTTGAATTTCATCAATAAAGAGAAAACATTTCTCCTCGTAGTTTTGTTCATGAATAAAATCAACTATCTTCTGAAAATCTTCAATCTCAAATTTTATGAGCCTGTCATCATTAAAATTAACATAAAAATACCCTCGGTCTTTTAATTTCAGCTTGTCTTTTATTATTTTTAAAAGAAAGGATTTGCCACACCTTCTAATCCCCGTTATAACTAAAGGCATCTCTAAAGAAACGAGTTTTGTGGCTTTTTCAGCCATTTCTCTAAGTATTGTGGGATTCTCTTCTTCAAAGTCTTTTTGCTGTTCAAAAAGTACGGAGTATAATTCTTCTCTGTTCATAATTATTCTAATAATCTCTTGTTTATAAACCTTTCTAAAGTGTAACATTTTTTGTTACACTAATAGTACAAAGTGTAACATTTTTTGTTACACTATATAGGCTTATAGATTTCCCAAACCCTGTTTTATCGCTAAACTTTATAAGCTCCCTAGTCTAATCTCCAATATGCGTGAATTCCTATATTACTCCCGCTCTGCACCTACAAGCGGCAAGGCAATAGGCGATGATTTAATGAAATCAGGCAGGCTAGATATAGCGATTCATACAGTCATCGCTGTCTTCTTTCTAAGTCATAAAATAAGGACAGATACAAAACTACATCTGATTTTCACAGGCATGCCTGACCCTCCGAAGCACCTCGAGTTTCTTCCAGTAACAGAGGGCAAGACAGGTATAGATAAAATTTATTTGAACAAGCACGACGTCTCAACAATTATTAAAAAAATGCTCTATAAATATCGAGAAGGTTTGAAGCACGAGGTATTCCCAGGATACTGGATAGAAAAGAAAGGGTTACTTGAGATAGCTAAAGAACTGCATGATTCTGGTCGCTCACTTTACATCTTAGATTCAGACGGCGAAGATTTACGCACCGTTAACATCAAACCAGAACCTGTCTTCATTCTTGGAGACCATCTCGGTTTGCCGTCAAAAGAGCAAAAAAGGCTCAAGCAACTCTGTACTCCTGTTTCTATCGGCAAACGCACGTATTTTGCATCTCATACGGTTGCGATTGTAAACAACGAGCTTGATAGGCGCGAAGAGCAAGGTCTGCTGCCCATAAGTAAGGAAAGCGAACAAGTAGAGGATAATATGGTTCTAGCATAATAATGATTATAAAGCCAGTAGCATATAATAGGAAATGGTAAAAGGAGTTTCCGCAAAATTCAAGTCATACGAAGAAACAATACCTCGATTTCTTCAGTTTATAAAGTTTGACCAGACGCTTAAGGGCAAGCCGTTGATTGTTCTGAAGCCTTCATTGAAAAACCTGCGCTCACACAACACTCCTGTAGCATTTGTTGAAGAGGTCTTAAAGTTCTCTCTCGCACATAAAGATGCAGGCGCAGAGGTTGTGATTGCAGAGGGCTCTGATGGAGATGAGACAATGGATGTTTTTGATGAAGCAGGTTATCGCACTCTTGCTGAAAAATACGGCGTCAGCCTCATTGATCTTAATAATGTAGAAGTTAAAGAGGTACGCGAGAACGATTTTACAAAATTTGAGAGCATCTTTTATCCAAAATTACTTTTAAACAGTCACCTCATAGTTCTGCCTCGGCTTGCTCCAGATGAAGAGACAGAGATGCAGGCATCTCTTTCAACAATGCTTGGAGCATTCCCTGCTTCTCATTATTCTGGTCTTTTCTCAAGCACAAAGGGCAAAATCCGAAGGAATCCTATTAAATATGCAATTCACGATATTGTGCGTTGCAAGACACCAGATGCGGCTATTATCGATGCCGCAGACTATGGCTTGATTCTGGTTGGCAAGCCGCTAGAACTAGACAAACAAGCCGCCAAGCTTATTGGCAAGGAATGGAATACCGTTCAGCATCTTCGACTAATAGATGAGAGTTTCACTCAGAGCGCTAATGCCGCACGGGCGCGTGAAGCCGCAAAACTTGCGAAACAGGCTCTTACTCAGAACTCTTGATTATGACAACAAAAACACCACAACAGTTTCTTGCGCAAACCACATCAAATGAACCTGCTGAACGAATTGATGCTCGTGTCAATCTCTTAAGGCTTTGGCCAGAGGGTAGAGAGCAAGAGCTGAGAACTCAAATGGCTCGCGCAATAAATGTTGACTCGCGTCTCCACCGCAGCAAAGTAGTGGATTACGTTCTCGGTATTGAAGAGCTACAAAATCAGGCGTATGCAATTATGGCAGTTGAGTTTGGACTGCAAGTTGACGAAAAACATCAACCTCCTTCCGTTGAAGAGCAACAGCGTGAGCGCAAAAGATTTGTCTCGGGCATCGAGGGGCTTGTTGATAGGCTTAATGATATAGAAGACACAAAATCACGGCTTGAAGTCGCAGAGATTCTCGCACGTGAGGCGCAGGAAAAGACTGCGCTCGTAGCTTTGGATAAAACATGGCAGATGGGCTGGCAAACACGCGTTTCAGGTTCTTTTTATAGCAATGAGCCTTACTATAGTTATATAACAATTGCAGAGAGTCTGCTCTCAACCTCTATTGCTGCTTCTTTACCTGCTGTAAAACACAAGGCTCTTGAATATCTTGGCGATATTCCTGATGAACGCGAACGACGAGAATATCTTGAGAAAGCTCTTACTTTAGAGGATGCAACAACTTCAACAATTGCGCTAGATGTCTATATGCAGAAGATTTCTCCATCATCAAATGGCCTTGCAGGAGTAGCCTTAGATGCACTCATGGCACGCCACCTTCTATTAGGTGGCAAAGTTCTTGAAACAGCAAATCAAGCAGTAGTAGAAAAAGCATTTGACATTTATATGGTAAATAAAAGACCTAAAGAAAGACTTTCTGAAGCATATTATTTCTTTAGTGATAACTTTACTTGTTGGCTTAATAACAGAAATCAAGGTTATCCTCGCGGATTAAGAGAAAAAGCACAAGCGTATCTAGTCAAGAATTTTGACGAGATAAAAGATGTACAAGACAAAAAAACGCGAGATGGTATTTTGATTCTTCTTATTTCACATCGCAATGACGTAGCTTCCAAAGCAATTGATTATATTGCGCAGTCAGGAGACGAGATAGAAGGTATTACAAATATCGCGCAGATATACGATGCCTCAAAAACCTGCCGTCTGCATCTGCCTACAGAAAACATGGAAAAAGTTACTCAATGGGCGTTGCGCTATACCCGAAGATTTGTCGAGCTTCCAGACAAAAATTTAGTTAGTAGGGTGCTTCATCACCTTAGCGGTTTTGTAGAGACCGATGATCCAGACGGCATTGAAGCAACTGGCTGGAATGGCGACGGAACAATGTATAAAGAAGATACGACAGGCAGGAGATACGATATAATTGCTCGCGAAGAACTTGCAAAACTGCCCCGCGAGCCAACTCAAGAAGAAAAGCTTGAGGGTTTATTCGCGTCTTAATCCCTTTGTTCTGAGTATGAAGATCAGTTATAGGAAATCACTTTAATAATCGTAATTTCTAACGTGATTTCCTATAATCGTTCAGGCTAAACAAATGATTTGCACACTCTGAAAAGAACGCCCGAAAAATATAAAAGGTCTTCTAATATAGAATATGCATGGAACAAACAAGAGAAATAACACAGTTGCGAAGTGATGTAGATAATCTGAGAGAAGTAGTTGAACGTCTGTCTATCTTAATGAATAGAAAGTTGATAAGGGAATTACATCATGAAGCTGAGAATATAGAATCTGGGGAATTCTTAACTGAAGAAGAATTTGAAGTAAAACATAAAGTTAAAATTCGCTGATATCTTTAGAGTATCCTCTTCTTATATAAGCGTCACATTCATCTTTATGTTTTACTGATAAAAGCCACACTTCATTTATGTTTTCTTGAATTATGTAAAAAGCTCTATAAACTTCTGCCTTAAATTCCCACAAAGCAGGATTAGTATGTAATAAAGGTTTACCAATAATCTCAGGATTCTCTTTTATTCTTAACAATCTGGTCAGAAATAGACTTATCAATCTTCTCAAACTCTCTATCAAACTTCTTTCCAAATTTAAGAATATAGACCATTCATCACCTAGCAACAAACAGTCCATACAACTTTAATAATTTTTCGGGCAACAAGAATAAACAAACCTTGGGCTAAATGTGTACTTAATCCCTTTGTTCTGAGTATGAAAGGATAAAGTAGGCATAGAGGTTAAGGGGAACGCTTGGGAAAGTTGCATTCCTTAATCCCTTTGTTTTGAGTATGAAGATCAGTTAATTGTTCAGGCTAAACAAATGATTTGTACACTCTGAAAAGAACGCCAGGCGACGAAATTTATATAAACACTCTCTTCTCTCTTCTTCTTATGAAAAAAGCCATGCGTTTATATCTTACAGGAAACATGCAGAGCCTATTCTTTAAGCAGTTTATTAAAGAAGCCGCAGATGCACACACTGTTCGAGGTTTCCTTCGTCTAAGGAGCGACGGTCGTGTAGAGATTTTTCTTGAAGGGGACAAAGAGTCAGTTGATGCAGTTGCAGCAATCGCCAAGCGCGGACCTAAATATACGCAAATCAGGAATATCGAGGAGAAGGAAGAGCGTTTGCAGGATTTCAAGGAATTTAAGATTCTGGGTTTTTAGCTAGGACTTTTGTGGCATATAAAGAGCCTTAATTTAAACCTCGTCTAAAACTATATAAATCCTCTTTTTCTCATCGTTAGATGGGACGTCAGGATGAAGTTGTCAAAGAACGCTTGAGAAAGATTGAAGAGTTGAGAAAGCAGAAGATTAATCCTTATCCTCATATCTTCAAGAAGAAAGACGACGCAGTAGTATTGCAGCAAAAATACAAGGATCTCAAGCCAGAGCAGAAGGCAGATGTTAGTGTGACAATCGCCGGTCGCCTTATGAGTATCAGAGACATGGGTAAGATTGCATTCGGGGTTGTACAAGATGGTTCAGGAAGAATTCAGCTTGTTCTCCAAGACCCAGACACGTCAGAGAAAATTTTTACATTTTTTAAAAAATATATCGATTTAGGGGACTTTATTGGCGTTGAAGGCACGGTTTTCAGGACAAAACGCGGCGAACTCTCCATTCTAGTAAAAAAAGCAGAGATTGTATCAAAATCACTTCAAACTTTGCCGGATAAATGGCACGGTTTAGAAGATAAAGAAGAGCGTTATAGAAAGAGATACTTAGACCTTATCATGTCTCCAGAAGTAAAGCAGGTTTTTGACAAAAGAGAAAAAATATTAGACGCAATAAGAGAATTTCTAAAGAGCAAGAGCTTTAATGAAGTAGACACGCCTTACTTGCAGACAGTTTATGGCGGAGCGTCAGCCAGACCGTTCACCACACATCTAAATGCCTTGGATATTGATTTATATCTAGCTATCTCTCCCGAACTTTATCTCAAGCGTCTGATTGTCGGAGGGTATGAAAAAGTTTTCACAATCGCGCGCAATTTTCGCAATGAGGGTATTGACCGATGGCACAACCCTGAATTTACAATGATGGAGATTTATCAGGCATATGCAGATTACAACGACATGATGGAACTGATGGAAGATTTGTACGTTTATGCAGCAAAAAAAGTAAACGGCTCAACAAAAGTTAATTTTCGTGGCAAGGAGATTGATTTCAAGAAGCCTTGGAAGCGTTTAACAATGGCAGAGGCAATAAAACAATATGCAAAAATTGACGTGGAGAATAAGTCAGCACAAGAGCTTTTTGAAATAATTAAGGAACATAGAGTCAAGAAGAAGGGAGATACCTGGGGTTGGGCAGTACAGTCTTTGTTTGAACATTTCTGCGAAGAGCATTTGGAGCAGCCAACCTTTATTATAGATCATCCTCTTGAGACAACACCTCTCTGTAAGATTCACAGAAACGATAAGTTCTGTCGCTTGATTGAACGCTTTGAACCATTTTGCATGGGTGCAGAGCTTGGCAATGCATATTCAGAATTAAATGACCCAGTAATACAAAAGAAACTTTTGGAAGAGCAGCAAAATATGCTGAAAGAAGGAAACGAGGAAGCAAATCCTTATGACGAGGATTTCGTAACAGCTCTAGAAATAGGAATGCCTCCTACGGGAGGTCTTGGAGTCGGGATTGACAGGATGATTATGCTTTTAACAGGACAAGATTCCATCCGCGACGTTCTTCTCTTTCCATTCATGAAACCAGAGGTGAATGAAACTCAACCTGCTTCTAAACAAGAAAAGAAAGAGGAAAAGGAGGTGTCAAATGACAGACATAGATTTAATAATAAAAAGTAAAATAAAACCTGCTGTCCCCGACCTATCTGTTTCAGCAGATGTCCCAGACGCACTTAACAGAAAGGTCTTAAAGTTGCTTGAAGAAGCTGCAACAAGAGCAAAGTTAAACGGTCGCCGCACATTGCAGGCGAGGGATTTATAGCATGAAACAGACTCTCGATGAACCTCTAAAGGTTCTCCTTATCGGAAGTGGCTTATGGTACCTGGGAGAGGGGATGTTCGGCCCATTATTAGCAGTATTCACCGAACGTTTAGGGGGAGATATTCTTGAGATTACATGGGCATGGGCAGCATATCTTCTCACAGCGGGGATTCTTACTATTCTTTTTGGAAGAATCTCAGACAAAATAGGAAAAGAGCGGCTGATGATTTCCGGATATGCGGTGAACGCATTGTTTACTTTTGGATACCTCTTAGTGGACTCTCCTTCAAAACTTTTCTTTGTCCAGATAGGGTTAGGTCTCGCCACAGCGCTCGCAACTCCTACTTGGGATGCGTTATACGCACGTTTTGAGGATAAAAAATACGATGGCGAAGAATGGGGTGTTGCAGATGGCATGCCTCATATTGTAACAGGAATCGCAGTGATTATTGGCGGTCTCTTGTTGATATACACATCTTTCACAACACTTTTTGTAATCATGGGATGCATTCAAATCGTTGCTACACTTTATCAGGCAAGAATTATTAAAATGAAACACTATAAAAAATGATAAGAAACAATGCACTTTTCTTAGTCTTGGGCATTATTGGCATTATTCTGTTAGTTGCAGCAACAATAGTAAGTATAAATAAGGTTAAATTTATCGAGGGAGCAGAGATTGCACAAGGAGAGATTATCAATTACACGTTGGAGAGGTCAGCCTCCAAACCTGGAACAACTGTATTTTATCCTCATGTCAGATTTATATCTTCAGATAATCAGACGATTGAGTTCCGTTCAGGAGTCGCGAGTAATCGCAAGCCTTATACTCTCGGCTCACCTGTTTCTGTCGTCTACAACCCCCAAAATCCGGAAGAAGCAGAAATAAATTCATTTATGCGCCTCTGGTTCTTGCCTTTCGCTCTCTCCTTCATGGCTTTAATCTTTTTAATTATCTCGATAGTGAGCTTCAGTCAACACTTTGATTGACGCTACTTTTATAAACATCCCCCGTCTAATAATGGAATGAGAAAAAGATTCCCAACATTCGCATTTCTCGTATTAGTTGTAGGCATTATCTGGCTTCTCACTGAACTCGGGTTGGTAAGAATAGATATTCCATGGCTTCCGATTGTTGTAATTGTCCTTTCTTTAGGATGGATTCTCAACCACTATGCGCACTGATAGCCCTCACTCAAGAAGATTCAATGCTTCTTTATCTTCGATGAATTCAGCCTTACAAATGCTAGAGAAATAAGGTATGGATTGTTCCATAGCCCATTTTTCAGTTAGATAATGTGAACAACCTATGATGTTTAAACCAATTTTAGTAACTTCCTTTAAGGTTTTCCCATAATTCTTTTTATCATAGTCTGAAGCGTTTGGTGTAATAATTCCAGTGATATATGTGTTTACTCCTCGCTCTTTTCCTTCTAACATAAGTCTGGGGACAAATCCTCCTCCAGTGACCACTGCAATCGTGCCGACCTCCTCATTTGCTTTCATTAGATGAACTTTATAGTCTAACGTCGTATTTAGACGTTTTACAAAATTGCTTAATTTTCTCTCAGAAACTGTCCCGATTAGCCCCAACCGAATATCGGGGTTACTCTCGCCTTCAACACCAAACTCTTCCTGCACTTTCAGTTTTATGATTTTTGCAAATGCATAAGCGGTAGATACGACTTTATCGTTTCGGTTTCTGTCAAGAGGAGTATGTAGAGAATATATAGATATCCCCATTCCTTCCATAAGTTGGTAGTCTCGTTCAGTAAAATGCAGGAAGCCCTTACCTTTTCTCCTTCCATCCCAGTCAAATGGATGCTTTACAACTAAAAGGGAATTAGTGATACCAAGCAGGCGTATTGCTTCCAGTACGTAACGACTAGGTGCAAACGCAGTATATATCTTATTGACTTCTTGAGAGTTAGCAATCATAAGACCAGTGTTATGACCGACTACACGAAAAGAATTAAGAGATTTATCTAAAAATAACTTATCAAACATCCATGACCAGTCATCTTTGACATTTTCAACGTCAAACTCTCGGTCTAGAAGCGCAACAATATCTATAAGGTCCATGATGGAATCAAAGTGAGGAATGTTATAAACTTTACGTGTAGTCACATGTCTAAACAATTTTTATCCGAACATATTTAAACAAAGTCTATTTTCTTCTTCTATGTCAAACAAGTCAAAAGGGGCGAACGTAGAGCGACAGCTTGTTAAATTATTTACGGAGAACGGTTGGCGCGCCTTGCGAGTCGCGGGTTCAGGCGTCAACGACGATTCTCCATGTGACCTCATAGCAGGCAAAGTCGGAAAGAAAGGTTACGCAATCGAAGTAAAGTCCAGTAGAAAAAACCGCATCTACATAACAAAGGCACAGATTGATGATTTCGTGACTTTCGCGCTTTCTCTCGGTCTGCAGCCCGCAATCGCTGCACGCTTCAATCATCAAGGCTGGCTCTTTCTTAATCCTGAAAAGATGGAAGACACAGGCAAAAATTGGGTTGTCAGTCTAGATAATGCAAAAACAAGCGGACAACGCTTCAGCCAATTTTTTGAGGGAATAAATGTTCCGGATGAATTGACTGAGTGAATTTAGAAGAATCTGAAATAAAGTTGCAATAATTAAAAGAATATGTGTTCCAACAAGTTGCTAGAAAATATAGGTATCAAAAGATTCAACTCCACTCTAATATTATAGGCGTATCGCTTCTAAGTGCTTTAATATATGCCATAATTGCTTTATTTACATGAGAAACATCTTCTGGAAGAACTATTTTTCTCATTTCTCTAGCCGTAGTATAAACCATTTCTTCTCCGTATGGATTTTTACGAGTATTTTTTATGCCAGAATCCCCATAAATTCCAACTTTTACTTTCGGAGGCAATGGATAAGTCCTAACAATTGCTTCATCAGGAGCTACTGACTCTCCTTTGACATCAGCAATTTGTGCAAATACTCTGTAATCTCTCACAAAACGGAGTCTATTATAACCCAATATATGATCTGATAATTCTCTTCCATCCTTTAGAGGCATCAATGTTAAATCTAGTCCCATTTTGTTCTCCTTATGTATAAGGCAAGGAAAGGCTTTATAAATCTTTTGGTCATTTATCACTATATAGTTTATACATTAACTACTGCTCGCCTGCACAAGCTCAATAGGTCTAGCTATTACACTGCAAGCAGCTGGGTCAGGCTCATTGCCATACGCATCAACGCAGCGTATGTAATATGTAACACCTTGCTTCCAGTCAGCAAAATGTCGAGTTCTTGTATCAACATTCTGATATTGCATGCGCAATCCATCTGTTATGGCAAAGTTGCAGCTAGTTGTGGAATATCTGCATTCAGCTTCTTCATCAGTCGTAACTTTCAGTGCTTGGTCGCGGTAAACTCGTGTGACTTGAGGTGCCTGTTTGTCAACATTAACATTAAAACTAGTCTGAGCTGTAGCTAAGTTGCCTCCAGAATCTAAGCATCTAAAGTTTACAGTATAACTTCCTGCAGACAATGTCAGTTGTTGCGAATGTGTATAACTATCTGTTGAGAACATCGTTATGAAATCACTCGCAGGAGCGCTCTTGTTTGAGAATGAGCAGATTGCATTGCCTTCATTTGCACCGTTGCTGGTCTGGACGCTTAAAGTCACACCAACTGCATTAGTGCTTCCTGAAATTGTTCCGTTCGGACCAACACTGTCGATAGTAAGGGATTGGCTTCCTAACAATGAGAGTTCATGACTCTGCACCATGACGTTCCTATCCTTCTCTTCTTTGCCAGGCTGGTCTTTACAACGGAAGTAGAATTTATTCTCTTCACGGTCTTTAATACCTGTCAGGTTAGTCATGCAAGTATAACTTAAATCGCTGTTGAATTGTGTCAAATCATTAGCACAACGCATTAAATTCTCCATATCATCATATGCTTTGCTTTGCGTGCTCCAGCGACATTCTACAGGTTCATTTACATACACTTCAATTGGCAACTGATCAATCTTATATTGTACAGGGCTTCCAGAGATTATAGATGTACTTTCAATACGGGGGGGTGTTGTGTCAGGTCCTTGATTGACACAGAAGCTGATAGAGTACTCATCAACATTCTCATTCCCATTTGCATCGCGGCAACGCGTATAAAGCGCAAAATGTCCATCATTATTCAGAAGAGGAGTAATGTCACTATCTGCTCCTCCGGGCAGTCGCATTTTCTGGGTGTGATTATATGAGTAATAATTATCTCCGCCAAAGAAGAATTGCATATTATCAAACTTTTGTGTATGATTGTAATCGACTTTACATTGCGCAGGCTCATTAGTGATAATCCCAAATTGCAATGGTGTAAACGCATCCAAGCATCCATTGTTCTTGCTTGCAACAATCTTTGTCCCAATTGCCGGAGGTCTTACAGATGTGTCAGGAACATATCTTGCATCAATTGGGCGCAATGGCTCAACCCACGGAGTAATCTTTGGACTTTCAACGTCAAACTTGCTCACCCAAGTGCATTGTTCCTTGCCAGTGTTAGGATTCAATAACTGACATCCTTGTCCAAGTGATTTACATCGGTATTCAGTGCATGGTTTAAAAGGATCTTTGTTACAATCTTCGCACTTCTCACCTTTCAAAGGAGGCTCCCAAGGTAGGCATTGAAAACTCACAAGTTGCTTCTTTTCCTTTTTATACAACAATAAAAACACTACAGCAGTAATTATTAAACCGCCGAAGAAACCTGCTTGACCTGCGCTAAGTTTTCCAAACATTCCTGCACCTTGAATGCCCCCATTATGCCAAACGAGCGCCGCCTTAATTGCTCCGCCGCCGATTCCACCGACGAGCGCCGCAGTTGCAAGCGCATTCGTTGTCTCTTTTCCAACTCCTAAAAGTGGCGCAAGTAACTTCACGCCGGCAAACAACACTCCTCCCCAGAACAATCCTTGCGCCAAAGAGCCAGCGACACCTGCTGCAGTGCCTCCAGGTGCAAAACCAAACGTCGCTTTACCACTGGCAACTTGTCCGATTCCTTTTGTAAAAGTGAATCCTTCACCACTTGCACCTCCGGCACCTCCTCCTTGAGGACCGCGAAATATCCACCCAGGACTTTTGGTCAGAGCAGGAGTCGCAGATGTCGCAGTCGTAGCCGCGCCTTCTGCTAAACCATATGCTCCTTGAGCATAACCTGCAGATCCAGGAAGAAGCGTCTCACCAACAGCACTCACAATCCCTGCCTCCTCCGAAAGCAAAAACGCAATCGCAAAACTCATACTCAGAATTAAAAATATCTCACCATAAGCTATTGAAGATACAACGCCTTGCCTCTTTTTCTGCATCACTTAGAGAGCAGAGGGTTGTTTATAAATATTCTTGAAGAATTATGGATTGGTAATATTTATTACAATTCTTCCAAGAAATTCTCCATCTGCTTCCCAAATGGCACTATAATTACTGGGAGTTAATTTTCCCGGAGGAAATACGTCCTGAACCCTGGATTCAGACTGGGGATATCTTATTGCACTAACCTCTTTTCCAGTAGAGTTATCAATGAGGTAATAGTTTATACCAGAAACTTTACGATCAAATTCTAGAATAAGGCTGGTTTTCTGAACAGTAGTTCTGTGAGCACCAATCCCTATAAACTCATCTGGGAAATCCATAAAGTTATTATTGTTCAAATCACACCATTCAGTACATACTACTAATTGACCACTGAATGGACGTTTGGCGCACTCACCATATCCGATAAAACCAGAGCCATACGCTATCCTATTATCATCATCTACATGAACTGTCCCAATGTCTGGCGTGGAAACTATTCTGTAAGGGGGCGGAGATAAATTGTTTTGTCTATTCACTGTGCCTCCCTGCCCCTGAATCGCTCCCGCAATGCGCTTCGATGTTTCCCGTTGTGCAGCAACGCCCGCTCCCATACCTGCAACATCGCGCCCAACACCAAGAGCCACTACTTGCCCTGAAGTAAGAGCCGGATTGAGACCACCTAAACCTAAGAGAACAGAGCCAAGCATGTAATCTTCAGGAGTCTCACATCCACTGCCAAGAACACCTATCCCTAAGATACTTCCAAGAATTGTCTTGCTGATTTTCTGCTCTAATGAATTCAGACGCATCCCATCATAGATTAAGAATGCTATATAAACATTTCTTCACTGGTGACCCCATCCCAAATAACTAATGAGGCTATATTGCCATTCCAAATTGCCTTTTAAGTGGCAAAAATAAATTTCTTCTTTTACCAATACAAATTTTTCTTTTGATACTTGACTTCGCCAGTTAAGTTTAAATGAGTCCTATTTCAGCTGATTTTAACAGCTGAAAGGAGGTCCACAAATAATGAAAGAAAATGTAAGCTTTTCTTTTGGACCTATTGCATTAATGAACAAGATAGATAAAAAATTCAATTTCTTTGAGATAATATTTGGAGGACTTGGCGGTAAAGCCAAGTACCTCCCAGAGTCAGCTAAACTCTTTGTGTACAACAAACTAGCTGAATCTATATCAATAAACAAGATATTAGAACTTTACTCTTTTGAATTATTGAATGAAATAGGCTTCAAAGATAAAATTAGCGACAGAACTCTGTACAGAAATCTAGAAAGAATAGGCAACAACTACAAATTTTTGATGGAAAACTATCAAAAATTTCTGAAAATGAATGGTCTTGCTTCTGAAAAACAATTTATTGATTTCTCATCGAGCTATTTCGAAGGAAATAGCTCTGAGCTTGGGGCTTTGGGATATTCAAGAGACCAACAGCCAGGTAAACTGCAGATTACTTGGGGAATTTCAACTGGAGACAATGAAATTCCAGTTGCTTTGACAATTCAGAAAGGAAATGTTTGCGATAAAAAACATTTCAATTTTATGTTGAAAACTGTTAGAAAGATATTGGATAAGAACAGTCTTCTGATTTTTGATTGTGGGGGCAATTCGAATAAAAACAAGAAAAAGATAATTGAGCTTGGCTTCAATTATCTTACTTTGAAAGCTAAACAGAGAAAGATTTACCAGAGATATATTGGCTTGTTCAGAGAACAAGCTAAAATTGGATTTATTATCAACGGTAAAGTATATTTCTGTGTAAAAACAAAATCTGATGACGAATATCAATATATCTTCTTTTCTCCTGATTTGAAGGTAGTTCAGCTCAGAAAGAAAGAAAAGAAATTTCAAAGGGACTTGACAAAAGGAGATAAAATTCTAAAGAAGATAAACAAAGGAAAACCTGTTGGAGAACATATTTCCCGAATAGGAAATATACTTCTGAAAGGAGAAATACAAACTTCTCTTTCAGATATTGTTAATCCACATATTACTGGTCTTGAGGGATATTTTATTTTAGAATCTTCTGTAGATTCAACACCACAGAAGATTCTTTGTCTCTACAAACAAAGAGACAAGGCAGAGAAATTAATTCGAGATATGAAAGAAGGCTCAGACTTAAGACCAATAAGACATTGGAATAAAACGGTCGTTATCGGGTATCTATTGATTGTTTTTCTCACAAATTGTCTAGTCAAGTTGACACATTTTTTGAGTAAGAATTCCGTCGTTAAAAATTTAAAGTTACTCAAAAAATATCTAAACAATTTGACACTTACGATAATTTACAGAGAAAATAACCTAAGAGAAACTATTTTATCCAATTTTTCTGAAGAAATAAGAGCAATTTTGGAGGAAAAACCTCCAAATTCATAGAAAAAAGTGCAACTGTCAAAACATGTTGGGTGATAGAATTAGCGATAGCCAGAATCAAGTGGCGAAGTCAAGTTTGATACGTCGAGAAATCGGCGTATCATTCCGAAAGCAATGCACGATTGAATTCAAGAATTACTTTCATGCTTATACTTGACTTCGCCACTTATTTATAGCTCACGCTAATTTCATCACTCAATCTGTTTTGACTATAACCTCCTTTTATCGAATAATGACTAAGAAGTATTTATGTGGGATATAGCCTAAATCGGAGATACTAACTATGGCGTTACTTCAAACTGAATATTGCCCAGAATATAATCTCTTCCCACAATGCCACGTGGCGGTCCATTATGCCACGCCGGCTTTACATACGGTACTTGACCATAAAATACTGCAAAATACGCTCCCGGCTTCAACATTCCTGCATCAATATGAGCTGCGACGAGGTATGTATTACCTTCTACGCTCGTTAACACAATCTCATTTTTTTCGTTAATTACTTTAGAATGTACACATATCATTGGATTTTCTACAAAGCATCCAACTTCAAATTCTCTGGAGCTTTGGAATGAATAACTCGTGCCTAGAAACTCTTCTATTTGTGGTCTTCCATCCCCATTATCTGCAAATCCAGTGAATGCGACTGTCCAAATAACTCCAAATTGCTTACTTTGAGTTATCAAAAAGCCAGGTTTTGAGCCAGGCCAATAGAGCGATCTTCCCTGCTGCACCGCTCCTTTCTGCCCCTCAATAATTGCCTGCCGCCCAGCCGCAGCACTTCCTGCATCCATAATTACTGCCTGAGGGATAAATCCTTGCTGTGCTGCTCCAAACGAAGTCATACTCAATATAAATGACAGGAGGCTCATATCGCTGCTGTTTGAGCTTGGCTCGTAGTACACGTAATCGACAAGGACTGGTTGTTCATTTGAAGAAGTTCTTCCTGAAGAATAGAGGGGAGAGTCCATGGAAGAAGGACTTTTGGGACCGCTCAATATCCAGCCACCGCGCTCCATTCCTGCGCATCCACTACCAAGAACACCTATTCCTAATATGCTTCCAAGAATTGTCTTGCTTATTTTCTGCTCTAACGAATTCAAAAACATCTTATTATAGATTAAGAATGCTATATAAACATTTCTTCACTGGCGTTCTTGTGTTATTTTGAATCCAGCTTTATATCCTTCCTGACCGACCCAGTTTATTTTAGGTCCACAATCTCCTAATGATTTACAAAGTGTTGCTCTTTCCTGCTTCCATCCTTCAGTCAGGCATTGGCAGTTCTGATCGCATTCCTCTTTGCCAGATATACCTTTCTTAAATGTCACAATACATGCGGCATTTGCCTGTGCACAAACTGCTTTCGTGGACTCGCCTTCCCAGAATTTTAATCCAGGGGAGTTCTTAGGGATGCACACACCATTTGAGCTTACATTAGTAAGGACAATACCTTTCTTCCAAACACAGTCTCTTCGCTCTGTATTCTCACAATCTATCTTTTCTCCTTGATTAGTGCAATCTTGCCATCGATTAACTCTGCATGCCGCTTGGCTAAATTTCCCCCCTGGAATCTCAATTGCATCTTCAATACATTCTTCCTGACGGAAATCAGCACATTGTTCGATTACTTCCTCGCCATTTACGCATACATGTTTGTAGAATCTGCTCCCAACCGCATTATCGCTAATGTCCTTCTTGCCAGCATCGGTATAAACGCACCATGACTCTCCATGCTTGTAGCTGTTTCCATTAGATGTTTTCTTACAGTTCAAATCCGCGCAGATTGCATTCCCATATGTGGGTCTGTTACTTCTTGTTGCAGTTCGACAATAACTTCCGGACAGGTAATTGCAGTTGCCACATGTCTTTGAGTTTGCATTATCACTGTTTGGATTGCATGACTCACTAACATCAAGAGCAGTTGACCAATAGGATTTATCGTTCAGTTTTGAAGCATCATAAATGTTTGCAGCATTACCGCAGCTGTCGACGAAGTACACTCCATCTTTTCCCGACGCACATGTTGTCTGCTGCGTTGGCGCGCAAGGTGCTCCAATCTCTTCTGCAGTGCAGAGTTTGCCGCCAAAGAATTCACCTTTGATGCTCGTACCGTTCACGCCAGAAGTGCATGCCCCTCTTGTGGTAAACGTGCATGTCTTCTCAAATTCGTGTTCATAAATGCACGCACCTTTCTCTTGATTCTGCACTTCTAGGACACATTGCACTTCATTTTGAATATTTTGCTTGTAGTTAGTTGTCAATCCAAGAAAGGAAGAAAGGCGCTTGCAACGAACTAGTGAAACAAATGCAGCTTGATCGCCTAAAATACAACAACCAAGACTACACTGGGCAGGGAATGTCTCAGACCATTGCCCTCCATTAGCATTACACACAATTTCAGGAGTATTGTCTAGGCATGTTCCTTCACGACTGTTGTAACATACGCCTGGCTTGCAATAAGATGTTGACTCGCATGCAGTAGGCACTTGCTTAGCGCTTGCATCACATTCACTAACAGGTACATTCTGGCAATATAATGCCCCTTGTTTAGATGTTGCTTTTGTCTTCTCACAACATACAGTAGGGTCAACAGCCATAACATTTTCGGAGAGGATAATTACTAAGAGGACAATGCTTGCGATAATCAAAAAGTTAATTGGTTTGTTCATTGTGGAGGGTATCCTGCAGCCCAAGCAAGGCTACGTGTTGCAAATGTGAATTCTTCACCACTAACAACATTCGAGACAGTATAAATCTTTGTCCCATCACTGAGCTTGTTCTTAAGAATCTTTACATCAGGATAGTATCGCATATAAGTGGTTGTCTCTGAATCTCCATATGTCGACTCAAAATCAAGTATACTAGTAGAGATTGAGAGAATATCATAGTATTCGCTTTTGAATGAAAGATCAAATTTTTGATACGTACGCGAGACATCGCGACTAATTGTCATGGGCGCAAGAATTTCTACTTGGATTTTTCCAGGGGTGAATGAAGTATTGACTACAGTTGTCGATCTTGAGACACTATATCCTCTGCTTTCAAATTCATTTTCAAATTGTTCAGTGCAACGTCTTACTTCGTCTAACAGCGCAACATTCAGTGACTTTTCAAAATTTCCAAGTATATTGGGCTGCTGGATAATGCACGGTTTGAAATATTCCGAAGTATAGCAAAGATAGGGGATTTTTGTATCATTATAAACTATAAATCCTTCAGGCTCCATATATCCTCCCTGTCCTGCAATTTCACCAACGAGTGGCTCTATAACTGGCTCCAAACATGACGACATATACTGTTGTGGTGTTGCTGTGTCTTCTGTCCCAGGTAGTTTTACCCCTCTAAATAGCAAGAATGCCATAACAATCGCCAGAATTACTACTGCCATAATAACAAACAAACCTATCTGCCCCTTCTTACTCATGTTTCTTTGATGACTGTTTTCTTTAATAATGTTACGCATTTGTCTGCTCCGCCACACCTTTGATTTCAAGGGTGCAACTTGTTCCAGGACCTCTATCAAATTTGTCTTTACACTTGATATAATAAGTAGTTCCTGCTTTCCAAGGAGTAGAATGCGACTTTCCTTTCACACCCATGCTTGTGCCATTTATCCATTCATATGCGCATCCGGACTCTCCTTTCATAGGGGAATTAGTACTTACCATACACTGAGCTTCTTCGTCAGTAATTACTACTAAACTATTACCTTCACGGAAGACGCGAGTCGCTTCAGGTGCTTTGTTGTCGATTTGGACAGTAAAACGCGCGTTACTCTCGGCAGTGTTTCCAGCCAGGTCCACACAGACAATTGGCAGATTATATACTCCCGAAAATATCGTTTGGAATGTTTGTTTGTTCACATTCGTCCACAATCCTTGAGCAAAGTCAATAAGGCTGCTATTTTGCCAATAGAAACCACAACGTGCAGTACCATCAACGCCTCCCGATGTCTTGACAACAACGCTCACTGAAGCAGGTTCAGTTCCAACAGAGAGTATCTGTTCATTCGGAGTTACTGAATCAATTTGTAATGCATTGATGCTCCGCTTTAGTTTAAAGCTATAACTCTCATGATTAACATTCCTTTTTTCTTGCTGACTTTCATTGAGCCATGGTTGATCAAGGCAACGGATGTGATAAGTAGTTTCATTGTCTTTGACAGGGACATTTCCGTTGCATTGCCATCCTCGTAATGTGCGTTCATCAATATCATCTCTGCAATCCATCCCACCATTCATCAATTCATAATCTGTGTCAATAAAATCCCATTTACAGCTAGTCGGCTCGCTTGTATAAACATTGATGCTGGCATTCGTGGTTCCAAAAGCAACTGTTTCCAGTACAGGATCATGAGATAAGACTCTTGCAGGAGTTAAATCAGGACCTTGTTTGACACAGTAATTTATCGCAAAGTCACGCATATTAACATTTCCTGCAATGTCTTTGCATTTTACAAAAATATTCTGTTCAGCTTTTGCTCGCGGGTCAAAGTCTTCGAAGCCCAAACTTTCGAGGCTTGGAATAAAATGCGCGCGAGTATGATTTCGTGCGAACCTGTTTTTAGTGATGCTGCTGAAATCTTCTTCCATCTCATCGAACGCGACATTGCTTTCATTACTAGCTGCGCACTGTCCTGGTTCGTCAAGAGTTATGCTCAAGGGCACTGCAATAAAGCTCTCCTGTATACATCCATCGTTACTACTAGTACTTTTAATTTTAACACCCAGCTCATTCTGCTCAATAGTATAATTACCGTTGCGCAGTATCTCTCGATTGAATGTGATGACAGGAGGTGCACTGTCGTTATGCGCGATGCTTATGCATTCTGCGCTCTCCGTATCTACATTTATTAACTGGCAGCTCTGGTCTAATGACTCGCAAGCATATGGCATACAAGGAAGTCCATCTAGACCACATTGTTTGCAAGCTTCCCCTTTTCCTGCGGGCGCCTGCCAAGGGTTGCAGGTAAATGATACTGTAATCTTCCTGACCTTTCCGATGCCAAATAATTTAAGAATCAAAACTATTACTACTACAACCGCCAAGATAATCCATCCAACAGGACCAAAAGCGGCAAGTCCTCCTAAAAATCCGGTTGAGGAAGCTCCCGCAGATACAGCTAACGATGCGCCAATGATTGCGCCTGCGGCAACTCCTGCTGTAAGCAAGAGGTATGTGAGTGCGGGGGGCAAGCCCCGACCCACACCAGTGTATTTAAGCAATAGTGAGGTCACTGCAAACCCGATTGCAGCTCCGGCAAGTGCACCTCCTGCCGCGCTGATGCCAGGTCCAAGTGCTCCAGAGTATCCACTGGCAGCCGCTTGCGTATATGTTGGTAGAGTAAGTCCCGCACTATATAGTAAGCTCGAACCAACCGCGGTCTTTGCAGCATAGAGTAGTGCTATGCCCATCATACCGGCTATCATGCCTGCGCCACCGAATGCAGTTGCAGGATCTACTGGATTTAATCCTTCTCCAAGTCCTGCAGGCATACCGAGAAAGCCGTAAAACTGCTCGATATTAGGCGCTTCAATAAATCTTCCTTTTATAGGCTGAGAGTATTTTACCAACTCTGTGATATATGCCTGACTCACCTTTGGTATTTTGCTCTTAGTGCTGGTAGTGCGATAATTCTCACTGTAAGATCCTCTATAATTTACCTGCCCTCCACAATCACCTATACTCATACATAAATTATTCATCTGCTCGGCAAATACTTCCTTTTCACACTCGCAATTTCCTTTACACTTCCATCCTCCAATACCTTTTACATATACAACAGTACATTGTACATCTGATTGGCTACAAATGATATCGCCACGCTCCAAGGAAGCGAAACCAGGTTTATACTTTGGCGCACAATAATCAAATTTAAACTCATTACTAACTTGTACATGTTTTACAAAACATTCTGGATTCTGCTCACATTTTTGATTGCGCTCTCTACTCTTCAAAGCGAGTGCATCACTGCCAAGATTTCTATTTTTTTCATCGTTAACTATGCCGTTGTAATCAAAGCATAGATATGCAAGATTAATTTTGCATGCGGCGCTTGAGAGTTTGCCGTCATTAACTGGCATCTGACTTTCAACACATATCTCATTTCGATAATCTGCACAAGGCTCTGTTCTAACTTCTCCCTTCACACACACTTTACGAAAGTGTCTGCTTCCAGGTGTGTCCATTCCTCTATTCTTTATATTATCAACTCCAATAGCCCCTTGGTACTGGCACCATGATTCTCCATGAGCTCTCTTTTTCCCTTGTTCATCGACACAAGACAAATCTCGACAAACATAATCTCCAACAGCTGCTTTTTCCTGATCAGTAGATTTTCCACACGAGCTTCCTAACAAATAATTGCAGTTGCCACAAAGGCGCGCATTAGCCACCGGATTACCTTTTGCTCCAACAACGCAACTCTCATTTACAGGTAGCAGTTTCCCAGAAGTCCTTAACTCATTTCTTCTATTATAATCATAAATATTCTCTCTATTGCCACAACTGTCAAACCAATATACTCGCTGCACTCCATCCAATGCGCTGGCACATCCTGTGGTCTGCTGTGGCGCACACGTCGTATTCAATGCAGAGTTAGAGCATAATAGTTGAGAATAAAAGTCTCCTTTTAGCTGCAAGCATTGTGATTTTGGAGTGAACTTGCAAGTTCTTTCATATTCTTTCACAAAGACACATGCTCCTTCTTCTTGCATAGAACCTAGAGCGAGGCATTGGACTTCACTTCTGATGTCTGCTCGGAATTCCCTTTGCGCTCCTAGGAATTTTGCTTTACGAGTACATTGTTGCTCACTTATAAAGCTAGTAACTCCATTGATAACACAGCAGCCCTCACGGCACTGAGGAACATTCTCATAAGGATCGTCAAACCATTGCCCTCCATTTGAAGTACATGCATTTTGCGGGGAGCCAGCTTGGCAAGTTCCTTCGCGATTATCATAGCATGTGCCAAGTTTACATGCTGAAACATCTTTTCGCAAAGAAGGAATACAAGAACTCGCGCATTTTGCAGCGCATTCACTTGCAACATACTCTTGGCAGACTTTACCGTCTTTTGAGAGCAGGCAGGTATGCAATCCTTTTTGAGTGTCTTGTGCTTCTAAAGCAGAAACACTACCAAGACTACTGAAAAGAAAAGAACCTATTGACGCAATAAGCTCTGCAGTCAGACTTATTCTCTCAGAGACAGGCAAGGGCGAAGTATTTTTCATTTCTCCTTCCGATTCATGCACGAGATACGCAAAGGATATAGTCAGACTTACGATTAAGCATATCTCAAGAAATACGGTGCTTGATTTTATTATTTGTTTCATTATATTCCTGGCGGAATCGCGCAACTTCTTGTTGCAATTCGCATTACTTCTTCAGTTCGGATATCTTTAATAGTATAAATCTTAGTAGAATCAGAAAGTGTAATCTTTTTAATATCAAATTCAGGATGAAGTATCATATAACCTACGTATTCAAAGTAACAATATTTAGCTTCCTGACTTGAAATCTCGACTGCAACGTTAGCTAAGTCATAGGCAGGATGCACAACAGTCACGTCAAATCTATCAAATGTGCGCGTCGTCCCCCGATCTTTCAGTGTCACAGGTCTTTCAATATCAAGGTGTACTTGCTGCGGTCCCAAGGCAACATCAAAATTCAAAGTCCCTAAATTAATTTCCATTCCACGCTCTTCAAGAGCATCCTGCATATCAAGGAAACATCCGTCAATCACTGGCTCAATCGCCTGCCGAAGCTCCTGACGAATCTCCTCCAGAAGAACAGGATGTTGGCTAATGCACGGCTCAAAGTTGCCAACATTCTCACAAATATAAGTGATATTCATGCCGTTATATTGTTTATAACTTTTTGGTTTTAAGAATCCGCCCTGAGGAATCATTTGCGTCAGTGTTTCACGCACGGCTTGTCTTGCGCAACGTTCAATATATGGTTCAACATCATATGTTTCCTGAACAAATGTATCAATTTTCTTCTTATTTCCCGCAAGCAGAAGTATTCCAATGCTCGCTACAATAATAAGAGAAACTATAACCCATATTGCCATTTGTCCTCTCTTTCTCATTACATTTTGAGTGGGAATACTCCACAGCTTGCTGCGGTTCGGATAGCGAGGTTTAGGAATTATCTTTATTTGGGCAACCATAAATTCGCACCTCCTTTTTTGATACGTCTGACTTTGTTTTCAATAAGCAGCTCTTTGAGCCAGCTGTCTGCAGTATTCCAAGATACTTCAAGCAATTTAGCAATTTCCTGACTCGTAACAACCTCTTCTTTCTTGATAAAACTCAATATCTTTTGGCTATGATTTGTCATATGATATAAGATATAATCTATCCTTTTTAATATAATATTACATATAATATGTTATATATAAACTTTAGCGTCATAATCCTTATATACAAGAATAATGTCTAGGGCTATGCTAGACAGGTCAAATCTCGGTTTCATCCAGATATTCTGGGGCAACGGCAAAGGCAAGACAACTTCAGCCCTCGGCACGGCGTTACGCGCAGCTGGCAACGGATATACTGTGCATTTGGTGCAATTCATGAAAAACGGCACGGGCGATTCTGAAATCGATTATCCAGGAGAGATACGTGCTTTAGAGAGATTTCCTGAATTCACATTCAAACGTTTCGGCACAGGCTCGTGGGTAATAACCAAAAAACCTCTAGAAGAGCATATAAAGAGAGTAAGAGAAGCCTACGATTATCTGCTCTCTTGCTTCGGCAAATATGATATTATAATCGCAGACGAACTTCTGTATACTCTCCAGCTCAATCTTCTTCAGGAATCGGATATCCTCTCTCTGCTTGATAAAAAACCAAAAAATCAAGAGCTCATTCTCACAGGTTCTCACATTTCCTTTCCTGCTATTTTTGAAAAAGCAGATTTAGTCACAGAAATAAGAAAAATAAAGCACCCCTATGACAAAGGCATTCTGGCAAGAAAAGGTCTGGAATATTGAGGCAATTTCTCTTATTTCGAGGAGCCCTCAAGATCTCAAGAATCTACTTATTCTTGACTGCATTCAAAAGCCAAATGTTTTTGATTTTCGATTATTTTCTTACACTGATATTCAGTAAATATATTTGACTATAACAATCTTTTAAACACTTAGATGACCGGTCAGATTGCCCTAGAGGGCTGCCGCTCTCGTTCCATTCTTGGAATGTCAAGAACATACTTGTTCCTGAACACACTCGAGAATTAGCAAATTCTCGATGTACCTCACAAGGCGGAACTCAACAGGCTACACGCACATTCATAGCGCTCTTATAGAGCCATAAAATACAGAAGCAATAGCAAGTAACGATGAACGACCTTGGGGAAGTTGGGAGCCAAACCTAACGCTTCAGTGGAACTCCGAACATTGTTCGGAAGCATAGGGAATAAACTCCTTTGCTTAATGAAAGTGCTACAACTGTCGCGAGGTTCAACGCGAATTCCGACAGGGCGAACTTGAACTGCAATAGGAATCCGACTAACGTTAATGATTCGCTTGGAATAACCTGTGCATCTCTAGGGCACATACTATGAAGACTTATAGAAACCTCTATGCACCACTTTGCTCGTATGAGAATCTCTATCTTGCATATTTGAAAGCGCGCCGTGAAAAATCAAAAAAGGAATACGTTATTCTGTTTGAAAAGAACCTTAAAGAAAATCTTGAGAATCTCAAGCGAGAACTGGAATTACAGACTTATCATCCACACTCTTTAAAGAAATTTATTGTTCGCGATCCTAAAACTCGCACAATTCACGCTTCCGCATTTCAAGATCGCATTATCCACCATGCAATTGTAAATATTCTTGAACCTATCTTTGAGAAGATATTCATATCTGATTCGTATGCAAGTCGCAAAAATAAAGGTACACATCCTGCGGTAAGGCGATTTATGTATTTTATGGGGAAAGCTTCGCGCAGTGGAAAAAGAGTAAAAAGAAATGCATACAGTAATAATTCCATTGAAGGTTATGTCTTCAAAGCAGACATTCAGCGCTATTTCGACACAGTAGATCATGAAGTGCTTCTATCAATTCTTCGTAAAAAGATTCGTGATGAGAAAGTTATCTGGCTTGTGCAAATTGTCCTAAATAATTTTGACTCTCCAGTCAAGGGAAAAGGCATGCCTCTGGGAAATTTCACTTCACAGTTTTTCGCTAATGTCTATTTACCTGAGTTCTAACTGAATTTTGGCCACTACAAATTTTATCGAAGGTAAAATCGAAACATTTATATACTTGTAATGCCTATTATAGGCATTACAATGGCATTCATAAGA
>Ga0082335_1003274_pt1 | contig 27072 bp, 23 predicted proteins | sample Subgrocontami58m_FD_72375 | JGI IMG/M metagenome (GOLD analysis project Ga0082335, IMG submission 72375) | Subsurface groundwater microbial communities from S. Glens Falls, New York, USA - GMW37 contaminated, 5.8 m (SPADES assembly) (version 2) ...
CTTTGAGTCGGTTCATTACGCCTTCGGGCGAAGCGATCTTCGCCCCCGGCGCAAGCTACCCACTCAAGGTGGCTGCATTTGACCTCGCCCTACCTGGCTGCATTTGCCCCGCCCGTGACAACTGTCGTCGGCGGGAGCAGCGGAAGAGCCATTGCGACTCGAGCCCGTCCTAAACCCGCATCGTCCCGGCCCGATACTTCCGCGCGGCGCCACGCTCCCAAAGCCGTTGTCGCGTAAGCAGCCCGATTACCCGCCGCTTCTTCGTCAGCATCACGTGGAGGGTGAGGCAGAGGTCGCTTTCGTGGTATCGGAGGATGGGATTCCACAAAACGTCATTTGCGTGCAAGCCACCGACCGCCGCTTCGCCGAAGCCGCCGTCGAGGCAGTGAAGTCATGGCGATTCAGCCCCGCCCTTTTGGATGGGAAGCCTGTGCCGATGCCGATGCAGGCTCCCATCATTTTCTCGCTCAGTAGCAAATCACCAGTGACGCAGCCGGCCCTCACGGCGCCCAAGCCCATCACGGTGTCACTGGCACTCGCGCTGACAGGAGATCCTGTTCGCGACTGCGAACGCTTGCTTTCGCTGAAAGCGAGCCAGGTGCCGCCGCAATTTTCGCGAGGCAGTGACGAGTATTTCACGTGGCTGCAGGAGCGTAACCGGAAATTGCACGATATCGGCCTCGAATACATCTCCCGCTATAGAAACGAGCCGCGGCGGTGGGATATACTCGTCTTGCTGCAATACGGCCGGAACGACCACGTGCAGGTCTTGCGTGATGGCAGTAAGCAACTGGTGCCCGATTCCGCCGAGCGCGAAGCATGGAACCAGAAATATTTCCCTTGGCTGGAGCAATTAATCGCGGCTTCCGACGCCAGTGCCAGTACGCGCGCCGAAGCGTTGCGGCAATTGATCGAGCAGGCTGCTCTGCGTGTCAGGCGAGCTGATCCCGACTCGGCCACGACTTTTCCGACCAAGGTGCTTGCGTGGCTTGAGCGTTACGAAGGGGAGAACCCCGCCTCAGGCGCGTTGCCGTCCCTCTATCGGACAGTCGCCATGATGTTCAATGCAATCGATCCATCGCAATGTATGCGCTTCCTTCGCGAAAAACGGGCAGCGCACGGCTCGGACAACTTCGTCGATGTTCAAATCCGTAAGAGCATAGACTGCTTTCTGCGCCTGGCGCGCGCACAAGAGGAGCCGGTACCTCTACTTTGGGAGCAGTTGCAGGGATTTGCTGCGGCGCCGCTCGATCGGTCGGTATATCGAGGCAAGGTCGTCTTGATTGCATGGCTTGCCGTCGACTGGAGCAGTCGAACCGTGGAGTTGAAAGAACTGTATCGAAAATATCACGACGAAGGTTTCGAGATCGTGCAGGTCGCCTATTACAATGCCAACCGCACCGCGCCGGCCGAGCAGCGGGACCGCGCGGCCATGGAACGCTACGTCAGGGGGAAGGGGTGGCCCTGGCGAGTGGTATGGGATCCGAAAGACTCGTTTGAGGAGAGCTTCGCGCAATTTTGGGGCATGGACACGATTCCGTCGCTCTTTGTCATGACGCGCGACGGCCGGATTGCGCGTCAGCGCGCGGGCAGGCTCACACTCGACAACCAGATTGCCGACGAATTAGCCCGTGCGCCTTGAATTACTCGTTTTCCCAGTTTTGCAGATTCACACCCCAGCATGGCACGGCATCGAATGCCGAGTTCCTGACTCGGCCCACGCCAGCCTTACGATGCTCCTTCGGGGAGCAGGGCACATTCGCAAGGATCCGGACAAGCGATGCGTCACGGTAGCCAATATGCACCGCGATCTCGGTCGGTTTCACAGGTATGCTCTTCCCGCCGATGCCCCCCCAAAAAAAACCACGGTCTTGGGACTCGCCTGGCACGCGCACGCTGGGCAAGCCCGTATGCGGCCGAGCGACCGTCCCAGATGCTCAGCGCGGCACCGCATTGAAACCCGGGCCGCTTTATTTTCATTTCGATGCACTATCAAACAACTTTGAGCAAAGCGTTCGTACCGTTGATTGCATTGCTGGTGTTTCTCCTGTGGGCCTGCTCATTGGTCATATGGTTCATCTATCTCCGGCGTTGCCATGCAGAACGCACCTGGAATCTGCCTCTCATTTGGAGAGGCGGCCTGCTTCTTCTATTATATGTTGTAATGATGGGGTCCATACAAAGCCTGGCGTGGCTCGCGGTTCCCATGGGCATCTCTCCGTCCACGCTTTCGCCGTTCTTAGGTGACGTGGCGCTTTTCCTCGGAGCATGGTGGTGGGTGCTGGTCCCGATTGGTGGCGCCGTCATCATGCTTTCCGACCGCATTTTCGCATCGAGCAGAGCGCGCCCAACAGGGCACAGGTGAATTGTCCGCCAGGGGTAGGATGGAAAGCGCGGGCGCGCGAGGTTTGACAAGTTAGCCGCGGTTGTCGATTGCTGCCGACTGGCATGCGACGCTTCTGGCTCCAGTTCCAACATCTCGCCAGCAACCTTCTCGCTGCCGGATTAATTCTCTGCGCGTTGGTGGGGTCCGCCGCGTCGGCCGGAGAAAAGCCTGGCATCGTCGCACCGCCGCTGCGCGAAGTACCAAAGGATCGCGCGATTGAGTTGCGCGTGCTTTATCTCGAAGATCCACGGCTGCCGATGCTCAATGCCGCGCAGCGGAAGGAATTGTTGGGAAAAGTCGAGCAGTTGCTGCAGCGCTGGTACGGTTATCGTGCCAGCCTGCGCGAGGTCGGACACCTAAATCTCGCCGAATACTTCACCACGCACGCCGGCGTTTTCCGAAAGCACCCGGAAATCGTGAAGATGGCGTTGAATCCCGACCGCGCGATAGATCGCGGGCGACTGCGCGCGGTGATCAAGAAGGCCCTTGCGCCACACCCCTTGGCGATAATCGAGGGGCAACTACACGCCGGGAAACTCGAGTCCCACGAACAGGCCGCGACGCTAGCGTACGACGTCTTCCTGCAACGACTCCGGGAGCTGCGATCGATTCCATTGCCTGACGGCAGCACGCTGGCCGATCCGATGCGGCCTGAGCTCAACTCGTATATGCATTGGTGTGCCCTAACGCACGAGATGACGGAGGCGGACCTCGTTTTCACCAACTCGATGATCGTCGGGGCCGACATGGAGATGGGGCTGACCATCATCTCGCGCGGCGGCGTCACGGCCGGCAACGCGAATGCCAACCCACACAATGCGTTTCAATCCGCGGTCGTAGTGACGATGTTTCCGTTTTTGTCGGACGCGCCGTTCTGGTTGCGTGAGCGCGGGCCGATCCCGGAGGCGGAGCGGCTCGACGTCATCGCAACGTTGACGATGCACGAACTCGGCCACATGCTGCTGCGCACCGACCATCCGGTGGGTCATCCTTCAAGCTGCGTGTATGCGCCGGCAGTCAGGCTCCGCTATTACGACTGGCACGTCGACATCCGGAAAAACGGCCTCTGCCCACTGCCGCACCGCAAGCTGACGAGCTATTGATGGAAGATTGCTGGAGATAGAACTGGCGCCAAGGCCTCCCCATTCCCCCATTCCTCGTTTCCGCACTTTTGCGGAATGCCTCTCCGGAAGAATGGGCGACGTGGGGAAAATGAGTCACGGAGCGTCGCCGCAGTTGCAGTCACGTGCTCTCGCCGCATCGGCGGACGTTGCTCAACGACGGGCCTCCGTCGTTCAGGTCGGGAACTAAAAAATGGTGAACAACGAAAAGCCAGTCGATGGCTCAAGTGCACGGCGCCAGGTGCTGGCAGCGGCATGGGCGGAGATTCGTCGTCGCGAAGCGATGCTCATCAAACTGCAATGCCTCGATAAGACGGTATCAGAAAGGACCGGATTACGGGGCGACTAAATCAAATGCGATGCCCGCAAACGGTCATGACCGAGAGCGCGTAAGCCCCTGTGCTTAACTGACGGACAACCGGAAGAATTCAGACTCTATTACGCCGCTTTGACTGTACCCTTCAATCGCTCGGGTGTGCGGCGCGTTCGTAGCCTAAATCGATCGCGCGTGGCCCGTCCATCGGTTCCCGGAAAAACATCGTTTCGCGTCCACTCGGTCGCTCGATAGGTGGATTGGCGTGGGGGCTTTCCCAATTGTTCGTAAACCAGCATTGTCCGTCGACGCTCACGATCTTGAGCAAAACATACGAAGCGTTTGTCGCCGTCTCGTTTCCATTCAAATAATCGCGGTGAACTCACGACTGAATCAGAGCTAGGTTGTGGTTGCAGGCAAGTTCGTCCTCAAACTCACAGGCCCGCACAGCACCGGGAGAACTCTTCCCGCGCGATCCGAAACATGAATGCCTCATTTTGCGTCGCCGCTTTGCGCGCCAAAACAGATACGGCAACGCGGTTATCGAGCGCGCAATCTTCCGCGAAGACCATAGCGATCCGAAGCGGTGAGAGTGCGAAGTACTTCATCAGCCTCTGGCTGCGAGACGGCCTTTGCCGCGGATAGCCACAGGTCGCATGCCCGATCGAAGGTCGGCTGAAGCCAAGCGTCTCCCGATTGCTCCGCCACCTCGCCGTCGGCCGTGATTACTTGGGTGAGCAGCTCAAAAGCAGCGCGTGGATCCGCCGGGCAAACCACCAGCTCGATCGCGTCAAGCACGTGATCCAATCGCCGCAAGTGCACATCGCCGCGTCGATGCCGGTAGTCGTACATCCTCTCGCCCTCACGAATTTCCCCCAATTCAGTTTCCAGAACCTTTTGCGCCTCGGCGACGTTGTCGCCAGCGATAAACGAGCGGACATACGCGCCGATTCCGTCGGCATCCTGGGCCAAAGTGAGAATAAATCTCGCCAGTGCCTCCGGCCCACGGCCGGCAAGCCTTTGCAGGCTGGCATCGTCCCCGGAAAAGATACCGCTCATGAATTTCCACAGTGATGAAAGCGATCTCGGATTCAATTCTCGGATGTGGATGTGGCCTAAATCGCATTGAGCGGCGCCGCGTGTTCGCTTGATCCTTCTGATTCCATGGCTCATGAACCGACCGATTTCTCCGCCGAACGGAGCTGGCTTGCTCATCCCCAACAGTTTCGCGATGCCGTCCTCGATAACGTCTGGTGCAGCCGCTGCCGCGGCGCCGTTCGGATTCTGGACTACACGGTGCAGCCCAAGCCGGACGGCATCGCCCTGGTAGGCACCTGCGTCACCTGCGGAAGCGAAGTTGCCCGGTACATCGGCGACAATGAGTGAAATCCCGCTCCCTCGACCAGAGATCTAAAACCGCAACCTGATGTCCACTTCCGAATGGCGGGCCGAAAAGTCCGCCAACCTCATCAAGGAGATCTGCCATGTTCTCCTGCGCGCCAAAACAGCGAACGGCAGCACGCTCCCTGATTCGATCGCGATTTCGCGGTCCGACCTCGGCGGCCTGCTTTGGAACGCTACCAAGCTCTATTGCGACGCCCACGAAGAGGCTTCTCCGGACCGCGAAAGTACTTGGTCGCCGGAGTTCCCTGACTTTCTTCTCGATCACCCGGAGCGCTGCGAAGATAGCCTCCGCATCGTAGCAGACCCGGATTTTCGCGATCCCTACTATGACCGGCCGATGGATGCCGGCATCATCCCGGATCTCAGCCCCGCCGAGGGCTGCGGCCTCGAACTTCATCAACAAGGGGTTCTCGTGGTCTGCAGCGATTCCCTGCGTGGCTTGGCGGTCAAACTTTCAGAGACCGGGATCGCGCCCGAGGAGTACCTGAAAGTCCGTAACAGCTTTCTCGAACTGAAAGAACTCCCACGGCTCGGCGAATCGATGGAGGTGCTTCCCGGTTGGCAGATTCGGACCGCGCCTGCTGAATAACGCGGTTGCCGTATGGAGGATTTTCACGCCAGCGTGGGCGAACCGTCGGGTGCAATTGTCGAAGTGCCGTGGGTTTTCTAGCACCTGATCGCAAAACAACCAGCAGTCCTGCGCGTTTTTTGGCGGGTCCAAAAGGGTCCTTAATTGGCCACCCGGGATTGATGTCGCGCATTTTTGCTGTCGGAAGCGGGATTTTAGCACCGCCGGTGCAGCAAACTATTCAACTGACCACACACCAAACGGCATTTTCTCGCCGGGTGATCGAAGTTGGAGTTGGTCGATCTCCAGCAGTCTGGCGACGACGCAGGTCCAGCCATTCCGCGGCGACGCGTCACTCTACTTCCAGTACCGCGACGTTTTCCGGAGCGAGGCTCAATTCAATCTGTCCACTGTGAACGAGGAGAGTCCGGCCGCTGAGCAACTCGCGCACGGACTTGCCACTCCCCATTGCGAGGGTGATGAGCACCCGCTTCGGTTCCTGTGTCGCCGCGCTCGGCGCGTCGTGGAACACCGTCAACAGTTTTTCGCCAAAGCGTTCGACGTATACTCGCGGATCGTTGGATTGCGCCCGGGTCGCCGGTTGCCAGCCGGCCTCGGCCACCCGTCGACAGAGGGGGATGAATTTCTTGAACAACGGGCGGTCGCGATCGTAGAGCGCCGGTTGTGAAAAGTAGTGACCGGTCGAGGCATCGGCGCTGAAGAAGCCGGGGAACATGCCGTAGGCGAGACAGCGCTTCATGAATTTCTCGGTCAGTTCCATGCCCCACGCCGGAAAGTGCGTGTTCATCAAGAAACAAAACGGCTTCGGTCCGCACAGCGCGCGTCGGTAAAGCAGTTCGGTATCGCTCATCGGCCGCCAGGCGTGGGACGCCGCCAGCGAACGCTTTGCCCCGCGCTCGGTGGGTGGGTTCCAATCGATCTCGGTACCCATGATGTCGAGCCACGGAGCCAGCCAGCATAGGCGACTCGGCGTGCTGTTGGCCATCATCAGCTTGCCCATCGCGTGAACGTCCTGCGCCATCTGACGGCTGTACTCACCGATGATGGTGCCGCGGAAAATTGCGGGTTTGCGACTGTCGGGGGAAAACGTGAGCGGCAGGACCGCGGCGGCGAAGTGTTCACGCCGGAAGTCGAGTTCGTCCGAGACGTAGCCTTCGCTGGAGTCAATGTACTCGCCATCGAGATCGCCCTTTCGCAGCGGGCCATAGTATTTGTCGCGGACTTCTCGTCCCCACTTGCGGGACCAATCCGTGAGGTCGCCCTTGATTCCGGGCATCGAGTTTATGCTCCAAACGGCGCCATCGCTCCAAGGCGTGTTGAGTAACCGGGCGGGAAACTTGCCGCTCTCGTCGTGATAGCCGGACGTCAGCAGTACTTTTGCCTCCGGCCTTCCGGCATCGGCGAGTCGCCGGGCTTCGGCCAGCGCGGCTTCCATCGTGCGCGGAAGATCCTTCGCCATCCGCATCCACCATGTCATCGGCTCGGTGTAACGGAATGTCAGGATACCATGGGCATCGTCCCACTCGGTCTCGTCGTTGCCTTCCTTGAACTTGAACCCGAAATCCTCCCAGCCCGCCACCTTGCTGATTTTGTGGAACGGCATCCAGACTCCCTGTTCCGGAGTGCGACAACGGAAGTAATCGGGGTAGATTTCGTAATAACGCTGCAGCGCGCCACGAAACCCGAGCCGGCCATCGAAGTCTGCGGTTACGATCCGTACGCGCGCCGACGGCTTTTCCGGTGCAAGCCCGAGATCGTACGCGATGAACAGCTCACGGGTCGCGGTGTTGAAACCGACACGAAAAAACGCGGGCCAGCCCGCGTCGATGCCGACGAGCAGTCCTTTGCTGCCATGGACAATCGCGCCGAAAGGATAGCGCGACAGTTGGCCATTGGCGCCAGCGTTGAATCGCGTCACGTTCATGTACTCGACTCGCGCGGTGGGGTCGCTCGCGCCGCGCGGCTCATTCATCCAATGCCAATCGCCACCGTCGACCGGCAGCGAATAAATGAGGGAGATGGCGCGGTCCTTGCCCGTAGTATCCTCAAGGTCGGTCTCGATCATCGAGGCGCTGCCCTGACGCTGGCGCGTGCTGGTCAGCTTCAGACCGAGGTCCCTGGCGTCATCGTGGAAATCTGACTGCGCCGCGACATCGCGCACCTGAAATCCCTCGGAGATTTTGGCGGCAACCGCTACCGGCACGCCGTCAAAGAGTGCGGAGCCGGCCGGCGCCGTGACCTGGCGTAGCGTGCCGTCGCGGAACCACGCCTTGCCCGTGTGATTGCGCAACAACAAATGGAACGAGAGGCTCTTGATCGGCTTCGTGGGAACGACCACTACCTGCCGCTTCTCCCAATCGTGGGTGGTGGTAGTGAACGGCGCGGCCTGTCCCCACAGTTGCTCGCCGTCAACATAGACGAGGTCGAGGTAAAGCGCGTAGTCGTTGCTGCGGGTTCCGCCGACATTCTCGGCTTTGCTCCACGCCTCGGCGATGATGGGTGTCGCCACTTTCTGATTGAGCACGATCTGCTGCGAAGCACCGCGCTGCGCCGTTGCCTCCATGCCGTTGTCGCAAACGAACGATTCGCCCTCGCGCGCAAATCCACTCTGCCAAGCGCGCCATGCATCGGAGCGAAGCAGGTTCTCGCCAGATGCGGTCGTGGTCAGGGATTGCTTAATGACACCGGCTTCAACCGCCAGAATGAGCATCGGCAACAGCAGGATGGATTTATATTTCATGACACTTGCCCTTCACCCCGATGGCGTTCCTGGACTCCGACTTCGTGTGCCCTCGGCCCACACCAACAATTTTTCAAGGGTTACCGATCGCCAGCTGATTAGTCGAGCAAGAGCACGAACCAGCATAAAGAAATGGCGTCGAGTGCGCCTTCCGATCGCTTTTCCTAGCCTGGACGGGCGTTTCTTTGGGGGTCCTTTTAGGTATCGCGATTGCGGCTTCGGGATGTAAGCTTTTGTTCTTCGGCAAACCGGACATGGCAATCCACGACGAAATATTTTTTGACTCAGAGCCTTCCGCGCTGGCCGCAAATGGTCCAATGCCGCGACTGACCGAGCCGATACTTCCGGTGCCCGGCACCTACCCATCTGGAGACGAGTTGGCACGTCGGCTAGAACGATTCGTTAACGTGGAACTCAACGCCCCTGAGTTGAAGGACGAGCGCGCCGATTGAGCAATTAGGCTGCGGGCAAAGGCGGCATCCGCCGCGTCCCCCCTGCGCTGCCGCCATAACCTGCTGTTCGCTTGCGTAGCCGGCCTGGATCAGCCTTCGCGCCGCGCGGTAACTCCATGACGCAAACCGCCACGGCACTGAGCCTCTTCGCCTTCCTGTTCATTCCTGGCTTCGTCACCGCGGCGCCGACCGCGGGCGCGAGTGCGTCGCGCGAAATCCTTTACGCCGACCCCACAATCTACAGCGAGAACGGCAGATACTACCTCACCGGCACGCGAAATGCCCAGCCGCCGGCATTCGCTCTCTTGGAATCCGATAATCCGCACGGCGACAACTAAACCGCCCCACGACGACAGCCAAAACTCCCCACCGCTGAGCGTGGGGAGTTAGAGCGGTCGTTGGTCTGCGTGAGCGTCAGTGGTGCTCGGGCCTGTTACGCAGGCCCACGTTGATTACCGAGCACCAATACAGGCACCTCATGAAGACGTTTAACGATGGCGGCGGCGTTGGCTGCGCGGCGATGAAAGCAGGCATGGATCGCAAGACGGCCCGGCGCTACTTGCGCCGCGGCCACGGTCCGAGCACGCCGCGACGGCCGCGGCATTGGCAGACGCGCCCCGACGCGTTCGCCGCGATCTGGCCGGAGGTCGTGCGCTGGCTGGAAGCAACGCCGGAGATCGAGGCGAAGGCGCTGTTCGAACATTTTCTCGCGCAACGGCCCGGCGATTTGCCGGCTAAAGCGCTGCGCACGTTTCAACGCCGGGTGCACCGCTGGCGCACGCAGTATGGCCCGCCGAAGGAAGTATTTTTCCCGCAAGTGCGCGAGCCGGGCGTCAGCGTGCAGCTGGATTGGACGCATGCGCACAAGCTCGGCGTCACGCTCGCCGGCGTGCCGTATCCCCATCTCCTATGCCATACGGTGCTGCCGTATTCCAACTGGGAGTGGGCGGTGCCGTGCCAGTCGGAATCGGGCCTTTCGCTCAAGACCGGCTTGCAGGACGCGTTCTGGCGCCTGGGCGGAGTGACGCCGCAGGTGCAGACCGACCACAGCTCGACCGCCACGCATCAACTCAAGCGCGGCGCCGCCGCCCGCGGTTTCAACACCGAGTATCTCATCTTGTGCGAACATCTCGGCACCACCCCACGCACCATCAATCCCGGCCGACCGGATGAAAACGGCGATGTCGAGGCGGCCCAGCGCCATCTCAAACGCCGGCTGCTCAATCATCTCATTTTGCGCGGCTCGCGCGACTTTCCTTCGCTCGACGCTTACGCGAGCTTCGTCGGCGAGGTCTGCACCGCCGCCAACCTGCAACGCGCGGTGCGGGTGGCCGAAGAGTTGCCGCGGCTGCTGCGCCTGCCCGCGCAACGTTATCCCGACGCGGAAGAGCATACGGTGCGGGTATCGAGTTTCTCGACGGCGCGGGTCAAGAACTGCGCCTACTCGGTGCCGGCGCGTTTGATCGACGAGCATTTGCTCGCGCGGGTGAGCGAGACCACCGTGAGTTTCCACCATGCCGGGCTCGAGGTCGCGCGCTGTCCGCGGGCGCACACGCAGCAGGCGCGCATCGATTACCGCCACGTCATCGATTCGCTCATGAAGAAGCCCGGCGCCTTCGCGCGGTATCTTTACCGCGAGGAGTTGTTTCCCCGCGCCGTGTTTCGCCAGGCTTACGATCAACTGGCCGCCCAGGCACCCACGTTGGCCGACCGCCGCTACATCGAGTTGCTCGCACTGGCCGCGCGCACCGACGAGGCGGCCGTCGCCACCGCGCTCGGCGTTTTGCTGCGGGCCGGCGAGGTGCCGCTCGCCAGCGTCGTCGAAGCTCAATTACAAACCACGCCGCCACCGGTCCGCGATCTGGTGGCCTTCGTGCCCGAGCTGCAAAGCTACGATTTGCTGGTGGCGCAGGAGGTGGTCGCATGAACGCCGCCCCGCTGCCGATCCTCCTGCGCAGTCTCGGCCTGACAACGATGGCGCGCGAGCACGACGCCGCGCTCGCCCGCGCCGAGGCCGAGGACTGGGGCTATCCCCGGCTCCTGCGGCACCTCGTCGAGACCGAGGCCAACGAGCGGCTGCGTCGTCGCGTTGAGCGCCTGCTCAAGCAATCGCGGCTGCCGGCGAACAAGACGCTGGCCGCAATCGATCACGCGCGCCTGCCCGACAAAATCCGCCGCCAGTTGCCCACGTTGCTCACCGGCGAGTTTATCCGTCGCGGCGACAATCTGCTTTGCTTCGGTTTGCCCGGTCGCGGCAAAACCTTGTTTCTGGCCGCGCTCTGCCGCGAGCTCGTGCAGCAGCATCAGATGGCGATCCTCTACACGACCGCGCACCGCCTCGTCACCGAGCTGCTCATCGCCAAACGCGACCTCAAACTCGAACGCCTCATCGTGAAACTCGAGCGCTTCGACGCCATCGCCATCGACGACCTTGGCTACACCCAGCAATCCCGCGAAGAGATGGAGGTGCTCTTCACGCTGCTGGCCGAACGCTACGAAAAGAAAAGCGTCCTGCTCACCTCCAACTTGGTCTTCAGCCAATGGGACCAGATCTTCAAGGACCCGATGATGACGATGGCCGCGGTCGACCGCCTCGTGCATCACGCCGTCATCCTCGAGTTCAACGGCGACAGCTACCGCGCCGACGCGGCCAAAACCAAACCGAAGGGCTGACCGAGGCCCTTGTGGTCGCAGCACCCCTGGCGTGCAACTGTGAGTCAAGAGGTGGAGGAAGGGGGCTGCTGATCGGCACCTCTCAAAGCAGAGGCGCCTGCCCCCTTCCTCCACACCTCCATCCCCGGCGCGTTGCGCCGCACCCCGGACCGGTGGGGAGCTGCGCTCCCCTACACCCCCTCCAAGCCACTGTATCCGTTAGTCCGATATAATTGTCGTCACCTTTAACGTGGGGAGGAATAGTTGTCGTCGCTGGGGCGAGGGTAATTGTCGTTGACCGCGGAGCTGCCCGAACTGCGTTTCATATTTCATCCGGAGGAAGAGGCGCGCCGCGGGGCAGCCCCCGGGAACGAGCACCGCCCGGAGATATGAATGGAGCGCCCCGCCCGCCGCCCGTCCCCCGTTCCGTTCGTGGGCGAAGCCCGCGTTCCCGGCAAAGGCAGGGCTTCGCCCAAGTCCTCCCCGGCGGAGCGCGCCGCACGGGGTCCCTGTCCCGCGACGCCGGTGACAGCGCGGACGGCTATTTCCGGCGGGTTCACTCCGGGCGACTGACGTAACTCCTCGTCGCATTCTTTCGGCCGCCGCTTGTTTGGCGCCTTAAACGAATCGGGACACGAGCCCCTGCACGATCCGGAGATTTCCGGCGGCGATCCGCTGGAATCCGGACGAAACCGCCGGGTCTTCGGAGACTCTCCCCCAGAATTCCTCCGCGGCGGCGGCCGCCGCGCGCCAGACATCCGCCACCCCGGGAAGCGGCGGACGCGGGGAGAAACTGCGCTCGGAGAGGTCGCCCTGCGCCCCGGGGGCGTAGAGCATCGGCAGCATGTCGTAGAACGGGGTGAGCCGCCAGGGAAGTTCATCCCCGAACCAGAAGCTGGCATTCGCGCGATGCATGTCCGTGTTGGCGATCAGACTGCCGAAGCACCAGATCCAGCGAAGCAAGCGGGACTCTTCCACGGAAATCCAGTTGCCCGCCTGCAGCATGCCGGCGGCGGCGGCCCAGTCGGAGGAGCTGTTCTCCAGGAAGGCATCCTCCAGGGTGCCGAGCGTGATCAGGCCGCGGCGGCCGGTTGCGGCGGGACGATCGAATCTCTCCACTTCGAGGAACCGGCGGTTCCCGGCGTCGATGACCGTGGTCGAGGCGCTAACGATCCGCCGCTGCCGCATGGTGTGCGCGGCCACGTGTTCGCACTGGAGAAGATCGGCCCATCGCTGGGAGACGGCTGAGGCGTCCGCGGCGGAGAACTTGACGAGGACGGGTTGCAGCTGCCCTTGCGCGCGCTGCACCGTGGCGAGGAACTTCGGCTGTTCGCCACCGGCGGACGAGCCGACCAGTTCCCCCCGCTGGGCGGCGGCCGCGCGATCCGGATAAACGCGATCGCGGTCCGTATTGGAAATAGCGATGCGCTCGACCTCCTGCTGGCTGCGCAGGGCACGCTCCAGCGCGTGATCGCCCAGCACCAGATCGCCAGGGAGGTCGTGACCGTCGGTAAGAAAATACCCGAGGGCATCGTCATCGCTCCAGCGCCGGAGGTCCTCCGGGACACCCAGGCGAGGCGCCGCGTCGCGCGCGATGGCTCGGCCGAGATAGCCTTGCGGGCGGATGTCCTGGAGGAAAAACGGCAGGCCGGAAAAGAGGCCATCCGGGTGTTCCGGCATCCAGCCCGGAGGCGTTTCGGTGGGGACAAAGCGAAAGCCGCCATGGAGCGCCCTGAGTTCACCCCAGACGCGGGCGCGCCCGTCGTCCCCAATCCGGTAGATGGGCCATTGACTCCCCAGATTCCGCACCGGACGACGAAGCGCGTAGCGGGAACTGCGGGCGGCGCCCATTCGTTCGATGACAGGGCCAAGCTGCGCCACCCAGCGGGTCAGGGTGGCGGAACTGATGCCGAGGGAATCGAGAATGGCGCGGCCACCAAGTGCCCCCTGGACTTGAAGAAGCAGCGTAAGACGAGCCGGGTTGATTGGGAGTCGAGGCATTAGTGAAGAGATAAAAAAGAGATATGGTTGTAAGTATCAACCTTGAAATAAGTCGTTTGTGAGCTATTCTCCATGATTTGCTGAAGAGATACGCGAACAATGAGCTCGCCGCAAATTGGCAGAAAGCGAGCGAAAAACACGGGTCACCAATCCTTTGGGCGAAGCCCCTGGGCAGGAATTGGTGAAAGCTCGCCGGAAACTGCCGGCTATCAGGCGTGGCCCCTGCCGTCCGCATCGACCCTCCGTCGCGGCCTTCACGTCGGCGATGATCCCCGCCGCGACAGTGAAAGGCGCCCAAGTCTCAGTATTTTCGGCGGCGCTTCGCGCCGAAAATCGCCCCGTTGAAAGACACGCGGAAGCGCCGTCACCGGCGTTCCCACCCGATGGCCCACCGTGGCGACGATGATTTCCGTCCAGCCCCTCCGTCCGACCAAAACGATCACTTGTTATGCGGAATGGTCGCGAGGGTGGGGACCCGAACCGAAGCGGGCAGAGTGGATTCCCAGCGGTGACACGGAAATTCTGCGCGCCTAACTAGAGCCTGTCCCAAAATTCGGTGTTTCAGAAACTGCTTGAGATTCGGCGGCGCGCTAGCGGCAGACGGGCCGTTTTCGTGTCGTCGGCATTCGCGTAACAGGACGGTAATCGAGTTTCCGCCCGTCGCTGCGAGTTTTCCGTGTTATGGAACACGGCCGTCTCCCGTCCCGCGTTCGGAGCGCGGGAGAGTTTCCTGGAGTTCGTCGGGCGCGGCTGCGCTTCAGGCGGCGTTTTCGCCTGCGGCGGTCGCGGCCGTCTTTTCCTGGGCGAGCTTGAGGCGCGCCAGTACCCACAGATTGTGCGCCAGGACCGCCCAAGCGACGGCCAGTTTTCTAGCCACGACCCCCTTGGTCCGACACGGGCTGCCGGCAAAACAGTGCTTGAAGATGGCGATGCGCGCTTCCGTGCCGCTGCCTCGCCGCCGCAGCCCCTGGCGCAGACTGTCATCATCGGCCAGCCGTCTCTGCAACTCGGCCGGATCGCGCGGGCACAGGCCGCTCTTGATCTCGCGTTGCGCGAGCGCCTTTTCGTTCGCCTGACTGAACAACCCCCGATCGCCCCATACCTGCTTCACCTCCAGCTTAAATTCGTCGCACAAACGCGCGAGCGACGGCACGACGAGCGCCGTGTCCGCTTGGGCGTTTTCCAACAGCGCCCAATCCACGATTAAGCCCTGTCGCGTTTCGGCCAGCCACAGCTTGTTGCCAAACTCGAGTTCGGCGCCGGCCTTGCGCCGCTTGATCACTTCCACCTCGCGCTCGTACAGACTGAGGATCTTCTCGGCGTGTGGCACCGGCCGCCCGCCGATGATGCGCTCGTGTGCCTGGCGGATCGCCGTGGGCAACTGCGTCAGGATTCCGTCGATACGTCGGATCATCGCCTGTGCCTGCTTTTCGCTCAACCCGGTCTCGGCCCAGCGTGCCGCCAGCACATCCCGGTGGGCCTGCGCATGGCGCGCGATCTTTCTTTCCAGCGCCTTCATCTGCCGCAGGACGCGTTTGCGCTGTCGCTTCGCATCGAGCCCGCGACACGCGCTCATCGCCATCCCCAACTTGTTCATCTCGCTCAAGAAACGCAGCGGCTCCTGTGGCATCCGCTGCTTCAAACCTTCGCGGCGGATAATCACCGTGGCTTTCATCAGGGTGCGTGCGGCATCCCGTAGCAACACCCAGTCGGTCGGAAAGTGCAGCGTCGCCTTCAGGCACGTGCTGTCGAAGAACACCGCGCTGGGATCCACCGCCTCGAGCAAGCCCAGTGGCTGCGCCGCGGTGTTCGTGGCCGGCCGCACCGTCTGACTCACCACCTTGCGGTGAACCTTCATCATCGTCTCCTCGCTCACCCATTTGTCGAAGCGCTCCAGCGCACTCTTGCCCGGCACCCGCACCCGCTCCACTTCACTGATCCGCAGGAACCACTGCAACAGGCTGCTTTCGGCGGCGCGGATGGCAAAATCCCGGAACGACAGCCCGGTCAGCTTGCGCGCGACATTGCAGCGCAACGCCAGCATGCTGGTGCGCACGAAACGCTGCAGTTGCTTCGCGCTGGCCTCCGCCCACACCGTGGCGTTTTCCTCCAGGGCGAACCGGATGAAATCGGCCTCGAGGCCGCCGGCGACCAACATCCCGTCGAGGTTCACGAGCTGATCGCGAAACTCGCGGAACTCCACCGGGCCGTAAACGCAAGGAAGAGCTGGACGTAAGGCGGGCTGGTACACGATGCTCGGGGCGGTTCGGGATGGGGCTGTCTGTTTCACACCAACATCCGACGTTTCGAACCATGGCATGGAACGGGTTTTCCTGTTCCATGCCTCTTTAGTATCCGAACTGATCGCTCCCATTCATGCGTATCATGTAATGTGATACTGGCATCGGCTGTTGGCCTTGGGCCGCTGCGAGCCGTACGGCTCGGCTTGCAGCGGCGGCTCCCGCCCGAGTCAGGCCAACCGCCCCCCCCGGCGATACTCCGGCTTGTACGCCAGACGGATTATAACCCCCGTTTTTTGCGATTTGGGGTCAGATTGACCCACCAAAAGCACGCCGCTCGACGGCCGTTCCGCGTCGCGCTCACCTATGAGAAAGTCCCGGACCGACTATTCCGGGACAGGCTCTAACTAACCGGCCGGTTCGAGAATCCGGGGTAGCTGCCGAACTGGCGCAACAGGTTCGTCGCGCGCCGAAAACTAAAAATCATGGCAGGACGACGTGCACTCACTGTTCCGGAAGAACGCCAACTTCTCCGCGTGCTCAGAAAATCCCGCTCGCGTGACCGCGCCATGATCACGACCCAATGGCTCACCGGCTTCCGCATCGGCGAAGTACTGTCGCTCACGCTGGGTGACGTGCTGCGGCACGGAAGGATTGTGCCTAAAATCGGCATAGGCCCCCGCCACCTCAAGGGCCACTATGGCCGCACCCGCTGGATTCCGGTGCTGCCGGAGCTGGGGCGCGCGCTCCGGGCGCATCTGGACGCCCTGCCGGGCCAGTATAGCGGAAACCCGGGCCATCCTCTTTTTCCGAGCCGCCAGCGCGACACCGGCGGAAGAGTGCGGCCGCTCGGCCGGTCGCAGGCGCACGACATCATCAAGAAGATTTTCTCGGTCGCCCGCATCGAAGACGATGGCCGCCTTGGCACCTTGGCACCCATACGCTGAGGAAGACGTTTGCCCGCAATGTATACGCCCATGGCGGGCGTGACATCATGCTGCTCAAGCGCGCCCTGGGGCATGCGGACGTCGCCGCCACGCAGCGCTATCTCGAAATCGAGGAGGATGACGTCATGGCGGCAATCGCGCGGTGCGATTTTACCCGGAGACCGCGCTGCCGGAGGAATGCGGCCTGATTCGATGCCAGCCGGACGTTCGGGGGGAAACGTCCGGGGCGGAATATCCGTGTCACCTGCGGACGGTTCGCTGCTACGTCGGGGCCCGAAAGAAATCTCTGACTTCAGCGGGAGAAGGCCGCTCAAATTCTCACGGGAGTTCGAAGAGCTCGATAACGCCGATCCCGGCCGAGCCATCCGTGCTGCGCAGTTCGACAGTGTAATTGCCAGGACGCAGTATGGTGAGGCAGGCTGCATCGCTGCTGTTCGGACTCAGGACCAATGCGCCAACGCTTTTCGCAGCAGCGCCGATTGCCGAGGCATTGGCTTGAGCGGACCATTCCCCGTAACGTGCAAGCACGGTGCCGTCGGCTGCGTAAAGAACGAGCATTGGCGTTTGCACGACGCCGACGATTCCGAGGGCACGAAGACCTGGTCCTAAGCCGCGAATCAAAACGCTTCTGTTGGCATAACCGCGCAGTGCAAACCCGGCAATGAGCGTCACGCCGCCCCCAGTTTTCCCGCGAACCGAAAGATTCGAAAGTCGGGCTGGATGCGTGAGGGGGTCGGCGTCGTACACTTCGAGCAGAGCCGTTCCCGTTTCGCCATGCGTTGCAGCATGAGCGGTGTAGCTGCCGGGCGCTAGTTGGAGACTGCTGGCCGCATCGAGCGGTCGCAGCGGAAACGCGCCTACCGTTGCAAACGTCGCCGCTGGCACGTCGGACGACGCGCTGCTTTCCGCAATTAGGGTTGGACCGGAGAAGACACGGAGTGTGGGATTGGACACGGCATCCATCACGCCGAAATCCGCGAGCGTCGGACCCACTGCCCGGATGACCAACTGTTTGCTGGCACTGCCGGTGACAGCAAAGCCGCTGATAAGTGTCTGTTCGCCAGGCCCAGTCACCGTCCGAACAGCAAGGTTGGTCAGTCGGGTATTTGGCGTTGCGGTAACAACCCGAATTGTAGCGTTTCCCCAGTCGCCAACAACTATCGTGCCATCTGCGGCCAAAGCCACCGTTGTCGGACGGCGAAATCGGCCGTTTGGACCGTCATCATCGCCTGCAATTCCGGGTTGACCGGCGATCGTAGTAACGTGCCCCGACTGGGTGACGCGGCGGAGCACCCGGTTGGTCGAGTCGGCGACTAGTATCGAGCCATCGCGGTCTATCGCCAACCCGTAAGGGAAATTGAATTGCGCGTCGGATCCGTCTCCATCGCGAAAGCCCAATACCATTGGTGCTCCCGCAATGGTTGTGACTGTTCCGTCCGGCGTGACGCGACGTATTGTGTGTGCATCCGTCACGTACATCATTCCCTGACTGTCAATGGCGAGGTCGCCAGGGCTTAGGAAACGCGCAATCCCCGCCGGCCCATCGATCGCGGCCGACTGGCCGGGGACTCCGGCAACAGTTGTAACAAGTCCCTCACGGGAGAGTCGGCGAATAGTGCAATTGCGTTGGTCCGCGATTAACAGGTTGCCCTCCGAGTCGAGCGCAATGCCGGCCGGTCCATCGAACCGCGCCAGTGTTGCCGGCCCGTCGCTTGAGCCTGCTTTTATGGCGCCAGCAATCGTTGTGACGTTGCCATCCGGCGCAATGCGTCGGATCCCGTTTAAGCAAGATACGTATATATTGCCTAAGGCGTCGCAGACGACGGCGTTAAGTCCAGAAAGTAGGGACGTATCCCGCGGCCCATCAACCCAACCGGCGACATACGGCTGACCCGCAATCGTGCTGACATTTCCATCCGTCGATATTTGCCGCAAGGTCGCGCTGAAAACATCCGTGACGAACACACTGCCTTTGTGATCCACCGCTACGCCGTTCATCGGAGTGAATCGTGAAAGGACAAGCGGTCCGTTGCGACCGACGAAGACGCCTGCGACGGTCGTGACCTTCGCGGCCGTCAGATCAATCCTTCGAATCACCGCGTTGTAGATGTCACCGACATAAATCTGGTGCGTCGCGCGGTCGAGCGCAACGGAGCTTGGCCCATTGAACCGGGCGCTGCTAACCGAATCATCGACATAGCCTGGGTGCGCGAGGCTACCGGCGATAGTCGTCACCCGTGCGGTATCAGGGTCCAGCCTGCGAATTGCGGCGTTGCTCGAATCGGCGATGTAGACAGTCCCGTCAGCGTCAGTAGCCACGCCGATCGGTCTGTCGAACCGAGCGGCGGTTCCCACTCCGTCGAGGGCTCCACTCTCCCCGCTCGCGCTTCCGGCAAATACCGTCACTGTGCCAGAGGAAATAACGACCCGCCGAATTGCGTGATTGAACAGGTCCGCGACCAGAAGCTCGTCCTCGCGGATGATAGCCAGCGCATACGGATTGCGGAATCTCACGTCGGTTCCGACGCCATCCGTGAATCCGTTTTCGGTGGCGCGTCCCGCGATCGTGGAGACGATGCCGGACGGGAGATCAAGCACGCGGATCTGCTGATTCAGGCTATCCGCGATGTACAAGCGTGTGCGCGCGGCATTGAAAGCGAGGCCAGCAGGAAGACGAAAGCGGGCCGTCGCAGCTGATCCGTCAATTGAACCGGGCACCGAGGGACTACCGGCTGCGATTGTAAGGCCCCCATTCCGATCGAGGCTATAAATACAATGGGCATATGAGATGAAAAGATTGCCATTCGCGTCGGCGACAAAACCGTTCGGATCGGAGGTGATCTGCACCACCCCAAACACATCGATGCCTGGCGCATTGCCGAGTTGTGCGAAAGTACTGATCTCGCCCGTTACCAAATCGAACCGCCGGACGACCCCGTCGTAGCCGTCGGTTGCCAAGAGTCCTGCGGTTTCCGACCAATGGACGTTCGGCAGCGACATTCGAATCGTTTCGACACGGGTGGCGTCGGCAGACGCTTTGGCTTGCCCTGCATACGTGGAGATCGAGTACACGGGTGCCGGATCTGCGGCTCGCGCCCCACTGACGAAGGCAGCCGCGACAAGAAGAACGCATGAACGGACGAGGCCGAAAGACACCATAACAGTTCTTCCAAATAGCTGAAACGCGCCTATTTTTCGCGAACGCAACCCGCCGATGAACACTACGCGCGAAGGGAAAGATTCGAGACACGGATGCGCCTGGGCGGATCCACGCAAACGCAATATGCGGGAATCGTACCCCCGGGGAGTCCATCTGCTGGCGAATGTCACGCCCTGTTGGCTGCCACAGGCAGGACCTGCGTGCAAACCTACTCCTTAGCCCGGAACGTGGTGAGTTTGGGATGACATGAAGAACCCATGCGGCATTTGGGCGTGACCCGGACAGAAGATGCGCAACGTCCGGGTCGCGGGGTTGCGGCAGGCGAGTGGGATGAGTTTTGGGGCTGGCGCCGACGCGCGCGCTGCCGCCGGGGGCGGCCGCGTTCGCGCCGACGTGATTTTGGCGGGTGGGGCAGGGGCGTGCGACGGTCGGCAAGCTCTAACGCCTCGTTGCGGTTCAGTAGTCCCGAACACGCGATCGTCTCGTCATCCTCGGCGCTCACGAAAATCTCCAATGCGCTCGAGCGTGGGCGATCCGATTAGATCGGGACGCAAGCAATGCAGCGCAACGGTTGGAATCATTCGCGACCAGGACGAGTGCGCGTCACATAAAAGGGTCGCTACAACGCGCACGCCCTCCCTTCATTGATGTCGGTTCCTTTTCGCGGATGCGTTTCCAATATGGCAAAGACAAATGTGTCCCCAAAGGGTGGGTATAGACATCCGCTCGGACGGCAGGCGCAATCCTCGGGGGACATGCCCCTCGTATCTCGGACTTGATCGATGACGACCGGCAGCAGAAATGCAACGTGGTCCGCCATATCCTGGGTGCGACCCGCGCCGAGCTTCCATTCGCGTCGAAAATACCTTCCGTCCGCGCCTCGGTGTTCGTCGAGATCCCGGCACGAATCGCTCGCACTCCTTAATCTGTTTGCGGATCTTCGCCTCCATCGATGGGACTCGCGCCGTGCTGACAGGTAAGGACGCCCACCGTCGTCGGCAGCCTACTTGGTCACCCGAACTACAGATCCAGATTACCAGACTACCCGGTCGGGCCCGCTGACGTTCCATCTGTGGTCCGAGCGACCGATACAACACCCGTTGAACGCCGATAGCATGAGGAAACCTTTTCCGTAGCTCGCCTTCGATGTGGCGTCGCGGCTTTCGCCCACCGCCCAGGCACCCGGTTCCGCCAACATACGGCGACGGAATGGGCGTATCGGAGTTCTACGGTGCGACGATTCTAGCGAATAAAAAGGTCGGCGGGGACCTCGAAGCGTTCGCAGAGGGCCTTGATGTGTTCAGTGGTTAGGCCGCGTTCGCCCTTTAGAATGCGGTAGGCGACGGAGCGATCGACGCCGATCAGCTTCGCCAGATCTTCGCCGCTGAGTTCGTTTTCATCGAGTAGGTAGCGCAGCATTGCGAGTCCCGTCACGCGGGGCCTCTTCGGCAGCGTGTCGGCTTCGTATCGCTCGACCAAGGCGGACAGGAGCAGGAGATAGTCTTCCTGATCCTTGTTGAGCCGATGGCCGGCCAACGCATCGACCATTTCCACGGTGTTCTTGTAACCGATTTCGTCATGAATCGGCCGCGGTGCGTGCAACTTGATCAGCCCGTCAAACGTCGTCGGCAGTTGCTCGATAGTGAGTCGTTCGAAAGTGAGTTTGCGCGTTTTCATAGATTCTTCTTCCAGTGTCCTTGGTCGTATTCGTTGTGCGTCAGGAGAAGCAGAATGAACACGAGCTGATGGTTGTAGTGGATGGCGGTGATTAGCCGGTAATGGTTCGTGACGTTGAAGATTGTGACGGTGCGACCGCTCTTCACCGTCACCTGGTCGGCGGTCGGTAACGCGCGACGCAGTTCGATCAAATTCGCGAACTCGCCTTGATCAATGAGTTCGGTCCAGTGATCCAGCGTGCTCGCGATGGTCGGATGGCGACGGGCATACTCGCGCAGGCGTTTGACCGTGATAATTCGCATTCTGGCGGTCCCGACTGTCGCCAAAATGGCGACAATGGCAAGGGAAACAACCGCCAGCCGTGCAGCCGCCACTGCCCCATAGGTTTGCCCCACGGGTGATAAAACCCTCTCCGCGAAAGAAAGTTCACCGGCGCCCAATGCGGGCACCGCTTCCTCGTCGATCCGCCCCGAGCTTCAAAGTCCGCTGCCCTACTGGTTAGACGACGCCGCAACAAAATTGGTCAGGGTGGCCATTCGAGCTGTTGCGCGCGGCAAGCTCGGCGCCGACGAGGATCGTTGGTCTTACACCGAAACTTCGCGCGGGCTCGACGACAAACGGGTGACGGTGGTGCGCGTCGATCCTTCGCGCCCGGAAGCGGAGCGCTGCATGCTGTTGAAGATCGATGGCAAGCTGCCGACCGCGGCGGAGGTGCGGCGCTGGCGGGATGAAGGCCGCGACAGCTCCGCGGCGCTGGGTGAGCTGCCACCGCTGGCACAAATCGTGGACTTGGGCGATGTGCGCGTGGCGGCCATCGAGAGGACTGCGACGGTATTTGAGCTTCCGCTACGCGGCGGCTCGTTCCCCAGCGGGAAATTCCAGGCGCGATTTCGCGTAAACAACACGCACCGCGGCTTCGAGGATTTCAGCGTGAAGCTGCGCGAGTCGGTCGGCGTCGCGACCGGTGTGAAGGTGACAGACGCGGGCCTCGAGGCCCGCTTCCAAACGCTTGACCCGGCGCATCCGCCGCAGCCGGTGCTCCTGAAAGCCGGTGGGGCCGTGCGCGTGTTGCTGCTGGTGAAATTCGGCCGGACCTTCGAGGCGACCCGCTCCGATTTCCGCCGCGTCGATCCTCACCGAGAAGAGGCGGAGGCGCCCGTCGCTCCGCCGCACCCGACGCGCTGAGCGATCAGGATGAAAGGTCACGCGACGGCGCCGCGAATTTTGCGGCCGAGAGCAGGAAATTTTGAAAAGAAGGCCACAAAGGTAGAAGAAAGCCGGCGACCGCCGTTCGTGTCGAATGGGAATGGAGTCTGCACGTTTGGACAACCAACCCAAGCGACCGCGAGAAGCATTTGATCGAGATTTACCGACTGCAGGACTGGACGTTCGACCTTCCGAACGGCGCCACAGAAGAGGAACGACTAAACACGATCCGCATTGTTCACGGGGGAGCAAGTCGACCGGGAATATCGCGGTACGGAATATCGAGTGCGAAAATGGTTCTCGGACGAATTCCTCAGAGCGCGCTGGAAGGATCACTGATTGCACCCGCGCGGTTGGCCCGTGCCAGAAACCACCCGTCCGGTGCGCGAATAGTCCCGATTGCAACCGTGCCGCCCGAACGGGGTCAGGTATTTCAGTGACGCGGTTGGGCCACCTCGCGAAAGTCCCATTGAAAAACCAAACTGACCCCCTTGCTGCGCCCCCCGCGCGGAACATGCGAAAGCGAGCGCGAGTATTCAAGGCCATGGCGGCGTCGCTGGCTATCGTCGTTTTGGTCGCCGCCGTTTTCCATTTTTCCGACGATGCGCTTTTGAATCGATTCCTCAGGCCGAAACTCGAGCAGGCGTTCTCCGCGCATCTTCCCGGATCTTCCCTGCATCTGGGCACGTTGCGTTACGACTTTTGGAGCAATCGCCTGGGGTGCGACTCTGTGGCCATCACCCGGACGGACGGGGCGCCCGCCAGCGCGGGTTCGATTTCGGCGACCGGTGTGCATTGGGGCCGGCTGCTGGTGGGCAAACCCAACCCGGCGCAGATTTTCAGCAGCGCCCAGCTTGAAGTCACGGACCTCTCGGCCGTGTTGCCCGAAGCAGAGTATCGCGTCCAATGCGGGCATCTTCGCATTTCAGTTCCGGATTCTGAAATCGTGGCGCAGGCGCTGACACTGCAGTTGGTCGCGAGCGATGAAGCGTTCTTCGCCTCGGCTCCCTTTCGACGTGTGCGCTATCGGCTGGCGGTCGCATCCTGCTCCCTGCGGGGCGTGGGTTTCGCCGAGTTGCTCAACGGCCAGGCGTATCGCGCCCAGTCGGTCAAATTGGCCGGTCCGGTTTTTGAGTCCTTGGTCAATCGCGACAAACCGCGCCGTCCGTTGACGGCGAGCCCGCCCATGCCGCATGAGGCGCTCGCCGCGATCACAAAGCCGTTCCGCATCGACCGACTCACGATCACCAATGGACTGATCAACTATGCCGCCCGGCGGTTCGAAGGAGCTAAACCCGGCGTGCTCACGTTCACCGCGGTGCAGATCAGCGCGAAGGAAATCGCGAATGCGGCGGCGGGCGGCCAGGCCATCGAACTCCTGGCGGAAGGCAGGCTGATGGACGCGGGAACAATGACCGTGCAGATGCGCATCCCGGTGGCGCCCTCCACGCTGGCGTTTCAATACTCCGGAAAGTTAAGCGCGATGGACCTGACCCGCCTCGACGGGTATATGGATGGTTCGGGACGCATCCAGATCAGGTCCGGCAGTGCGAGCGAGGCGTTGTTCGACATCGACGTGGTGGGTGGCCGTGCCCACGGCGTCTTGCGGGGAGTGTATCGAGACTTGCAGGTGACGGTTGTCGATCGGGACACCGGCAGCGGAAAAGGCATCACCGATCGCGTGGCTACAATTCTGACCAATCACTTGAGGGTGAGGAACGAGAACACACCGGACAAGGCAGGCGCATTGAAAGCAGGGGAAGTCGATTATGCCCGCAAGCCGGAGGAGACCTTTCTGCAGTTCGCCTGGCTCGCGCTCCGCACCGGCGTCCTGGATTTGATCAGTTTGCAAGCGAGCCCAATCCCATAGGGTCAGCCTTGAGCCGAGGACTCAGGGCCATGCGACGCCCATGGGCCGACGAATGGTGGGAGGTTTTCCTGCCTCGCGGGCCGCAGGCCATGGGGCGCCCGCGGGTGATCCCAAGCTGATGGCGGGATTATCGGCTGGTGGTCGATCGTGATCTTGTCGGCATGCGCCATGCGCTTGGGCTGACCGAGGAGCAGCAAAAGAAACTCGGCCACCTGAAGGTGCACGTTGAGCAGCGGCGGATGGATCTTGTCGCCGCCGCTGAGAGGCAAGCTCTCGACCAAAACAGCGACGCGTACCGCAGCCTTGCCGCCGACAACGAGCGATTCCGCCGAATCAAGGAGGCAGAGATCTCGGCGACGTCGAACCGGCGTATCGGTATCTCTTGCCGTTATGGTCCGATGGCGGCCGGATTAACCTGATTCCGCCCCGGGCGCGCAGCGCGAGTTGTGCCGTTTCCGAGTCCTTGGTCGGCTCCGGCCGCTGCCGACGTAGTTGTGGCGCCTGACGTTGCCTGCAAAATTTGTGGGTTGAGGAGCAGGACCGAGGACCCGGACGTTCGGCACATTCTGTCCGGGTGCAGCTCACGAAACGCGCCGCGCCACCCCGCGACCACACCGCAACTCCACCGCGCGCTTGCGCGGGCCTCTTTCGAGAACCGCTGGAAGGGCGACCCTACCCAGAAGAATGGGCGCGCGATTGGATCCAATGGTCGAAAGCTGGGTGGCACTCGAATACCCATTTCGTTTTCGCTGTGATCGATGAGATGAAGGCTGTAGTGGCCGCGTGTGATATCAAATCGAATGCGCTAAATGCCGAAATCGGATACTGGTCCAGTCAAGCGCACCGGGGCGTCATGACGAATGCGCTTGTCGCGATGTGCGATATGGCGGCGGGTGCCGGATTCGTCGCGCTGTTCGCCCGCACGAAGACGGGCAATGTGCGGTCGGAGGCGGTACTAAAGCGCGCCGGTTTCCAGAGAAGTCATGGCCGGACTGATGATCGCGAGTGCTTCATACGGACGCTCAAAGCAGAAGAGCCGAACAAGTCGCCAGAGCCAACGACCATGGCTGTCACGCCGCGTGCTACCCCACGAATCCCGAAATGAAACCCCAGAATCCAAATCGTCACGCCGCACGCGGCGCGCCAGCCACGGTCGTGGCTCATCTTTGACGTTGGGCAAAAACGAACACGCTCATGAAACATGTGTGTGCCCTGCTAAGCGCCATCCTTGGCGCCGCCTTGTTTACCGCATTCAGCGATGCCGCGTGGCTTCGCTGGCTTGGCAGCGCGGTTGGAGCATTTGTCGGCTATCAGCTGGCAGCGTTTGTCGTTCACGTTAGAAGGGAAGATCCATCCATTATGCTCGCGCTCATCACTGTTGTCGGAAAAGTTCTTATGCCCTGCGGATTGATATTCGCAGCAGTGTCCGGCTTCAAGAGTTTGACTCCCGTTCCGTCGATCGCGTTTTCCGTCGTAGTTCTGGTCATCGGCTATTTTTGCACGCGCATTCCCCTTTTGTCGCAGATGTGGATGGAGAAGCGAGCGGGAGGAATTTTCTCCATATTGCTCGCGCAGACCATAGGATGGTCCCTTTTTTCGGGATTGCTCTATTTAATCGGCGCTGGAGTTGGCCATCTCCTCGCGTGAAGCAACAGGCCCAACAAGGCGCCAGAGCCAACGACCATGGCCGTCACGCCGCGTGCTGATTCAGGAGTGACCGAAATGAAACTGCAGAATCCAAATCGTCACGCCGCACGCGGCGCGCCGGCCACGGTCGTGGCTCATCTTTGACGTTAGGCAAGGAAGTGTTAACGCCTCAAATTTTACGGCCACGAAAGCAAACGATGTCTCAAAAGAAAAAGGAACCCCTGTGGATGCATTCACAATACTCGGCGTGATCGGATTCGTGCTTGGCACATTCGGCTTTGTCTTTGCGCTTAGCGCATCGGCGAGCATTGCGAGGCTGGAGGCCGACCTCCGCGCGCGTGGGATTATCGGTGAAAAGAAAAAGGCCTAACAAGTCGCCAGAGCCAACGACCATGGCCGTCACGCCGCGTGCTATCGTACGAGTGATAGAAATGAAACTTCAGAATCCAATTAGTCATGCCGCACGCGGCGCGCCAGCCATGGTCGTGGCTCATCTTTGACGTTGGGCAAAATCAGATGATTCTCGTTCGCTACATCGTTGAGTTGCCCCCCGGACATGAAGAGTTTGGTCGCGCCGGCGGGGCGCAAGCGAACTTGTTCGTCGACTGCGACGATCCGAAAGAAGCAGAAGCTCGCGCGGTGACTTACCTCAACGAAGAAAAGTGCC
>Ga0082335_1003275_pt1 | contig 27071 bp, 23 predicted proteins | sample Subgrocontami58m_FD_72375 | JGI IMG/M metagenome (GOLD analysis project Ga0082335, IMG submission 72375) | Subsurface groundwater microbial communities from S. Glens Falls, New York, USA - GMW37 contaminated, 5.8 m (SPADES assembly) (version 2) ...
GGAGAGGGCATGGAGTTGACTTCTTTTCTCGGTTGATGGGAGCTGTTGAATTTCCAAATCAATGGATTGTTTGAGGATGTTTTGACTCCTCCCAACAAAAAAATCCGAAGCCAAACGACTTCGGATTTTCAATCTTTTTCTCAAGCCGCGACAGTTTCAAACGCAACCCGAACCGAGTCCGCTGATTGGGCAGTGAAATTCAACTTCTCGAACCCAATCACCTTGCCATCACGGTCTTTCATCAACACAATCTCCTCACCCGTTTCCTCCGAGACATATTCGTCAGCGGGATTTCCAAACCAGACCGTCAATGTGTTCCCTTCACGATCATAATAAACTTTTACTTGTGCCATATCGGTACTCCTTCCTTGATTACGTCCGTTGGATACGTCGTAACCAGAAAGCCTTCATCGTGTGTTCGTTTCGAGACGGCGCAAATCCATCGCTTTTCACGCTCTGTCCTGTAAAACAAATACACACTTTCATCTGACTTGCTCTGACGGATTTCGTCAGGATCTTCCAATGTCTTTCTGACCTCCTCCTCACGTCCCTCCATGACTGGGTGTTTGACTGTAACGATGATTTCCCAATACGCCCGCGTCACACGGACTTGAAACCCCAGCGGCGTTGAGGCGGTGAAGAGGATTGTGTCATCAGACATAAAATGATTGTACTCGAATTTTTGCTTTCATCACGTTGATATTGGAATGAGGGCATTTGACTGCACACTCAAACTCAGCCTACCCACACTTGCATCGTAACAGACAAACTCCAGCAGATTCCCCCCTTCGACAGGCTCAGGACACCGCTCTGGGTCGGGGAAGTACAGTGATGCCGTGGCGCCAAACATGCAACCACTCGTGTACGGTCACCCTCATCCCTAGCCCATCTCCTAAAAGGAGATGGGGAGTCAGTCAGCCAAATACCTATCCACAAACTCGCGCGGCTTCAGGACTTCAATTCCTTCATAGCCTGAAACCTTCAATAAGTGTTTGTCTCCACTAACAATAACTGTGCTTCCGCTTGCCAGCGCGCAGGCGAAAAACTTGTCATCGTCGGGATCTTCACAAACAGGCTCTTTGAGTTTGGCAGGCTTGTATACTTTTGCATGTTCAATGATAAAGTTCAAGATGGGATTCAAGTCAGTGGTAGGGCGTTCCACAGACAAAACCTCCCCAACCCGTCGATACTCATCCAGAATTTCCTGTGAAACCGCGAGTTCAAACTCGCCCGATTGCCATGCTTTCAGGATTTGATAGGGAGGTCCGCTGAAAAAGACTCCTGAGATGAACACATTGGTGTCCATCACCGCCTTCAAATCCAAAATGATTTTCATTTACCTCCCCGTGCCTTGGCAACGGCTGACGCAATATCTTTTGGCTTTAATCCCGCTTCTCTTGCCTGTTGGCGCGCTTGTTTGATTAGGGCGTCAAACTCGTTCATATCAGGCGGAACAACCATCTTAAGGATGACAACATCTGCATCGCCGACGACGAGAAATTGCGCTCCCTCTTTCAGGTCAAGGCGCTTGCGAATGGATTCAGGAATGACAACCTGTCCTTTGGACGACATGCGAGTGGTCGCTAGTGTTTCCATGATTTACTCCTTTCTTACCAGTAAGATTATAACATGGAAGGCAGTAAATCACCCTGTCCACCCCACTCTGCTCATCCCACGCTTGCATCGTAACAGACAAACTCGAGCAAATTCCCCCCTTCGACAGGCTCAGCGCGGCGCCCTGCCGACCAAAAACCGTCATGAACTGGGTGAGCGAGTTTTTAATGAACTTTGCTTCGATCACGTTGATATCGGGATGAGCGCATTCGTAGCCTCCCCATAGGTCCAACCATCAATATCTGGAGGGGTCACTCCCAGAGCGCTGAACATGCTCTTGATCTGCTCGCGGTGTTCGGTCGCATGGTTAATGGCCTGAACCATGACAACCCACCCTCAGAGTGACAAATTTTATTTTTTCTTGCTTGATCTTATCTCCGCGTTTTTTATATTGTCTGCGACTCTAAATTTAACGACTTTGGTTATCAATTTCAACGGCAATGGTTTGTCTAGAGGGAATTTCAGAGTGCCTTTACCGTCTACATATTGCGATACTTCTTTATTGAATGCCTCGGTGCCTGAGGGAATCGGGTATATTGCGATATGCTTTTTCCACCCAGCGAAATGAACTAAATTCCTGCCGTTCAGTTCGAAAGCAGCAATCTGATAACTGATTTTTTCCCGTGCATCAGGAGCGGCGGCTTTTATTGTCCCCCGTACTTCCTCCAGTATTTTTTGTATTTCTTTGGGGAAAGTCCCAATGTATTCATCAATTGAATTAAAGCGAACTTTATTGGTTTTCATGAGTTCTTCTGGTGCACAATCTTTCAAAGGAATCCGATGAGCCTTTGCATGCGCGCGAACACGGCGACTAAAACGACCAGCCATTCGCATCAGGTGTGCATTGTCCAAATCTTCATCCGAACCCATCAACTGTCTCCACCAAGTGCGGAATCCGCCCGCTGCCTGCCCCATGCGAAAGTAGGCGTTGAGGACAATCCGATCCACACAGTCATAAGTGTTGTCCAACAAGTCAATGTAATAAGCACTATATGCATCCAGCGTTTCTGTCATCTCTTTATCCTTCATGCTGTTATGCCATGAGTCTAAAGAAAAACAAAAACGATTTCAACTGCCCCGTAGGAGCCTCATCTTCTGGGCGTAGTCCCAGAAGATGCGTAGTACCTTAGAAGTTAAATCCTTGCTTTTTGTACAAGAATTTTTTTGCTAACCACGGAGACACTGAGTCACGGAGTTTTTTAAGTTTTTTCTCTGTGTCTTCGTGGCTTCGTGGCTCAAACCCTTTTTGGTTTCGGCTTGTCTGAGTTAGTTTGTACGAGAGGAATTTGTAAATAAAATGTACTGCCCTTGCCTGCCACGCTATCCGCCCACACGCGCCCGCCATGATTGGCCGCAATGGAATGGACGATGGCAAGCCCGAGGCCAGAGCCGGACTGGGCGCGGGCTTGAGGTTGTTTACCGCGATAGAATTTCTCAAACAGGTGTGGCAGGTCTTCCGCAGCGATACCGAAGCCGGTATCTTCGATGGCAATGGTCAAATAACCGGGTTGTGAAAGTGTGCGGATTACGACACGCCCGCCATCAGATGTGTACTTAATTGCATTCTCCAGAAGGTTATAAACCGCCTGGTGCAAGAGCGACTGGTCGGCTTCCATTGTATCTGGCATATCCCCTGGAAGTTCAACGCTCAAGGTGATATTTTTTTGGGAAGCCCGTGAGTGCAAGGCGTTGGTGACCCGTTCGATAATATCCAGCACACTTACGGGTTCAACCTGGAGTCCCGCGCCAATTTCAATGCGGCCCAGATCAAGCAGGTTATTCACGAGGTGAGTTATATTCTCCACGCTTGAAATGATCTTCCTGACATAGCCCTGTTGTTGTTCATTCAACTCACCGACCGATTCAAACATATCGGCATACCCTCGTATCAGGGTAAGGGGGGAACGCAGATCATGGCTCACAGTAGCGACAAATTCCGATTTCATCGAATCCAATTCCTTGAAACGCGTCACATCTCGCATGATACAGACTCGCCCGATCTGGCGTCCGTCCACCATGACGGAGGAGGCGGTTGCAAGATAGGTGCGTTTATCCGCCAGTACGATCTCAGCCGACTGATTTTCAGCGGTTGTGCTTTGCAGTAAATTCAGCAAAGGTTTCAATTTGACAAACTTTTCAGTTTCCATGCCGCTGGATGCATTCTTCACACTTTTCCCGAGCGCAGAAGATGCAGCCCGGTTGGCAAGCAGTAATCGGTTGCGGTGATCCGTGACAAGCACTGGATCGGTTGTGGAGTTTAGGACCGCTTCCAGCTGTCTGCGGGAGGCTTCCACCTTCAAAAAGAGATGGGCATTCGCTATGGCAAGAGCCGCCTGTCCAGCCAGTGTACTGACAAAACGGATATCAGCATCAGAGAACATGCGCGCTTGTTCATAGCCCGCCCATACGACGCCATAATAGCGGTTCTCATGCCGCAAAGCCACGGCCAATAAAGCCCGCGGCTGCGGCAGGGACGGGTCGAGGTTTATCTCACGCGAGTGGCTCAGATTTGGCAGAACGATTTTTTCCTGGCTTTGCGCCATTGCGAGGATCTGGTCGTCAAGATGAGCGTATCCATCCTGCGTTGAGTCCAATGAAAAACGGGAGGGAAGTTGGACAAATGTATCGGGCAGGATGCTGAGCGAAAGAGCCACACGGACTGACTTGGCGCCCGTCGAAAGGATCGCCTCCAGAACCGGCTTGACAGCGTCCTGCATACCCAAACTGGATGCCACCTCCTGGCTGACCCGCAAGAGACTGTTGATTTCCTCCAGCCGCGCCTGTAAACTGGCGCGCATTTGCTCGAACGCGCTGCGCAATTGACCGACTTCATCCATGCCGTCCACTCGAAGCGGATGATCAAGATTTCCTTGCGCAATCCGGTTGGCTTCGGCGGCCAGGTTTTGCAGGGAACCAGTCAGCCCGCGCAGACCCAGTCTTAGGAAGAGCATCGCCAGCACTGCCAGGAAGATGATCATCAACGAGAGCGGCATGGCAATGTTCAGTGCCAATTGCTGTATCTGTTGAGCTGGGACAGTTAACACAATCGCCCACGGGCGTCCAGGCACAGGCTGGTAATACACCATCTGGCGCGTTCCATCCGGGGCAGTGTCATCATAAAAGAACGGCACATTGCCGCGCTGGCCGTTATACGTTGTCAGGGACTGGTTTTGATCCGAATGATATAGGATGTCGCCGTTCTCGTTCAACAGAATGCCTGTGCCACCCAGGCCGCGCATATTGTTGAGGCTCTCGATCAAAGGCAAAGTCAGCGGATTGATCTCGAGCGTCGTACGTCCAATCAGGACGCGTTGCGCCTGTCCCACAGAATCAACAATGGCAACCAGAAAGGAGACACGCGCAACATCGCCAACTGCAGAAGGTGGAATTGAATAGATCTGCGTCAAGACCCCGTTGGATGCCAGTAAAATTCCGGACTCTTCATCAGGATAAAGTTTGAAGCCCGTGCTGACAGACTCAGGGTAGCCCGCCAGCACAATTTTACGATTGACATCCAGCACAATAAATTGATCAAAATAAGGAACGGCTTGCATCCGCAGCCGAATCATATCCGTCAATTCCTCTCCGCTGGCTTCAAGCAAACGCGGATCGGAGGCTAACTGCACAGCCAGGTTCTGACCTGTTTCGAGGAAGAAGGGCACATTTTGCGCGGCAGATTCACTCGCGCTCGAAAGTCGGTCTTGCAACATGTCGCGCGCCGCACGCCCGGCCACCATCCAGTCTCCGATCAGCAGGGTCAGAAGCAGCAGCGAAATGAAAGTTCCAACTACAATGATATAACGAGATTCAAGGCTGCTCTCGCCCGGCGAAGGGCGCAAAGGTCCTTTGCCGCCCCACATGGCCGGGAAAGCCATCGAAACGATCTGTGTCACAACACCTGCCATCAACATCTCGCCCGCGAAAGCAAGCGTCACAATACCGGCGTTGCTGAGCGCAAAATCGAGACGCGCAGTGGCAGGCACAACAACATCCACCCCCCATTGTGTGAATAACGCGCTCAAAATGAAGAATAAGAGATGAAAAGGTATCAGTAATAACGCGCTCAGCAACGGCTGGCGCAGCAACCGATACACAGGCGTGCGGTATCGCTGGTATGCGTGCGTGGAAAACCATGCCCCCAGAAAAGCCAGCTCAAGGATCGAAAAAAGAGAGTAGCTATCCCATGCGCCGCGCAGGAGCCCGGCGAATGCGCCCAGCACTGCTGCGCCAAACGGCCCAAGCAAGCCGCCGCCCAATAACCAGGGAATGGCAGAAAAAATCATCAGCGCAGAACCGGGCGCATCCGCGGGCAGACCGGGCAAAGGTCGGGCTGAGGCGCTGCTTGGTCTTATTCCAATAAATAACGATGTGGTGGGAATCAGGATGAACAATACAATGAAGAATCCCCACTCTCGCCCCTTCCACACAGGCTGGTATATGCGCCAGCGAAAAAGCGCGTACGCCAATGCTCCCAGCAAAGACGCCCACACAAACCAACCTGCAAGCGTGGGCGGTGCGGGAAAGGCAATGCCTGCAAGGAGCGTGAAAAGGAATTCCATTTTCATGGATTATAGCCCCAAACATCGCGCATGAATTTAAAGGATCGCAGGAACTAAGAGAACACACTGTGCCTGCGCTCAAGCCGACGTCCCCGGCAGCAATATAGATCAGGAATATTCCCCGCGATATTTTTCCGGGAGCAGATTTGCCAACGCTGCCATGATCTGACGCGTACCTTGTGCGGCCGCCTCCTGCCTGCCCTTCGACTCGCTCAGGACGCCGCTGCCAGCCTGCTCCTCCAGCCTGAACATTTTCCCCACTTTGACATGCACCCGCGCGCGACGCATTCCCTTCAAATTTCCATAGACATTTTCGTTTTCCGTGCCGCTGATGGCAATCGGCAAAATCGGCGCGCCTGATTTATACGCAAGGAATGCTGCTCCGCCATTCCCTTCTTCCAGCGCACCAGTAACGGAGTATCTGCCCTCAGGCGCGATCACAAGCACACGCCCCTCAACGAGACCATCCAACGCGGCGCGCAAAGCACGGATATCGGCGCGCCCGCGATGCAGCCAGATCACGCCGTACCAGTCTATTAATTTTCCGAGAATGGGGAGATCGTACAACTCGATCTTGCCAAGCGCATCCGGAGGAAAGGGCAAAGCCGAGATGATGGCGGGCACATCGGCATCCCCGATGTGGTTAATCACCACAAGCAACGGCCCTTTGGGGGGAAAATTTTCAACGCCCTCTGCGGTCACGTTCAAACAAATTTTTGTGATCAGTTTTAAGAATCCATGCGAGAAGGCGCGAAAAGTGCGGCGCGCAAGGGTCATTTGTGGAAGGCGCACCAATTCAGGCCGCCAGCCTGCGCTTATGGGTTTGGGAAGAGGTTCGGTCATAATTAATTATAGTAATGTCGTTGCGAGGGCGTTCTTGTTCCGCTAGGAGATTGCCTCGTCGGAATGAACAAAGTCTCTCCTCGCAACGACATGATCTTTTTTATGCAGAGATGGCTTGTCCTGCATAGACGCCGTGATAATCCTCGGGTAAAAGCCCCGCAATATAACGCATGACCAAATCTGCATTGTATTGACGCGCTTCCCTTCTCTGCGCGCCTTTTTGAATCATGGCTGGAAAGTGAATGGGGTTGCCGATCCGCATTTCAAGATCCGGTTTTTCCCCGCGTTTGGCACGCTGCCAAAAATCATCGGTTGTGCCAACCAACCCGACAGGAACGACGGGCACCTGCGCATGTTCAACAATATAGCCAATACCGGGCATGGCGCGCCGCATGGCTGGTTCATGAGAACGTCCGCCTTCTGGCGCGATCAGCAATGGACGTCCCGCTTTCAGAATCGCCAAAACCTTTTCAAGCAGGATGCGGTCATAATCACCGCGATGGACAGGGATAACTCCGTACATCGAAAGCAAGGGGCCCTGTCCTTTTTTCTCGAAGACATCCGCCGCACCGATCACCTCGGGTTGTTCGGGCCAAAAGGTCACCGCCAAAGGCGGGTCGAAAATTGAAATATGATTCATCGCGATCACATAAGGTTTCCCAAATGGAATATTTTCCCTGCCGAAAACTTTCACACGTCCCAGAATATGGAACAAGGTGCGAATGGCAGGACGCAGAAAACTACGATTGATTTGAATATGGAAAGGAACGTGATAGGGTTTCATTTGAAAGTATTTTTAACGCAGGCTGCTAATATTACAGCGCAAAGTTGCTCCCTGCGCCGTCCCCGGCGCAGGAGTTTTCCAGTAATACGCCGCCGAGGACTGCGGCTTTGAGCCTGACTTTGCGCTGTAATACTAAGTAGTCGGTTGAAAATAAATTAACAAACAATTGCCGCGATAGTGCATAAATGGCCCGCCGCCGGGGACGGGGGGTTGGCGACAAAGGAGGGAGGCTGAGGTCGCAACTACGAATCCATTACTTGCATAATTCCAGGACGCGCGCAAGAACCTGGTCTGCATCCAATTTGTCAGAGTCGAGGATGACCGCATCATCAGCGGGGCGCAGAGGGGCAACGGCACGAGTGGAGTCAATGTGGTCGCGCTCAATCACTTTTTTCAGGATTTCGTTGTAGTCGGCTTTGTCACCGCGCATAATGATCTCTTCATAGCGACGCCTGGCCCGTTCGTCAGCACTTGCGACCAAATAAACCTTCAAGTCTGCTTCCGGTAAAACGACAGTTCCTATATCCCTGCCGACCATCACCACGTGGCCGCGCAGCCCAATGCGGCGCTGTTTTTCGGACAAGGCCCGACGCACGCCCGCATACGCAGAAACGATCGAAACATTCGCATCCACTTCACTGTCGCGCATCGCCCAGGTCACATCTTTTTCGTCGATCACGACGTCATAGCCGCGGCCATCATTTTTTGAAGGCGGACGAATATCTATTTGCGCTTTTTGCGCCAATCCAGTGATCTCGGCTTCCGCGCGCAGGTTCATATCATGCTGTAGTGCGATCCATGTGATGGCGCGGTACATGACCCCGGTATCAAAAAAAAGGTAGCCAAGCGAGTCAGCCAGCTTTTTTCCAAGCGTGGATTTGCCCGATGCGGCTGGACCGTCAAGCGCAATGATGGAAGGGGGGGATGTTTTCATCATGTTTTATTTATCGAGGAAGAGGTCGTCACGCGCCCAAAGGATGATGGTTTCACCGCTCTGCGGCATTTCCCGCAAAGTGATCCAGCGGATCCAATCCCTGGGGAGTGCGGCGTTCCACAATGGAGTTTGCCGCCAGGTGAAATCCTGTCCGCGGTAGGCGGCGACGAGGATCGGGTCTGTTTGTTGGGGCGTGATCACGAAATACGGGGAACTGGAAATATCGAGAGATGCAGCGACGCTTACGGAATGTTCCCGCAAGGCCCACTCAAGCGCAGAAGAATTTATTCCTGTAATCACAACAGGCGCGGAGAAATCATTTCCGAGACCTAATTCTGAAATTTCACGGATCGTGGCTTGCAACAAGTCTGCCTGCATGGGCATGGATGGGAGCCGCCAAAGCTCTGGATGAGCCAATCCGCGCAAGCCTGCCGAGCCAAATGTCCCGCCAAGACCAAGCACTCCCAGCACAAGCGCGAATCCCCATAGGCCGCCGAGCCGGGCCGTGCGAATTGACCAGCCTGCGGCGACCAGCAGGAGACTTAATAAAAGCAGGATCAACGCGCCAATCAACAGCGCAAAGCGCATTGTATATTCACGCGTATCCGCAGAAAGCCAAACCAGGCCTGAAAAATCCAACCACGCAAAGGTCCAGATAAATGCAGTTAGAAGTACAACGCCGATCACCTCGCGGCGTTCTTCGGGGAAGATGGTGGCGCTGCGCCCCAATTCCATTGCGGCCAGCACGCAAAGCGGAATGAGCGCCCAGGCGAGATCGCCGATCTGGCGCGAGGGGAGAAATATTGCCAGCAGAAATGAGACGAGCAGCCAGATGCTTAATGGAATAATCCTGAAACTTCCATTTGCCCAGCCGCGAATGATGGCGATCAATGCCAATAAAAAGGCAAGCGGTTGATATGCAAGAAGCGAAAGGAACAACCGGCCTGCAGGGACATCCGAGCTAGTAAGCCATGTCTTGATAAAGGCAGGGATGGAGGCGAGTGCGGCGCTCAATCCACTGGGGACGATAAAGAAGAGTGTGCCGGCTGTGATGAAGGTGAGGAGGAAGGGGATGAGGAAAGTTTGGTAATTGGTAATTAGGGGTTGGGGATTGGTAATTGGGGATTGGGGGTTGGGGATTAAAGATTCTAGTGTTGTAGTTGAAGATTCTGGTATGGGTTTGGGGGAATGGCGAAAATAAAAGCCCTGCAGGATGGCCCAAGTGAGTCCGAGTCCGAGGAAGCCGTACCAGATGGAAGGGCCGCTGAGCAGGGCCAGGGCGGCGAAGAAGCCTGCCAGGCTGGGTTTATTTTTATTGATGAATGCCCAGAAAAAAATCAGAAATGCGATAGCAAAGATCGGGCTGGCGGCTTGCCTTGATAGCGCTGTCAGACCAGGGTCGAGGGCAATGAAAAAGGCCAGGATCAAGCCCGGGCGGGGGCGAAGCGTGAGACGTTCGTTAAAGAGCAGTGGCGCAAAAACGAGCAGGCTTCCGATCAGGGCGGGCATGAGTCGGGCGAGGAAATTTGTCCCGCCGCCGTAGAGGAAGAACAGAACTGAGGTGGATAAAATGTAAAAGGGATGGGGGCTGAGTGGAGGCTTGGCGCCTTGCGAAATGTGCAGGGCTTGCAGGGCAGGCGCGGCTTCGGCGTCGGTGAGGGGCATGGCGCCAAGTTGGGTCAGGCGGAGAGCGAGGGCAAGAAGGAAAGCGAACGCATACAGCCAACCCTCATATTTGAAATGTCTGTAGGTCATGGGGGCAATTGTAATCGGTTATTGTTGGAGGGGAAATTTTTTTTGACTGCGAACAACTGGAAAATCTGGCTGATGTATGAATTTTTGTAAGGTTTAGAGAACGCCTGCTACGCCATAACGGTTTTGCACATTCTTTACAGATGATTCGAGAATTATTGTATAAAGCTTGACAATGATAAAGAACTTCGCAAGCAAAGAGACTGAAAAGCTTTTTCTCCGTGAGGCATCCCGCACTTTGCCAACAGATATTCAACGTAAAGCGCGGTTTAAGTTGGAAATTCTCGACTCGGCAGAACAAATTGACGACTTAAAAGTTCCACCTGGTAACCGCTTGGAAAAAATGAGCGGAGACCGGCAAGGTCAACACAGCATTCGAATCAATAACCAAAGGCGTATTTGCTTTGTCTGGAAAGCAGGCGATGCATATCATGTGGAAATAGTGGATTATCACCAGGAGATTTAAATGGCGAACAAATTACCCCCCATTCACCCCGGCGAAATCCTGCTGGAAGAATTCCTGAATCCTATGGAAATCAGCCAGTACAGGCTTGCCAAGGATATCAATGTTCCTGCGCGCCGTATCAATGAGATTGTATTAGGCAGGCGTGCCATCACGCCTGATACGGCTTTGCGGCTATCTCTGTTCTTCGGTCTTTCCGAACGGTTTTGGATCAACTTACAGACACGCTATGATATTGAAGTAGAGAAAGACAAATTACAAAATCGTCTCGAACGTGAGGTGCATGTTTATGCGGCCGTGTAGTTAAAACCAAACCTCCTTTGTATCAAGGCGCTTCGTAAATCACCACACTACCCTGCTGAAAAACAGGCTTGAGATATAACTGGAACTTCTCTTCATTCACCGGCATGGACAGGCGCTCAAGCACACCGATGTAAATGTAGCGAATATTGTATTGCGCGATGATAAATTGCGCTTCCTCCCAGCGGGCGGTGGTGTAGAGTTTTTTGATGTTTTCAATACGGGAACCTTGCGGCGCAGAACCGCCGCGCCATTGACTCTCATGCCCGGGCCAGCCCAATACAGCAGGCAAACCAGTATATGTAGAAATTCGACCATAATTGGTGTAACTTCCAGTGATGATTTGTGCTTCAACAACGACACCATTCGGCACGGTATGTAGGAACTCAATGGCGGCGGCCTCATCAGGATTTTCGCGTTTGACACGGTCAAAGTCATCGAGGCTGTAGCCGAAGACCGGTTTGAAGTTGTTGGTTTTTGTCAGCAAACCTAAAGTTGGATAGAGCAAGCCTGAAAAAATCACGAGGCCGATCAATACACGGAAGATCATATTCTTTGCGCCCCGCAAGTTTTGAAGCAAATATGCAACAGCGAAAGCGGCAGCGAGACTCCATAACATCCATGCCTGATAGTAGAACTTGAACACCGTATTGATGCGATAACCGAATTGATCGCGCAGAAAAACGAACTCGGGGGCGAGGACGAGGAGTGCACCGAGGGTGATGAGAAGGAGAACAAAGATGGCGGTGGACGGTGGACGGTGAACGATGGGCGGTGTGGTCTGCGGTCTATCATCTGTGGACGATGCTCCTTGAAATAAAAATGAAAGAGATGGGATCAGAACCGCAAGCAGGGTGATCAAACTTCCAATATAAGTCAGCCTTCGCAGGGAGGTTGCGCGGATAAATTGGGAGGTGATCATGCCTTGCGAGGCGAGAAAGTTTAGGACAAAATCCTTTTCGACAAAGGAACTGATCCAGCCGATAAAGAAGGTGAGAAGGAAAAAGAGGAAAGGCAAGCCCAGACCGAGTGAAAAGCCAAGTTTCCAGTTGGGTTTAACTTTAGAGTCGGACAGCACGCTGTCCGAGGATGCCGGAGTAAGCTCCTGCACTCCAGAGGTAAGATGAATAAGATAGGCAAAAATGGGGATGAGCAGAGTGCCCCACATCACCCAAAAATGAATGCCGCGCGTGGGATACATGAAGTTAGGTAAAACGCCGCCGGCCTGTGATGAGAATCCAAAATAGAACGGGAAATAAAGTAAAACAGAAAGAATACCGAGCGGCAAGCCAAGCAGGAACAGGTCTTCGAGTCGATTCCAATCCCAGCCATCATCATTTGCGCGCCAGATGATATAGGAAGCAACGATCAACGCAGCGGCGACGAGGATATCCCAGGTGTTGAGAAAGGCCAGCCCGCCGATAAGCAGGGCGGAGAATAAAAAGCCCGCATAACTGACATGCAACCGTGCGCGGAACAATTCAATGCGTCCACGCCAGCCGCCGAGGAAGAGATTCAATGCCGCAGAAATCGCAAGCAAGCCAAAGGGAATCGCCAGCACATGTGGATGCAAGTCACCGAGCAGAAAGGAAAAGAAGGGAAACTCATCGATCACTTCGCGGAAACTGCCCGTCATGTCATAATCCTGTATGACACGCGAGGCGCGCCACCACCACAAATAACGATCGGGGATCCAGCCAAACGGCTGCATGGGCGGCTGGGAAAGTTCCTTCATATCCATCCATGACCAAAAGGAACTCGTGAATTCGCCGGTAATCGGGTCTTTTATCCAGAATAATCCACGGCGATGCAGGACTTCGAGCAGGGCTTCAAAGTTTGAGATGAGCAATAGAAAGAGCGGACCGAGGAGGGAATTTACGATTGACGATTTACGATTGACGATTGACGATTGGCGGTCGAGTAGTCCCGCGTGAAGTTCGCGGGACGTATTGAGACCAGAGTGTTGCGTTTTATTCACCACCAATAAATTATACAAAATGCCAAATGATCCCACCGCTCCGAGGGCAAAGATGAGGGAGGTCATCAGGTTGTGCGCGGCGCTACCGTTGATGCCAGAGATGCGCGCCAGCAGGGCGGTCATCACATAGCCGAAGTAATAATAGGAAATGGCGTACCCTGAAAGCCAGGGATCCTGCGGAGGAAAAGTTGACGAACGCAAAATGCCGTTGATGAAAGCCAGTTCCATCGGCTTTTCGGTGCTGGTCAACTCGGGGTTGGCGGAGCGGACGAAAGCAAGGAAGGCGAATGCAGCGAAGAATAGAATTTCAGAGGTGAGGATGATGGATTTGTTCGATTGAAGAAAAGTAACGAGTGATGAGTAATGAGTGGTGAGTGACCACACACTCAGCCCAATGAGAATGGTGAGGGCGAGCAGGATTCCGCCCAGATCATTTTGTGCGACCCTAAGCGAAGCCAGCAACCAGAAAACATAGGCCCAGATCAACAGGCCAGCAGTGCGCGCAAGGGTGTATCCTCGATCTGTCAGCGCAGGGAATAAATAAAAGGCCAGCGGAAAGGTTAGCCAGCCGAGGAGCGTGAGGATGATGTACCAGGTGAAAAATGCAGTCATCAGTGACCAGTTGCCAGTAATTAGTGATCAGTTATCGGTGATCGGAAGGCGGTAATGTCGAAGGGAGGGAAAATGTTCCTTGTGCAGAATCAGGCTCAAAGTCCAGCACGGAGGCGACTGCGGTTAAGTTGATGGGACCAAAGATATGCGGAAATGAATCGGATTCGGAAATGCCCGGGGCGGGCGCTCCAGCAGGCGCTTCCCACTTAAGCTCAGGCTTGAGTTTTGATTCGTCGAGTACAAGCAGCACGAGATCATTTTTTCCGCGATAAAAGGCACTCGCCACATGGAGAACTTGTTTTTCAGTTGAGCAGTGAATAAAGCCTTCGGTTTCCAAACTTGGCGCAATGTATTCTCCGCGTGTTTGCGCGTCGTTCCATTCAGCGCGGGAGGTGATATGCAGGATCATGGCAGGACCTCATAGATGGTTGTATTTCCATCGCGATAAACTGCGTTCCAATATTTGCCATCGAATTGCGCGAATTTTGCGAAGCCGTCTGTTTCAGGGTCAATCGGCGGGTAGACATTGTGCTCAAGTTGGCCGACGACAATGTATTTCACGTCGAACTTTTTTAGAAAATTCAAGGCTTGCCGGATATCTGGCGTGGCATAAAAGAGACCCACTTGATTGACCCGCTCTTGAACGCTCGGCGCGAAAATTCCGCGCTGCTGGCGTTGATGCCAATTCCAACCTACGACGCCAGGAAGTCCTGTATAAATCGAAAAGCGAGTGCACCAGCGGTATTCGGTGCAGTTGGCTTCGACGATGACCGGCGAACCTTTTATATTATCCTGCATCCAGCGGATGGCGCGATAGTCTTCGCTTAGATCCATCATCTGACCATCCCAATGCTGGGAGTAATTCATAAAGGTCAGGCTGTCCAAACTATGTGGGGCAGTCGGCGTCATGCGGTCGCTGACTTTGTCGCTTGTGGCTGTGAGGGTGAACATAAATGCGCCCATCAATAAAATGGTAACGCCGGATTGGAAAAGCGTGCGCCAGCGCAAACGCCAGAATGAGAAGACGTTTATCAGCCAGCCAAACGATGCGGCGGCGCTGACAGCCAGCAGCATCCATGCCTGCAAATATAACTTGAAGACTGTGTTCATGCGGCCAATATCGCCAACGAGCACAACCACTTCGACTGCCAGAGTAAGCGTCAATGCTGTGCCGACCATCAACAACACAGCACGTTTGACATCAGGCATGTCCGGGCGCAGGATGAGAATCCCTGCCCAGGCTGCGAGAGGCAAGGCCAGCCAGCCAATACGCACGCCTTCCACTGCAAAAAAGGCGAACAGGGCAATCAACAAGGCCAGCGAAACTTCCAACACTACAACATACTCACGGAGTTTGCCTAATCGCGAAACCGGCGTGGACGCCATCCATTCGCGCATTTCCCATGCCAGCCATGCTACGATGATAAAGAGGAACAAACCCCATTGCGTCAGGTATGAAGAGATTGGCGTATGTGAACCCTTCCACGGGTCTATCGCACCGTAACTCTGTCCGTACCAATAGGTGAATGGCGCATACAAAAGCGAGCCGAGAATATATAAAATGGCAACGGCACTAACTGCAACCAATGCACGCCCAAGCCAACCCCCATCCCCGGCCCTTCCCCTAAAAAGGGGAAGGGATACAACGGAATTACGATACAGGGTATAAGCCACCGCAATCGCAGCTAGCGGGAAGTATGTGTACAAATCCCATGTGTTTGTTGGCTTCAATGCGCCGATCATCAAAGCGCCGATTCCAAACACCGCAAACCATTCGGAGCGTGTTAACTGTGCGCGAGATTTAACAAATGACACCGACCATGCAATGATAAACAAGGTGATCGGCATCACGAGCATATGCGCGTGCATATCGCTGTATAGGAAAGTGAATAGGGGAAACTCTGTGATCGGCTCGACATCATTTGGCGCGGGGATGACACGGCTTGGAAACCAATACCAGTCACCGCGACCGACCGGGAGCAAGTCGCCGCCAAATGACTTGAATAGGCCCTGGATCGCCCAAATCCATTTTTGGAAAAAGATCGTATCTACTGGCACAAGTCCGCCCGGCGCGGCAATGCGCTGGAAACTATTGAAGAGCAAACGAATCGTGCCGAGGTTGCCCAGCAAAACGGTCATGAAAGAAGCGGCGAGACCGGAGATCAGCCGACCATTGACGATAGACGATTGGCCATCGTCTGCTGCCTGTCGTCCATTGTCCAATATATTCCAGCCAATCGCGAATGCGCCAACGGCGATCAACGCAAACCAGGTCGGCAAAATAAAATTGTAGGCAATCGAAGGCACAATGCCAAGCAATTTTACCGGCGTGCCGGCCAGCACAAAACCGTAATAATAATAGTTGATATAGCCGCCCGCGAACCACGGGTCATACGGCGGGAAACTTTCGCTCTTCAAAACCGCGTTGAAATACGAAAAATCCATCGGCCGCTCGCCGCCCTTGGCTGGATGCCACATATCCGAATTGCCGAGGCGGATCAGCAGATCAACCAGGAAGAAGACGAGGAAGAGAATCTCCACCATGACGAAGAATCTGCGGTTGGCATTCCACTCCTCTTTGAACTGGTTTCTGCGCTTCACCCACAAGCCGAAGCCTGTCACAGCGACAATGACAAACGCCGCGCTGATGGAGGCCCGCGTGTACGGCAGGCCCACCGAACCGCCCATCCATGCGATCCATGCCAGCAGAACCAAGCCGGCAATCCTGCCCAATGGATAGGCATATTGTTTTAATCCCGGTAATGCAAGCCGCGCAATGGGATAGGCGAAGAGACCGAGAACGAAAATAAATGAATACCAAAGTAAAACGCCAACGACAGAGTATTTATTTTGAATCCAATCATAATCAAATAATTCAGACCATGTCCCGCCCATGCGCTGTTGGGATAGGCGGGTCCCGGGCAGCATCAAATCTTTGTAATCGCCGGCCTGCCTGGGCGTGAAACTGACCACATTCGTCAAATCCACTGCGCTGAGAATGCCTTGCACTTTGGCTGAATTGAAATCATTTGTTTTTTTGAAGACCAACACCTTGGGATGATCGTAAAAAGTGAAAGCCTCTTCAGCGGCTTGATCGTTAATGACCAACGAGCCCAATGTTGGATAGGATTCAAAAACCTCAACCAAATCAAAGCCAAGATCGCCTTCATATTGTCCGGGCTGCGCCATGCGGTAACATTCGATGACATTTTCGTTAGCAGGACAGCCAAGCAATTCACGATAATACAAAGTCGTCAGCGGATATCTTTCGGGCAGACGTGTGATTTGCGCGTACTGATGATTGGTGGGGATAATAATGTAATCAGACAGGGAGAGCGTATCCATAAAGCGGGTTAATTTATTCGCGTCGTCCGGCCAGTACACTTGCAGGATCAAGTCACCGCGATAGATACCGCCAAAGGGATCATAATTATCAATGCGGAAGGGCAGTCCCCAGTCGTAATCAGTTTCATTGGCGAGGTTGGAGCCGCTGATGGTAAGTCCGTTTCCCAATGTTTCTATCTTCAAATTGTATAACTGACCTTTGATGACGGGCACAACGCGGTCAAAGGTCAAAGTGAGCGAGGGGCCGCGCGGATCATTCGTCAGCGTGGGATCAAGCAATTCGGAGGCGCGCGCAAGCACACGGTCCGGTTCGGAGGCGGGAGCAAGAGTCAGTACGATGGGAGCAGAGACTGAGTCGCGTGCGTGTCCAAGAGAGACCTCTGAAATCTGTCCATCGCGATTGGCCATAAAAGTCAGGTTGTAAGGTGCATCTGCTGAAATAACAAAGTCATTGGGAATGGGCAATGGCTGGTTATAGACATTCTCATCCGAGGTCTCAATCCGCAGGTTGACGGGACCCGGCGCGTTTTGATATATCCAGCGGGAAGCCGCCATGCGGGGTTCGTCACGCAGGTAAATACTCTGGAAAGCAAAAGCCCAAATGGCGGTTGATATGAGCGCCCCTCCCCCCATAATGCTTGCAAAAACGAGTGGCAGGTTTAAATGTTTAAACGTTCCAACCTTCCAACCTGCAACTTTGAAGATGAACCAGGCCGCCATCATGCACAACAGTGGATAGATCGGCAATTGATACCGCATGGTCGGGTTGAATTGAAGCGACTGCCAGAGGAAGTAGAACGCAGTCCAGCCCCATAGCAGCAAATGCTTGTATTCGCCTTTGAAGATGCGCCAGCCCATCAGCAGGAAACCCGCCCAGGCGAGAATGCCAAGCGGAAGCCCAAGCCCCCAAATGGTCAGGTTTTCAAATGAATATAAATGCGAACGCCGCGCCCATTGCAAATTCCAGGGCAGATCGGCTTCGCCGGAGGCCTGCGTTCGCACTTCGCTTATGTTCGCAACCCATTGAGGATTAAGCCCCAGGCCGTCAAATGCGTAGGGCTGAAAGACGCGGAAGGAGATGAGGGTTGCAAGTCCGCCCGCGATGAGAAAGGCAGTGATCAGTGACCAGTGATCCCCTACGGGGACGATGTCAGTGGTCACTGATTTGTGGCGGTCATACAGAAAATAGCGGGCAGCAAACGCACCCGGCAAGGCAATCGCCAGCGCCACCGCATTGATCTTGGATGCCATCGCCATGCCTAGCGAAACACCAAAGCCAATGGAGAGGAGGAAGAGGGGGGAGTAAATAATTCGTAATCCGTAATGCGTAATTTGTTTTTCGGGATTCGTTGTTCGGGAATCGTCTGTTTCCAGGTTTTCCGATTCCCGATTCCCGATTCCCAATTCCCGATAACCCACAATCTTCACCGTAAACGCCAGCGCCAAAAACATGAACAGGTTCGTGAAGAGGTCTGTTGTGAAAAAATGAGATTGTTGAATCTGCATCACGGTCAGTGAGGAGAAAGTTGCGGCAAGCAGGCCAACCTTCCGACCGTACAAACTTGAAACGATCAAATACAGCAAAAAAATGGTGAGTAAATCTGCCAGTGCCGATACCTGCCGCGCGAAGAATTTTGAATCGCCGAAATCATCGTTGCCCGTCAATTCCATGCCGTAGCGGATCAGGGTCATTGGCAGGTTGCCATACACAAAGAAGGCATTTCCGCGGTTATATGGGCTGAGCGGGGATGTGTCGGTGTCAAAATATTCGCCGATGCTCAACCAATGCTTCTGGTCTTCCGGGCAACTATCCACCGGGATGAGCGGGTCATCACAAGCCTGTGCGCGTAAATTATTTACAACACCTGTCAAAAACAACTCGTCCGGATGCTGGTGATAGCCCTCGCCCCAATTGAAACCTGCCAATCGCAAATATCCCGCCATTAGCAGGACGAGGATAAATAATAGATCATACAACCATGAATATTTTCTTGACATATTTTGTTTTCTGTAGCGCGCCCTCTTCCCCGCCCTCCTCCTTTCGGGACGCGAAGCGGCTAGGGTGAGGGCTATTTCTCAACCATAAAGATCATAAAATCTTTGCCAAGCGTCGCTGAAGTATAGCGGTTCAACACACTATTCGGGTAGAGTTCTTTAAGAGCATTCTCAGTTTCAAGGTCTGCATTCCAAAAGATGATCATCTTTGGCGCAGGCACATTCAAGGTCCCGGCAAAGTTTTCGGGCCATAATGCAAAATCGCGATTCGGGATGCCGGCCCACACGCCGGGCAAACGCGTATCCACCCAATGCGGGAACGGCACGATCCAGACCGTATCTGTCTGCCCGTATTTCCCGCGGAACTGGCTGATCACCTGTCCCATCTCGGATGTATTCCATGCGCCCAACCTGAAATTCGCATCGAACTTATTGAAGACCAGGTCATAATTATTGTAAGCGGACGCAACGAACAGCAGTCCCGTTAAACTATATGCGACAAAGGCCCGCTTCTTCTCCGAGCCGAAACCTGCCACCAAGCCTTCAAGCGCCAGCGCACTGACGAGGATAGCCGCAATCGCGCCGCCCCCAGCGCGGTTCAGGGCTGGGTTCTCACCGGGGTATGCCAGCGAAAGCACCGAAGGCATGATCAACATGGGAATGGATACCAGCAGGAACAAATCACGCCAATCGCGCTGGCGAATGTAACGCACAACCAGCAAAACGACTCCCAGCACGAACAACGCGCCTGTCACCACATCCAAGGCAGGACGATGCGGTATGGAATTGACCCAGATCTCGCCATTATCCCAATTGAACATCAACAAGCCGTTATATAAATTCGAGAGGAATATTTGCCATGCGGGACCAGGTAATTCCACCTCCACACCGCTCAAACGCGAGAAAGCGCGATAGCCGAACATGGCAGGATGCTCAAGCCAATAGCGGAACAAAGGCAGGAACACGAACAACGAAACAACCACAATGATGACAAACCACCAGACAGCCTGCTTGCGCGTCTCTTTTGATTTGGTGTGCAGAATAAAAATGACGATGGCGGTCAGCACAAGGAGCGGGACAACGCGAAACGGGCTGTACCCATGCAAACCGAAGCCGAGGAAAATGCCTGAGAGTAGGAAGTCGTTTCGGTTGCGAGTGCGCAGGCCTCGGATCAGGTAAAGAAGCGTCGGCGCAGCGAAGAGTGCATACAACGGAAAGCGGAGTCCAATACGTGAGATGACGTTCGGCCAATAGGCGATCCCAAAAAAGAAAAGCGCAAAGAGTCCCACGCGTTGGTTGCCAAATTCCTTTCCAAGCAAATAAATGTATGGCAGTGTGAGAATGCCGAGCAATGCCGTGCCAAGTTTTAAGCTAAAGAAGGAAAGACCCGTGCCGAAAACATTGGCAATCAGCAGAGTCCAATACATTTGAAAGGCTTCGCGCCCCGTATTGCGTTCAAAAAAGATGGATGTCTTACCTTGTGTGATGTCGTACACATCCAATATTTTTTCAGCATGGTCGCTGAACGGCTCAACAGGCAGGACATCAATTTTATAAAGACGAAAAAAAATGGACAGTCCCAGCACACCAAGCACAAGTACAATCCAAATTATTTTCCTGCGCCGCGTTTCAGTGTCCGCAGCCGCTTTGAATTTTGGTGTTTTCAGCCATAACCCATTGACTAGAAGTCCGATGGAAATTACCCACAGAAACGTGTTGGTGAGTGAAAACAAACCGTCGCCAAAATCGACGAAGGCGATCAAGGCGAGGATGACTGAGATGATTAGAGGAAAAAGCCGAGTGGAAAGATTATCTGGCGTTTGCCAAACAGCAGGCAAGGCCGGCAGGCGCCATTCATTATTGAAATATGCCCAAACTGCCGCGCCCGCCGCCATGAGATACAAAGCCAGCGCAAATGTTGCCTGGCGGTTTGGAGGCTCAATGAATACCTGCGCGGCAAGCGCGAATGCCAGAGCCAGCAACGAACGCCAGGGAAAATGACTCGCGCGCAGCGTCTCCACGAACTCTTCCGCCGTGGAATGAGCGGCTTCCTGCCCTAGCGCGTGGTTGATCTCAGCGCGTCTGCCGGCATCCCACAAGGAGCGGGTGAAATTGAAGAACGAAGCCCAGTCCTTTGTAACAGACTTGTAGAGATCGAGAACTGTTGGTTCGTCCTGAGGGGGAGTATGAGGGTTGGTCATAATTAGAGACTGGTGAATTAGAGAATAGAGAATAGTTATTAGGAATAGAGCCTAGACTCTATTCTCTGCTTTTTACTTCTTCCTCGCAATCACAATCATGCTTTCCCCCCACTTCATCGGCAAAAAGATAAAACCAATGATGGCCTGCAGACCGCCGAGTGAGCCGAAAATTAATTTCTGTAACATCTTCGGCACAAAACGGATATATGGCACGTCCCAGAAGCCATCTGAAAAAACTTTCAGTGGCCTGAAGCCAGCGCTCTGGATCAAATCAAACCATTCCTGTGGCTGCTTCAAAGATATATGGGTCGGGTCCTGATAGCCGATCCATTTGTCGCCTTTCCAGGGCTTGAGCAGTGAGTCTAGATTAGGCGTGGCAAAAATCAGGATGCCATCTTTTTCAGTTACACGTCCAATTTCTTGAATCGCTTTGGCAGGGTCGGGCAAATGCTCAACGATGTGTTTGATGATGACCACATTGAAAGAATGATTGGTAAATGGTAATTGTTGTGCGCTGGCTGTCTGCAGAGACGCCCGCCCAGCCGCTTCTTTCGATTTCTTCACTGCCCAGTGATTCAAGTCCAGGCCATACGCTTCGAACACATCTGATAGCTGCCCCACCAAATGCCCGAGGCCTGATCCCACCTCAAGCAGACGCGCTCCGCGCCGCCCATACCGCCTTGCAAGCATGGCATAGAATCGGTTCGACCACCAATACATGCTGTATTTGGCGAAGGTGATATTGGCATAGGTGCGCGTGGAGAAGTATTTTTCGTCGAAGGACATGGATTAGGTACACAGGTAAACAAGTAGAGAGGTAAACATGTATCACGTGTTTATTTGTCTACCTGTCTGCATTTCTACTTCTTTCTCGCTATATAAAAAGTGAAAGTCCCATTTTCCACCGGCTCAGGTGAGGCATATTTTCTAAGATATTTTTCCGTCAACCCCAGATTCCATTTTGTGCGTGAGACGATCCAGTTGCCCGTCAAAAGACGCGCAACTACAGATGGGACGCCGAAATAATGTCCCCATTCTAACACGCGCATGGAGGCGGGCGAAAAATAATTCCATGAGCGTTCTAGGATAAAACCTGCGCGTTCTAGGCGACTTTCCCATACATCAGGCTCATCTGCATGTTGCACACGCGAGATCTTGCGAAACCATTCTGTATAGCCTTTGCCCAAAATCTTTGAAATGGATAACTCGCTTAAGTAACGAGTATTGGGCACACAGAAATAGAAAGGCGCGTTTGGTTTGAGCACCCGCGCAGTTTCTGCAAGAACAGAGTCAATCTGTGGGATATGTTCCAGCACCGAGTTGCTGAATCCGCTGGCAAAATAATTGGATGGAAAAGGGGAAAGCGCGCCGTCGGACTCCACCAGCGATTTATATCCGCCAAATTTCTTCGCTTCGTGAATTGGTCCATGCCAGGGGTCGAGTCCCACATCGAGTTTGTAATCAAATGTCAAAGAGGCAAAGTGACCATCGCCGCAGCCCAGGTCATATACCGGTGAAGGCATGGGCAAATCCTGATAATACGAGCTCTCTATCGCACGCAAAAAAGCGCGGAAGTAGGGCAAGTCACGAAGTTGGAGAAAAAGATAGTCTTTCGATTGACGATTGCTCATCGTTTCATTAACCTTTGAAACAACTTTTCATATTCCTGTGCGATTGAATCGGGGTCATAGGATTTCTTAATCGCTTCAATATCCCCGCGATACGCAAAGCGTTGCGGATCATCCAACACGCCCAAAATTGATTCTGCCAAAGAAGCAGAATCTCCAATTTGAGAGACTTTCCCCATCCCATGCATTTGGACTGGTCTTCGCACCCCGGGCAAAGCGGATGGGACACACGGCACGCCGTTCATCATCGCTTCGATCTGCACGAGTCCAAAGGCTTCGGTGGAGTTGAGTGATGGCACAGTCAACACATCAAGGTTTGGATATAACGCAGCCAATTGAATAGGGTCAAGATTGCCAAGAAATGTCCAATGTCCGGAATTTTCATACTCGTGAATTTGAGGGCTTAACCGGTCAAAGTACGCCTGTTCTCCCATGACATTTTGGTGCTGTCCTGCATATAAGACCTGCGCGTTGGGATATTTTTTTAAGATCGTTGGTAACGCCTCAAGTAAAATCTCAACACCCTTTTCAGCGGCAAAACGTGTGACCATGCCAATGACAGGCCTGCGTTCTTTTGTACGATTCTGCTCAGCGAAAGCCGAAACAGCTTGAGGCGTAGGAACAGGCAATTCAACCGGTGGCAGGATCGGGATCAGTTTTGAAGCGTAGCGTGAAAGGTAGGACGAATGATCGGCATAGTCTTGTGTATAGGTCACAATGTGATTTGCCAGTAGTCCGGCCATGTTGTTTTGAAATTTGACAACAAGATTGACAAAGCGGTTGAACACGCCAGGCGGCAGAAGCAAATCGCAATGATAAGTGAGTACAGCCGGCTTGCCAAAAAGCCGCGCGCGGAGGGCAACGCCGGGCGCATCAAATTGCGGGAGATGCAGCTGCACGACATCATGCTGCCACACAAGTTTTGTAGCCACGAGTCCAAAAGTTGGCGCAAGCACACCCTTGCTAACGCGCGCTGCAACCGGCACGCGAATGACTTTCACGCCATCCATCAGCTCTTCGCGAGAAAGGGACGGATCATATTGCGTGGTCATCATAGTAACTTGATGACCACGTTTGACAAATGCGCGCGCGAGGCGTTCGGCGTAAATGGTGAGTCCGCTGGTGTGCGGGCGATAGTAAGTGAGAACAGTAAGTATTTTCATAAGGCGGCAAAATTATACCTCACCAGAAACAGCCGATTTTTACAGGGCAGTTAAAGCAACTTTGTGGTTTAATAGGTTACTATATTGCATGAATCATCATATTTTAAAAGGAAAAAACATGACTCCTAAAAAAACACCTCCCCCTCAGGCAAGTAAACCGACATCCACAATCGAAAGCTGGAGATTTCTTTTTAAATGGCTCTTCATCATCGGTGGAGTCACCGCAGGTGTGACCAACACCCTTGCTTATCAGCCCGACTATTTGATATGGACTTTGATGATAGTGGGTGTCATTGTGGGACTTTTCTATTTTGATTCAGATGATCTGATCAATATTGGGCTGCGCTATGTGATCTTTGGCGCGGTTGCCAATGCAGTCGGCGGCTTTTATAAAATCGGCTCGTACATCGGCGCTTTCTTCCTGGGCTTCTTCTATTATCTAGGACCCGTGGTGTTGACAGTGGTCGTGATGTATTTTGTAAAGAAATATTTGCTGAACAAGGAATAAGCAAGTCGTGGAATAAAAACATGACTCACCTCGAAATAGATTTTTCCAGGTGAGTTTCTTTTTAATAATATGACATTCGCTTGTTGTTCTGAGTATTACCACCGTGAAAAAGCAACGCAGTTCAAAGCAAAAGAAACAAAAGAGTCATGTCGTTGTGATGGTGCTTTTGTTCTTCGCCCGAAGCGCCGCCGTGGCACCGTGGCGACACAATCCTCTCATAACAGGAGATTGCTTCGCGAAAACCGCTCGCAATGACATCAGTTCCTTTCCAGCTTAGCGACACTTAGATTTCACACCAGCGCAGGTGTGAATCCCTGATTTCCGGGGAGAGACCCTTCGCGGAGTTTATCTTGAGCGAAGTCGAAAGGCTCAGGGAGACATGGCAAAGCGAGGTTGAGCGAAGGTTCTGAAAAGCAAGAAAGACTCTGACGGCGAAGCGCTCTAAATATATGTATAGACATAATTTAGGTGGAAAATACAGAAACTTTGTTCCGTTTTTTGGGGTTATACAGTTAAGTGTACGTAGAAACCCATTTGTTTTAATAAGGAGAGAAAAAAAATGGCAACAAAGAAAGCACAAACCAAAGCCGCGTCTGTATCGTCAGGTAATGATATGGGCGCCATGTGGAAGTGGCTGTATGTGGCAGCCATCCTTGTCGCAAGCGTGGCAGGCGCGTTCGGCTTCCAGAACGCAATCTTGGCGATGGTCTTCGCAGCCATCGGGCTCCTCGTCGGCCTGTTCTATTTCGATTCATCCGAATTGATGAACTTCGGCCTGCGCTTCCTGATCGTCACTGCGGCCGCCGGATCATTAGGCGTGTTCCCCGTTGTCGGCGTGTACCTGACAGGTTTCTTTACAGCCTTTGCCGCATTCCTTGGCCCGGTCGTTCTTGGAATGGTCATCATGTACTTTTGGAAGAAGTATTTCGGAAACATGTAATTGCCCGCCAAAAAAGAACCGCCGATCTCTCGGCGGTTCTTTGATTTAAAACAAACTTTTATTTTCCTTCACCCACTCGAACAACATCTTCACGCCTTGTGCCACGCTGATCCTTGGTCTCCAGCCTAATTCTTTTTCGGCTTTGTTAATATCCGCGTAGAACACGCGCTGGTCGCCGGGACGCCAATCGCCGCGCGCCACTTCGATCTTGCCGCCAATTAATTTCTCAAGCCTCGGGCCAAACTCCGCCCAGATAGACATGACGTTCTTTGGCCCGCCGCCGAGGTTATAGACTTGTCCGTGTGCGACATCTATTTTTTCAACAGCCAGATCATAAGCATCGAGCAGATCATCCACAAATAAAATATCGCGCGCCTGTTTGCCGTCGCCATAAATGGTGATGGGTTTGCCCATGACTGCGGCAATGACGAACCACGCCACCCAGCCTTGATCTTCAACGCCAAATTGTCTTGTGCCGTAGATGCATGACTGACGAAAAACAACAGTGGGCAGACCATACATGCGAGCATAATCGCGCACGTATTGATCGCCTGTGCCCTTGCTACAGCCATATGGAGAGTGAAAATCCAAAGGCTGAGTCTCTGGACAACCGTTGACCAAATCCTTATATCGCCAACGCGTCGCCTCTTGGGTCAACTCAATATCGTCCATGCCGCCATACACTTTGTTGGTAGATGCGTAAATAAAAATCGGATTTCTTCCCGATAAACGCGCGGCCTCGAGCACATTGAATGTGCCCAACGCATTGGATTCAAAATCATCTCTTGGATTTATAACCGAGGTGGTCACTGCGACCTGACCCGCCAAATGGACAATCACATCCGCGCCCTGGCCTGCTTCAGTGATCCTATCGGCATCGCGCACATCCCCAACAATCACATCGAAGGCCTTTTCCCCAAATTCCTGCTTCAACCATTCAATATTACGCAGCGCGCCTGCGCGGGACAGGTTATCGTAAATCGCCACTTTTTCGCCCCGTTTCAATAGACGGTGAACATAATTCGATCCGATGAATCCCGCGCCGCCTGTAATGAGATATTGTTTCGTCATAAATTTTCACCTTTTTGCGATTCATTAACGGATATTTCGTAGTGCAACTCCGAAGGAGTGGAATGATTATAGATTCGAGAATTGTTTTGCGCTAACCCCGAAGGGGTGTCATGTTTATCCGGTACGAAGCATATCATCCCTTCGAGATTTGAACATATTTATGCAATTTTCTATAGTCCTGCCATCTGTTTCGACACGGTGAGCGAGAGACGAACCGTCAACACACCGCCTTTGGGATTGATTCTATATTGCACGCGGAGGCAATATCTCGACAAGCTCGATAACCAATTGCGGTTTTGTTCAATGGTGATTCGGCGGGACTGCGTAGCGTCCCTGCCTCAGTACATGGAATACATAGTACTGCGCAGGCGGCGTTAGCCC
>Ga0082335_1003276_pt1 | contig 27067 bp, 21 predicted proteins | sample Subgrocontami58m_FD_72375 | JGI IMG/M metagenome (GOLD analysis project Ga0082335, IMG submission 72375) | Subsurface groundwater microbial communities from S. Glens Falls, New York, USA - GMW37 contaminated, 5.8 m (SPADES assembly) (version 2) ...
GGCGACCAATGGGGTTGCCGGGGGCGTGGAAAAATCGCACCGGGCACAGGGCGCGCGCTCGGGGATCGGGTGCACCGGCGGCGCCTGCCGCGGCGGGCCGCCGAAACCGCCGTCGCCGCGGCAGAATGTGGTCTGCGTCATCGTGGCGATTTTTTCGCCACTTGCCTTGTCGGAAACAACACGTTCGGTATAGACCAGCGCGCCCTTGCCGGGTCCTTTGTCGATGACTTCGGTCACCCGCATGCGGCCGACGATGACACCGCTTGGCGGCAGCGGGCGATGCAGCACCAGGCCCTGCTCCCCGGCGACCAGCTTCACCCAGTCGATGCCGCTGTCGAGATCGCGCTGCCAGAAGCCGGGCCAGCCCAGCACTACGGCGAAAGTGGGCATCACCTTGAGATTTTTCTCGTAGACGAATGGCAATTCGTCTTCATCGAGCGGGTTCTGCCCAAAACCGATGCCGAGCGCGTAAAGGATCGCATCCTTCGGCCCGAAGCTCTGCTCGACCTCGGGAATCTTCAGCGCGCGAAGTTTGTCGTAGGCGATGGGCATTTGACTAATCCGTCATCCTGAGGTGGCCGCGCCATAGCAGGCGCAGCCTGCGTACACTTGGCTGCGATGCGCGGCCCTCGAAGGATGCACGGCCCGGGCCGTCGCCCTTCGAGGCTCGCTTCGCTCGCACCTCAGGGTGACGGAGAAATTCACTTCGGATCCCACGTGAACACATCATTCGAGCGCTCGAGCGGCGTGAGTGAGGCCCCGAACGCGCCCTTGATCTGCTGGCCGATCGCTTCCGGCGTCCAGCCTTCGGGGCGATGCAGCGTGGCGACCGGGCGCGGCTGGCTGAACAGATAAATCTCGTTGTTGCGGACCCCAAAAATCTGCCCGGAAATTTCTTTCGCGCGGTCGGAGCCGAGATAGACTACGAGCGGTGCGATCTTTTCCGGCGTCATCTGCTGAATGCGCTCGACGCGCCTTTTCTCTTCCTCGGTTTCGGCCGGGATGGAATCGATCATCCGCGTCCAGGCAAACGGCGCGATGCAGTTGGAGCGCACGTTGAAGCGCTGCATGTCGAGCGCGATGCCGCGCGAGAGGCCGACGATGCCAAGCTTCGCCGCCATGTAATTGGCCTGGCCGAAATTGCCGATCAGACCGGAGGTGGAGGTCATGTGCACGAAGCTGCCGGAATTCTGCTCGCGGAAATGCCCGGCCACCGCGCGGCTCATGTTGAACGAGCCGTGCAGATGCACGGCGATCACGTCCGTCCAGTCGGAGGTGGTCATCTTGTGAAAGATACGGTCGCGCAGGATACCGGCATTATTGACCAGGATGTCGACGCGGCCGAAAGTCTCGACGGCTTTTTTTACGATCTCATCGGCGTTCTTCGGCTCGGTGATGGAGAGCGTGCTGGCGATGGCTTCGCCGCCCGCTTGCTTGATCTCGTTGACCACGTCCTGCACCGGACCAACATCGGTGCCCGCGCCTTCCAGGCTCGCGCCGATGTCGCAGACGGCGACCTTGGCGCCCTCCTGTGCCATGGCGAGCGCGATGGCACGGCCGATTCCCCGGCCCCCGCCGGTGACGACCGCAACTTTGCCCAAAACGATGCCTTGAGTCATTCTGACCTCTCTCGACGTTCAGTATCAGGCCGTCATCCTGAGGTGCGACCCCGGCCTTGAGCCGGGGGAGCCTCGAAGGACGGCGGCCGATCACCCTTCGAGGCCCGCCTTCGGCGGGCACCTCAGGGTGACGGTTTTTTTATCACAACTCGAAAAACACAGTCTCCTGCTCGCCCTGAATCCGGATGTCGAAGAGATAAACCGGTTGGCCGTTTCGCTCTTCGCGCTTGGCGATCAGAGTGGACCGGCGGTCGGCTGGTACTAAACTGAGAATCGGATCGGCTGCGTTGCCCGCTTCGTCGTCAAAATAGATGCGCGTGTAGCAATGACGCGGCATTCCGCGGGCGAAGACCGCGACAAGAATGTGCGGCGCCTGCGTCTTGCCGTCCGGGCCGGGAACGCCGCCGGGCTTGATGGTGGCGAAGCTATAGGCGCCCTTGGCGTCAGTATCGGCCCGGCCGAAACCGGTGAACTTCGCGTTCGGCCGCCGCTTGTCGGCGGGATGGGCGTAGCGCCCGGCGGCGTCCGCCTGCCAGATCTCGACCATGGCATCGTTGATGGGCGCGCCGTCGCCATCCAGCACACGGCCTTCGATGCGGATGCGCTGGCCGGAGGCGTCAGGCGTGACGAGATCGTTGCCGATCGCCTGCACCCAATCGTAATTCTTCCCCGGAGTGAGCGAAGAGGCGAAGAACGGCCCGACGGTCTGGGACGGCGTAATGCCCGCCATTCTCAGGTCTCCATCGGCGTCTGCCGGCGCCCGCGCAGCACAATATCGAAGCGATAGCCGAGCGCCCAATTCGGCACGGTGGCATCGAGATCAAAAGACGACACCATGCGCTGGCGCGCCGCCTCGTCGCTCACCGAATGGAAAATGGGGTCGAATGGCAGCAGCGGATCGCCGGGGAAGTACATCTGCGTGATCAGCCGCGACAGGAAGGAATGACCGAACAGCGAGAAATGAATATGCGCCGGCCGCCAGGCATTGGCGTGGTTGCCCCAGGGGTAGGCGCCGGGCTTCACGCTGACGAATTTGTAGCGGCCCTCGGCGTCGGTGATCGCGCGGCCGGCGCCGGTGAAATTCGGATCGAGCGGCGCGGGATGCCGATCCACCACATGGATGTAGCGGCCCGCCGCATTGGCCTGCCAAATCTCCACCAGCGCATGGGGAACCGGCCGGCCGTCCTCGTACAGCACGCGGCCATGCACGATGATGCGCTCGCCGAGCGGCTCGCCTTTGTGCTGCTTGGTCAGGTCCGCGTCGCCCGGCTGCGCCATGTCCTGGCCGTAGACGGGACCGGTTAATTCCGTGAGCGTATGCGGCGCGAGGATCAGCGGCTTCGACGGCGAGCGCTTCACCGAGCTTTTGTATTCGGGCGCAAAAGAAGGCGGAAAGGCTTTCAAGCTTTCGCGCGGATAGAAAAAAGTCATGGCGATGTTTCCAACGTCCAGATTAGGCGACACGCTCCAGCGCCAGCGAAACCCCCTGCCCCACGCCGACGCACAGGGTGGCCAATGCGAGCTTGCCTTTGCGTTCGTGCAGTCCGTGCGCGGCGGTCATGGCGAGGCGCGCTCCCGACATGCCGAGGGGATGACCGAGCGCGATGGCGCCGCCGTGCGGATTGACCTGCTCGGCGTCGTCGGCAAGCCCAAGCTGACGCAGGCAGGCGAGCGATTGCGAGGCGAAGGCTTCGTTGAGCTCGATCAGATCAAAATCGCCGATCTTCAATTTCAGCCGCTCCATCAGCTTCTGCGTGGACGGCACCGGGCCGATGCCCATGATGCGCGGCGGCACGCCGGCGGACGCCATCCCGAGCACGCGCGCGCGCGGCGTCAACCCATGCTTCTTCACCGCCGCTTCGGAGGCGAGGATCATGGCGGCGGCGCCGTCGTTCACGCCGGAGGCATTGCCCGCCGTGATTGTGCCTGGATTGCGCACGAACGGCCTGAGCTTGGTGAGCGTTTCGAGCGTCGTGTCGGGCCGTGGATGCTCGTCCTTGTCGACGATGACCGGTCCGGTCTTGCCGCCAGGCGCCTCGACCGCAACGATTTCGGCGGCGAAATAGCCCGACGCGATGGCCTTGCCGGCGCGCTGCTGCGAACGCAGCGCAAAGGCGTCCTGATCCTTGCGGCTGACCTGGAATTCCTCGGCGACGTTCTCGCCGGTCTCCGGCATGGAATCGACGCCGTATTGCGCCTTCATCAGCGGATTGATGAAGCGCCAGCCGATGGTGGTGTCGTAGGTCTCGGCGCTACGCTGGAACGGCGCGTCGGCCTTGCCCATGACAAAGGGAGCGCGCGTCATCGACTCGACGCCGCCGGCAATGGCGAAGTCGATCTCGCCGGAGCGGATGGCGCGGGCGGCGGCGCCGACGGCATTGAGCCCCGAGGCGCAGAGCCGGTTGAGCGTCACGCCGGGAACGCTATCGGGAAGCCCGGCGAGCAGCAGCGCCATGCGCGCGACGTCGCGATTGTCCTCGCCGGCCTGGTTGGCGCAGCCGAGATAGACTTCATCGAGCGCGGCCCAATCCACTTTTGGATTGCGCGCCACCAGCGCCTTGATCGGCACCGCGGCGAGATCGTCGGCGCGTACCTTGGCCAGTGCGCCGCCATAGCGCCCGATCGCCGTCCTCGCCGCATCGCAGAGAAAAACCTCGCGCATGATGTCCATCCCTTGATCCGTCACCCTGAGGTGCGCGGCAAAGCCGCGCCTCGAAGGGCGACGGCCCCGGCCGTGCATCCTTCGAGGCCCGCGCCATAGCAGGCGCAGCCTGCGTACACTTGGCTGCGATGCGCGGGCACCTCAGGATGACGGATATCTGTTTGTTGGCGGCTGACCATTCAATTTCTCACGCGGCCTTGCCATGAGCAGCAGCCGTGCGGGCGTGCAAGGCGCGCAAGACTTCAAGCTCATGCGCCATGGGCGCCGCGGTTTCGCGAACGCTCGCAGCGTAGCGCACCGGCCAGCCGGTATTCTCCTCGATCTGCTCGCGGGTGACGCCGGGATAGATCGAGACCACGGTCATTTCCTTGGTTTTCGCATCGGGCTCGAAAATGCAGAGGTCGGTGATGAGTTTGGTCGGGCCTTTGGTCTTCACACCAAGGCGCGCGCGATGGTCGCCCCCTTCGCCGTGGCCGAGCGAGGTGATGAAGTCTACCTTGTCGACAAAGCTGCGCTTGCTCTGCGCCATAGTGATAAAAATCTCGCCGCAGGAGGCGGCGATCTCCGGCGCGCCGCCGCCGCCGGGCAGCCGCACCTTCGGCTTGTTGTAGGGTCCGACCACGGTGGTGTTCAGGTTGGCGAATTTGTCGATCTGCGCGCCGCCAAGAAAGCCGACGCTGACGCGCCCGCCTTGCAGCCAGTAGCGAAACATTTCCGGCACCGAGACGGTGGTGAGCGCGGTCTCGCACAATTCGCTGTCGCCGATGGAGAGTGGCAGCACCTCCGGCTTGGCGGCGATGGTGCCCGACTCGTAAATCAGCGTGATACCGGACGCATGGGTCAACCGCGCAAGATTCGCCGCCGCCGACGGCATGCCGATGCCGACGAAACAAACGTCCTCGTTGCGCAGCGCGCGCGCCGCGGCGATGGTCATCATTTCGTTGGATGTGTACGTTTCAGCCACCGTCGAATCTTTCCGGCAGCACAGTCTGCCGCATTCCAGCGTTGACCCCCACCTTGATCCTCCCCCTTTCAGGGGGAGGAAAGACTCGCGTCGTCGTCTCCCTCCCCCTGCAAGGGGGAGGGTTGGGGTGGGGGTCACATCGCGCCGCCATCGGGTTCATTCCGCCGTCACTTTATGTTTGGACACATGCGCTGCAAAAACTTCCGGCCCCTGTTCCAAGACATTCGCCTGCATCCAGGCGAGGAAGCCGTCGCGCTCCCGGGAAATCGCGTCCCATTCCTTATAGAAGGCATTGTCGCGGGCATAGTAGCCTTGCGCGTATGACGGGTATGCGCCGCCGGGAACCTCGGCGATGGCGGTCACCGTCCAGGCCGGCAGCACCACCGCGTTGTGGCTGCGGGGGCCGAGGTCATCGACAATTTCCTCCACCGTGACGATGGCGCGCTTGGCGGCGAGCACCACCTCCTTCTGCACGCCGACAATGCCGTCGATCAGCACATTGCCTGCGCGGTCGGCCTTCTGCGCATGGATGACGGCAACGTCGGGCCGATGCGCGGGCACGGACGCCAGCGTCTCGCCGGTGAAAGGACATTGGATGAACTTGATATTGGGATTGACCTTGGGCAGGCCGGTGCCGGCATAGCCGCGGAAGACGGCGCAAGGCAGCCCCGCCGCGCCGGCTTCATAAGCATTGGCCATGGCAGCGTGGGAATGCTCCTCGATTTCCAGCGGGTGCGGCCAGCCGTTTTCCACCGCATCGCGGAAACGGTGCAGCGAGCCGACGCCGGGATTGCCGCCCCAGGAAAAAATGAGCTTGCGCGCGCAGCCCATGCCGATGAGCTGGTCGTAGATAATGTCCGCCGTCATGCGGATCAGGGTGAGGTTCTTGCGCCGCTGGCGGATGATCTCGTGCCCGGCCGCATGGGGGATGAGGTGGGTGAAGCCCTCCATGGCCACGCTGTCGCCGTCGCGGATATGGGCTTTTACAGCCTCGGCGAGGGTGGTTATGCGGGCCATTGCGGGCCTTCCTGGGGGGTCATCGGGCGACATTTAGGGACCATTGCCCCCGGGGGTCAAATGCGGGTGGAGAGCGCTTCTTCTCCCTCTCCCAACCGAACTCGGGTCTACCCGAGTTCGGCACTATTGAGTGACCGAAGTCGGATATATCCGACTTCGGATGGGGAGAGGGTTGGGGTGAGGGGGTTCGAGCGTCCCAATAAGCGCCGGAACCCCCTCACCCGGACCGCTTCGCGATCCGACCTCTCCCCGCTGGGGAGAGGTGAAAAAAGTCTGGCTTGACCCCCCGGAGCGTGAAGGCGAATTTGGCCCCTGTCACAGGCGGAACCGGGAGATAAGACGTGGCCATGCTGAGCAATAGCCGGATGCGGCGCATCGAATGGAGCGACTGCGACCCGGCGGGGATCGTCTTCTACCCGCGCTATTTTTCCATGTTCGACACCTCCACCACCGCGCTGTTCGAGAAGGCGCTGGACATGACCGCGGCGCAGATATTCAGGTATTTCGATGTGGTGGGATTTCCCCTGGTGGACGCGCGCGCGCGATTCATCAATCCGATCTGGTTCAGCGACGACGTGACCATCGAAACGCAGATGTTGGAGTTCCGCCGCTCAAGTTTCGATCTGCAGCACCGCCTGCTCAAGGACGGCGAACTGGCGGTAGAAGGGTTCGAGACGCGAGTCTGGGTAGGGCGGCACCCCGACGACCCGATGCGCATGAAATCGCAGCCGCTCCCGCAGGAGATCATCGCGCGGTTTTCCGTGTAGCGAATCGCGGTTGCGGCTAGTCTCTCCCGCGCCTGCTGGAGAGAATCTAGCCATGTTGCGGATATTCGCCCTAAGCGCTGCGATGCTGCTGGCCGGAATGCATGGCCTGAACGCCGCCGCTGACAAGATCGTCGAGCTAAAACTGTCCCACTGGATGCCATCGGCGCATCCGCTGCACAAAGCGCTGGAGGATTGGGCGGCGGCGGTGGAGCGGGCCTCGAACGGCACCATCCTCTACACGATCCATCCCGCCGAAAAGTTGGGCAAGGCCCAAGCGCATTATGACCTGGTGCGCGACGGCGTGGCGGACGCAGCCTTCGTCGAGCCGGCCAATCAGCTTGCGTGCTTTCCCATCATCGCCGCCGCGGCGCTGCCTTTGCCGATGTCCAACGCCAAGGGCGGGTCGGCGGCGCTCGACGAATGGTATCGCGCCTATGCGGACCGCGAGGTCAAAGACGCGAAATTCTGCTTCGCCTTCGTGCACGAGCCGGGCACCCTGCATTCCCGCAGCCGGAAAATTTCCGCGCCCGCCGACCTGCGCGGCCTGCGCGTGCGGGTGCCGAATGCCATGATCGGCACTTTGGTCAGCCGGCTCGGCGCGAACAGCGTGCCCGCGCCGGAGGCCGCAATACGGGAGCTGCTGGAAGGCGGCGCGGAGGCGACGATCTCCCCCTGGGATTCGGTTTCGTTCTTTGGTTTCGAGAGGGCGGTGAAATATCACCTCGATGCGCCGCTCTATGTCAGCCCGCTCATGCTGGTCATCAACAAGGCGAAATATGCCGCGATGACGCAAGCGCAGAAGAAAGCGATCGACGCGCATTGCAGCACGCCCTGGGCGGTGCAGGCGGCGGCGGCTTGGGCGGACGCGGCCGCGGCGGCGCGGCGGCGGCTGATGACGACGCCCGGGCATGAGGTCTATGCGCTCACGCCCGCGCAGACCGCCGCTTGGCGCGACGCCGCCATGACATTGCAGGAAAGCTGGGCGCTCAACGCGCGCAAGGCGGGCGTCGACCCTGAGATGGCCATGGACGGCCTCAAAGCCATGCTCGGCAAATACAAGGCAGCATACTGATGTGTGGGTCTTTGCGATCCCCCGATGAAAGCGCGCATGGCATCTGCTAGCGTCGCCCGCATGAACCTCGCCCGCCCCAACATCGCGCCAGATGACGCGGCTCCCGCGGAGGGACACGGCCGTATTACCCCGATGATGGAGCAATATATCGAGATCAAGGCCGCCAATCCGGACTGCCTGTTGTTCTACCGGATGGGCGACTTCTACGAATTGTTCTTCGACGACGCCGAGGTGGCCTCGCGCGCGCTCGGCATCATGTTGACCAAGCGCGGCAAGCATCTCGGCCGTGACATTCCGATGTGCGGGGTGCCGATTCATCGCTCCGACGAATACCTGCATAAACTGATCGCGCTCGGCCATCGCGTCGCGGTCTGCGAGCAGCTCGAAGATCCCGCCGAGGCGAAGAAGCGCGGCGCCAAAAGCGTGGTGCAGCGCGACGTGACACGGCTGGTCACGCCCGGCACGCTGACGGAAGACACGCTGCTCGACGCCAAGCGCAACAACTATTTGCTCGCCGTGGCGCGCGCGCGGCCATCGTCGGACACGGAGCAAGCGGCCTTCGCCCTGGCCTGGATTGACATTTCTACCGGCGAGTTCCGCATTGCCGAATGCGAAGCTGCATCGCTCGCGGCCGAGATCGCGCGGCTGGAGCCGGGCGAAATCGTCGTTTCCGACGCGCTCTATTCCGATCCTGAGCTTGCGCCCTATCTGCGCTCGCTGCCCGCGGTAACGCCGCTCCCGCGCGACGTGTTCGACGGCGCCACCGCCGAACGGCGGCTGGCGGATTATTTCGCCGTGACCACCACCGACGCCTTCGGTGCGCTGACGCGCCTGGAGCTAACGGCGGCGGCGGCCTGCATTACCTATGTGGAGCGAACGCAGCTCGGCAAGCGTCCCCCGCTCTCTCCGCCGTTGCGCGAGGCCGCCGGCGCGACGCTCGCCATCGATCAGGCCACGCGCAGCAATCTCGAACTTGTTCGCACGTTGAGCGGGGAGCGCAATGGTTCGCTGCTGGCGGCGATCGACCGCACGGTGACGGCGGCCGGCTCGCGGCTGCTGGCGCAGCGACTTGCCGCACCCTTGACCGGGGCAGAAGCAATCGCGCGGCGGCTTGATTCCGTCGAGATGTTGCTCAAGGACGCCGGCCTGCGCGGCGAGGGGCGCGAGCGGCTGCAAGCGGCGCCCGATCTCGCCCGCGCGTTGAGCCGCATTGTCGTTGACCGCGGCGGCCCGCGCGATCTCGCCGCCATTCGCGACGGGATCAATGCCGCGGCGGCGCTGGCCGCGCGCCTTGATCGCGGCAAGGACATGCCGGTCGAAATCCAGGAAGTCATGGCCGCACTGCGCCGGCCGGACCCGGCGATCGCCAAGGCGCTGGCGGCGGCGCTCACCGATGAATTGCCCGCCTTCAAGCGCGACGGCGGATTTACGCGGCCCGGCTACGATACGGCCCTCGACGAGGCCCGCGCGCTGCGCGACGAATCCCGCCGCGTCATCGCTGGACTACAGGGACGCTACGCGGACGAAACCGGAATCCGCGCGCTGAAGATCAGGCACAACAATGTGCTCGGCTATTTCGTTGAGGTGACGGCGCAGCACGGCGACAAGCTGATGGCGCCGCCGCACAACGCGGCCTTCATCCACCGCCAGACGCTGGCCGGCCAGGTGCGTTTCACCACCAGCGAACTCGGCGAGCTGGAGGCCAAGATCGCCAATGCCGCCGGGCGCGCGCTCGCCATCGAGCTTGAGACCTTCGCAAAATTGGCCGCCACGATCACTGCCGCGAGCACTGAGATCAAGGCGGCGGCGGAAGCGCTGGCCGTGCTCGATGTGTCCGCGGCCCTGGCGCAGCTTGCGGCCGAGCAAAATTACGTGCGGCCGGAGGTGGACGACAGCCTGCATTTCGTCATCGAAGGCGGCCGCCATCCGGTGGTGGAGCAGGCGCTGGCGCGCGAGGGTGCGCCGTTCGTCGCCAACGACTGCGATCTTTCTTCCGGGATGGAAGCACAAGCCGGGCGCATCTGGCTGCTGACCGGCCCCAACATGGGCGGAAAATCCACCTTCCTGCGGCAGAACGCGCTGATCGCCATTCTCGCGCAGATGGGCGGTTTCGTTCCCGCGCGGCGCGCGCATATCGGCATCGTGGACCGGCTGTTCTCCCGCGTCGGCGCCGCCGACGATCTGGCGCGCGGGCGTTCCACCTTCATGGTCGAGATGGTGGAGACGGCGGCCATCCTCAATCAGGCGCGCGAACGCTCGCTGGTGATCCTGGACGAGATCGGCCGCGGCACGGCGACCTTCGACGGACTGTCGATCGCCTGGGCGACCATCGAGCACTTGCATGAGAGCAATCGCTGCCGCGCGCTGTTCGCGACGCATTTCCATGAGCTTACTGCGCTGGCGGCGAAGCTGCCGCGGCTGTTCAATGCCACCGTGCGGGTGAAGGAATGGCATGGCAACGTGGTCTTCCTGCATGAGGTGGTGCCGGGCGCCGCCGACCATTCCTATGGCATTCAGGTGGCGAAGCTCGCGGGGCTTCCGCCCGCCGTGATCGAGCGGGCGAAAGTCGTGCTGGCGAAGCTGGAAGCCGACGACCGCGCCTCGCCGGTGCGCGGGTTCGATGACCTGCCGCTGTTCGCATCCGCGCCGCGGCCTGCGGCACCTTCCGCTGAAGCCGCGCTCGATGCGCTGGTCGCCGCGCTCACCGCGCTGCATCCCGACGAGATGTCGCCGCGCGAGGCGCTGGAAGCGCTCTACCGGCTGAAAACGCAAGCGGCGAAGCCCGACAAAGGTTGAGGCTGGCGGCCGCTCAGAGCGCGATGCCGCGCTTGCGCAGCGCATAGATCAGCAGCCCCCACCCGATCGAGACGCCCAATGCCAGCGTCATGGCGAGCGCGGAGCCGAGCGGCACGGCGGCGACATGCAGCACTATGCTCGCGCCCGCCAAACCGATCAGCCCAGTAATGGCGTTTGCCAGCACGGCGGCGGTGGCCGGCCCGCCGACCCGCCGGTGCAGAATGAACATGATGCTCAACAGCACGATCGGGAACACGGCGAGCAGCCCCGACGCGAACGGCCCGATCTTGAAACTGAGCACGACCACGGCGGCGACCAGCAGCGCGACCATGACGCCGCGCACGATGATATCCCGCCAGCGCAAGTGGACCGGCCCCATCGGGGCGTGGCGATAGTGCCGGGCGACGACCAGGTAGAACGGAAAAACGACCAGATTGAAGGCGACCGCGCCAAGCAGGCTCCATTGAATGGAATTGACGATGATCGCCAGCAGCACCCAGAAGATCAAGGCCGCGGGCAAGCTGAGGGAGAGCGACTGGCGCTGGCCGAGCACGGCATAGATCAGTGCGAAGGTCGCGGTCACCGGATTGATGGCGAGGCTTGCCAGTGCGCTCTGCGAAATAAATACTGAATCGTGATCGAAGGAGAGAAAGATGTAGGCGGGCGCCGCCGCGATCGGCAGCGTGGCGATCAAGGCGCCGGGTAGCGGGCCAAGCCGCTGCGCTGCCATCGCGGCCGCGATGACAAAGCCGGCGGTGACCGCCATTTTCACGACAAGCGCGAGCCAGAACAACAGGTCGGGGGTCATGGGGACAGAATCAGGAAAGCCGCGGTTGCGGTAATGGGTGAACCTATTTCATGGACACCAAGCGCGACTACCACATTCGTCATGCCCGCGCTTTCGCGAGCATCCGCGCGCGGCTACATGGTATTTGTGAAGGTGCCGCAAGTGCCTTTCGTCCGAAGGCGATAGTTTTATTCTAGGATGGTGGGATGCTTAGGCATTAAATAACAGAGATATTCTTTTAGATCCGCCTATTGTAGAATAAATTATACAATTCTTATCTGACGGTCGTGTCCCCCGCTTCGCCGTTCCTCGGTGACACCGCCTGTTGTGTCCGCTATTCGAAGTGCCATGCCGCCCGCGCCCAATCAGTCCCGTGACCTGCTCGACGTTGAGGCGCTTTCCGCCGAGCTTGATGAGCTTGCCCGGCAGCATGCCGGCCGTGAGGGCGAGCTGCGGGCGGCGGTGGCGAAGCATCTCAAATCCGCGCTCACCGCAGGACGCGCGGCCGCCGAGCAGCAATTGCTCAAGGACCGCTACGGCCGGCGCTGCGCGGAGCGACTCTGCTTCATGCAGGATGAGATCGTCCGCCTACTGTTCGAGTTGGTCAGCAAACATCTTTACCCGTCGCAAAATCCTTCAGAAGCCGAGCACATGGCTGTCGTCGCCACCGGCGGCTATGGCCGCGGGCTGCTGGCGCCGGGCTCCGACATCGATCTGCTCTTCCTGCTCCCCTACAAGCAGACCGCGTGGGGCGAGTCGGTCGCAGAAGCCATCCTCTATTGCCTTTGGGACATGGGGTTGAAGGTCGGGCACGCCACCCGCTCAGTGGACGAATGCATCCGCCAGGCCAAGGCGGACATAACCATCCGCACCTCCGTCCTGGAAGCCCGCTACTTGCTCGGCGACCGCAAGCTCTATGACGGGCTGATCGCCCGCTTCGACAAGGAGATCGTGCAGGGCACGGCGGCGGAATTCGTCACCGCCAAACTCGCCGAGCGCGAGGAGCGCCACCGCCGCGCCGGCCAGTCGCGCTACCTGGTCGAGCCAAACGTCAAGGACGGCAAAGGCGGCCTGCGCGACCTGCACACGCTGTTCTGGATCGCAAAATATGTCTATCGCGTGCGCCAGCCGGAGGAATTGCTCGAGCGCGGCGTGTTCGACCGGCAGGAATACGCGCTGTTCCGCCGCTGCGAGGATTTCCTCTGGTCGGTGCGCTGCCACCTCCACTTCGTCACCGCGCGCGCGGAGGAACGTCTCTCCTTCGATATTCAGCGCGAGCTCGCGGCGCGGCTTGGCTACACCGAACGCCCCGGCATGAAGGATGTCGAGCGCTTCATGAAGCATTACTTCCTGGTGGCCAAGGATGTCGGCGACCTCACCGCCGTTCTGTGCGCGGAGCTGGAAGACCGGCAGGCGAAGCCCGCGCCCGTGCTCAGCCGCATGATGACGAAATTCCTGCCGCGCGGCCGGCGCATATTGCTCGATACGGATGATTTCATCGTCGATAAGAACCGCATAAAAATCGGCAATCCCGATGTGTTTCAGCGCGATCCGATCAACCTGATCCGCGTCTTCCGTCTTCTGCAGATGCATAATCTCGTGCTGCACCCCGACACCATGCGGGCCATCAGGCGCTCGCTTAAGCTGATCGACCGCGACCTGCAGCAAGACGAGGAAGCCAACCGCCTGTTTCTGGAAATCCTGACATCGCAGGACGCGGAAATCGTGCTGCGGCGCATGAACGAAACCGGCGTGCTCGGCCGCTTCATCCCCGCCTTCGGCCGCGTCGTCGCCATGATGCAATTCAACATGTATCACCATTACACGGTGGACGAGCATCTGTTGCGCTGCATCGGCGTGCTGGCGGAGATCGAGCGCGGCGACAACGAGGAATTCGTGCTGGCGAACGATCTGATCCGCAAGATCCAGCCGCAGAACCGCGCGGTGCTGTATGTGACGATGTTTCTGCACGACATCGCCAAGGGCCACACCGAGGATCACTCCATCGCCGGTGCGCGCATCGCGCGCCGCCTAGGCCCGCGGTTTGGCCTCTCGCCCGCCGAGACCGAGACGGCAGCCTGGCTGATCGAGAATCATCTGGTCATGTCGACCATTGCGCAGTCGCGCGACCTGTCCGACAACAAGACCATCGAGAATTTCGCCGCGGTGGTGCAGTCGCTGGAGCGGCTCAAGCTGCTGACCATTCTCACCGCCGCCGACATCCGCGCGGTCGGTCCCGGCGTGTGGAACGGCTGGAAGGCGCAATTGCTGCGCACGCTCTATTACGAGGCGGAGCCGGTGTTGACCGGCGGCTTCTCCGAAGTCAACCGCGCGCAGCGCGTCGCCGTCGCCCAGGAAGAATTCAAGGCGGAGCTCAAGAACTGGCCACGCGAGCAGCTCGACGCCTATGCCGGGCGCCACTATCCGGCCTATTGGCTGAAGGTCGATCTGCCGCACAAACTCGCGCACGCGCGGTTTCTGCGCGAGGCGGAAAAATCCGGCAAGTCGCTGGCCACCGCGGTCGGTTTTGATGCCGCGCGCGGCGTGACCGAATTAACCGTGCTGGCGCCCGACCATCCCTGGCTGCTGTCGATCATCGCAGGGGCTTGCGCCATGGCCGACGCCAACATCGTCGATGCGCAGATCTATACGACGACCGATGGGCTCGCGCTCGACACCATTGCCGTGTCGCGTGAATTCGACATGGAAGAGGACGAAATGCGCCGCGCGGCGCGCATTGCCATATCGATTGAAAAGGCGCTGCACGGCGATCTAAAACTGCCGGACGTGATTGCGAAAGGCACGGCGCCGAAGGGCCGGATCAAGGCCTTCGCCGTGGAGCCCGAAGTGAACATCAACAATCAGTGGTCGCACCGTTACACCGTGGTGGAAGTGACCGGCCTCGACCGGCCCGGGCTGCTCTATGCGCTGACGACGACGATGTCGAAGCTCAATCTCAACATCACCTCCGCCCATGTGGCGACCTTCGGCGAGCGGGTGGTGGACGTGTTCTATGTCACCGATTTGCTGGGCGACAAGATTTCCTCGCCCACGCGGCAAGCTGCGATCAAACGGGCGCTGTTGCAGCTGTTCGGCGGCGGCGCGGAAGGCGGCTTGGAGCCGCGGCAAAGCGCCGTGGCGGGCTGAAAAGGGCTCTATCAGTCCGCCTCGCATTGGGTTAACCGGCCCTTAAACCGCCCGTTTTAGCGTCAGGATGGCTCGGCGTCAGGGGCCGCCAAACTTGATCTGTGCAGGACGGGAAATGGCGTTGCGACGACAAAAGGCCAGCGCGCGGCGCGAGCCGGTGTTCGACGCCGAGCCGCAGAGCCGCGACCTGCGGCTGGAACCGCGCGACCGCCCAAGCAGCTCGTCCCGCGATGATGCTGATCGCCCGCCACGCGCGCGCCGCAAGCGCCGCGGCGGCGGCAGCCACGGAGGCCGCTCCCGGCTGGGGCGCTTTGTTTATTGGTCGGCCGTGCTGGCGCTGTGGGCGGTGATCGTAGCCATCGGCGGGGCGGTCTGGATCGGCGCGCATTTGCCGCCGATTCAATCGCTGGAAATACCGAAGCGGCCGCCTTCGATCCAAATCGTCGGCATGAACGGCCGTGTAATGACCACGCGCGGCGAAGGTGGCGGCGCCGCGCTGATGCTGCGAGAGCTGCCGCCCTACCTGCCCAAAGCCTTCATCGCCATCGAGGACCGCCGCTTCTATTCGCACCAAGGCGTCGATCCGCTGGGCATCGGCCGCGCTGTGGTCGCCAATATCTTGTACCAAGGCGTCTCCCAGGGCGGCTCCACCATCACGCAGCAGCTGGCCAAGAACCTATTCCTGACCCAGGAGCGCACCATCACGCGCAAAATCCAGGAACTGGTGCTGGCCTTCTGGCTCGAACGGAAATTCAGCAAGACGGAGATTCTCGAGCTTTACCTCAACCGCGTCTATTTCGGCGCCGGCGCCTATGGCGTGGAAGCGGCGGCGCAACGCTACTTCGGCAAGAGCGCGCGCCAGGTCACGCTGGCGGAAGCCGCCATGCTCGCGGGCCTGATCAAATCGCCGTCGCGGCTGGCGCCAATCCGCAATCCCGAGGGCGCCGAACGCCGCGCGCAGACGGTGCTGCTGGCGATGGCCGACGCCAGCCTCATCACCGAGAACATGGCCACGATCGCCATGGCGCATCCGGCCCGGGTGGCGCCGCAGGCCGGCGACGGCTCGGTCAACTACGTCGCCGACTGGATCATGGACGTGCTCGACGATCTTGTCGGCCGCGTGGACCAGGACATTGTGATCGAGACCTCGATCGATCCCGTGTTGCAGGCGGCGGCGGAAAAGGCGCTGGTCGACGAGCTGGCGCAGAAAGGCGGCAAATTCGGCGTCAGCCAGGGCGCGGTGGTGGTGATGACGCCGGACGGCACGGTGCGTGCGCTGGTCGGCGGCAGAGATTACGCCGAGAGCCAATTCAACCGCGCGGTCGCGGCCAAGCGCCAGCCGGGCTCGGCGTTCAAGCCTTTTGTTTACCTCACCGCGATCGAGCGCGGGCTGACGCCGGACACTGTGCGCGAGGATCGTCCGCTGACGGTGAAGAACTGGAAGCCGGAGAACTATAACCGGGAGTATTTCGGACCGGTGACTTTGACCCAGGCGCTGGCCATGTCGCTCAATACGGTTTCGGTGCGCCTGACGCTGGAATTCGGGCCAACGGCAGTGGTGAAGACCGCGCACCGCCTGGGCATCGCCTCGAAGCTCGAGCCCAATGCATCCATTGCGCTCGGCACTTCCGAAGTCTCCGTCATCGAACTTGTCAGCGCCTATGCCACCTTCGCCAATGGCGGGTTTGCGATAACGCCGCATGTGGTCGAGCGGGTACGCGCCGCCGATGGCACCGCGCTTTATACGCGCATGCCCGATGGCCTGGGCCGCATCATCGATGGCCGCTACGTCGCCATGATGAATACCATGATGCAGGAGACCCTGCTGACTGGGACCGCGCGCAAGGCCGAGCTGCCGGGCTGGCCCGCCGCAGGCAAGACCGGCACCAGCCAGGACTTCCGCGACGCCTGGTTCGTCGGCTACACCGCCCATTTGGTGACCGGCGTGTGGCTCGGCAATGACGACGGCTCACCCACCCATAAGACGACGGGCGGCGGCCCGCCGGTGGATATCTGGAGCCGCGTGATGAAGACGGCGCATCAGGGCGTGCCGGTCGTGGGGCTTCCCGGATTGATCGGCGGCATCCCGGTTGCGGATGCGCTTCCGCCCGGCGACATCCCCGCCGGCCCGCCGCAGGTCGCCGACGCGGGAGGCGCGCAAGCGCCGGCCGCCGACAGAGGCGGCCTTGACGACTGGCTGTTGGGAAAATTGTTTGGCCGCCGCTGAGCGGCGCGCTACCTCGACGTGGCGCCGACCGTCGGCAAGCCGTAGCGGTGCAGATCGGTGCCGTGGCCGTCGAGCCATACCTTCGCCCGCTTCATCGCCGGCGACAGCCGCGCCAGCAGGCGCCAGAAACGGGGCGAGTGATTCATCTCGATGAGATGGGTGACTTCGTGTGCCGCCAGATAGTCAAGCACAAAGGGCGGCGCAAGGATCAGCCGCCAGGAATAGGACAAGACGCCGGTGGTGGAGCAGGAGCCCCAGCGGCTCGATTGATCGCGGATGGTGATGCGCTTGACGCGCGCGCCGATCCTCTCCGCATAATAGCGGCTTGCCGCATCGAGATCTCGCCGCGCCTCGCGCTTGAGGAAGGCGGTGACGCGACGATTGACATGCGACGCGTCACCGGAGACGCAAAGCAGACGCTCGCCGCGGCCGTTGGTTTCGGCCCAAACCACACCGCGCGAATCGCGGCGATGCACGATGCGATATGAAATCCCGCGCAGCGGAACGACAAATCCATGGGCAAAGGGCGCGGCTTCCGGCAGACGGCCAAGCCGAGCCGCGATCCAGCCGCCGTGCTTTTGCGCGAATTCCCTCGCCTCTTTCAGGCTGCCGCGCGGCGGCATAGTGAGCACGACTTCGCGGGTGGCGGATTGAATGCGAAGCGTGTAGCGCCGCGCCTGCCGGTGCCGGCGCACACGCACGAGATAGATGTTCTTGTCGAAGGCGATATTGATCGCCTGCGGCTCGGACGGCCGACGATACAGCAAGGCACGCAAAGGCATGGAAAGCGCCCAGTCGGAGAGGTCAGTCGGCCGAAATACTGCCATATCCGCAGCGGCGCACAGCCCCCCTTGCATTAATAATGCTCTGGCCCAATAGGCAGCGGATTCGTGCCCGCCGAGCCCCAACATGTTGGGGGTTTTAGGGTCTGAAATCCAGCTCACTGCTTGCGCACGGCGTTAACCATTAATTGATGCCAAAGGCAGGCTGTAAGGCGAGGTAAAAATACAGCAAAAATAAAGGCTTGCATCATATCCGGGCAGCGACGCAGCGCGCCGGCCGCAAGAAAGGCCCGTTAGCCTTCGGTTTCCCCTATTTCCGGCGCCGTTCGGGGGCCGGCTCCGGGTGAGAATCAGGGCACGGAGCCCCCGGGAATTCACTTCGCCGACCGTGTCTCGCCGGCCGCGGCGGCATGGCCCGCGCCGCTGCCCTTGGGCGCAGCGACACCCTCCGCAGCGTGGCCATTTTTCTTTTTACCGCGCGCGGAAATGGAATCATGTGACGCAATGAAATCCGCGATGCGCGGGGCGATCTCGGCGCGAAAGCGCGAGCCGTTGAAGACGCCATAGTGACCGACGCCGCGCGCGAGGTAATGAACCTTGTGGTCGCTTGAAAGGTTGACGCAGAGCCGATGCGCCGCTTCGGTCTGGCCGACGCCGGAAATGTCGTCGTGCTCGCCCTCCACCGTCATCAGCGCCACGCACCGGATGCGCGCCGGATCGACCGGCACGCCGCGATGGGTCATCTCGCCTTTTGGCAGCGCATGGCGCACGAACACGGTATCAACGGTTTGCAGATAATATTCGGCGGCAAGATCCATGACCGCGAGATATTCATCGTAGAACTCGCGGTGCTTCTGCGCCGAGTCGCCGTCGCCTTCCACCAGATGCGTGAACAGGTCCTTGTGCGCCTGGATATGCCGGCCGAGATTCATGCTGACGAAACCGTGCAGCTGCAGGAAGCCGGGATAGACGTCGCGCATGCAGCCGGGATTGGGGAACGGGACCTTGGTGATGACGTGGTGGCGGAACCAATCCACGCCGCGCTGCTCGGCGAGCTTGTTTACCTTGGTGGGATTGCAGCGGGTATCGATCGGACCGCCCATCAAGATCATGGAGCGGGGCACATAGGGGTCCTCTTCAGCCTCCATCAGCGCCACGGCAGCGAGCACAGGAACCGAAGGCTGGCATACGGCGATCACATGGGCATCGCCGCCGAGCAGGCGCAGCATGGCGATGACGTAGTCGATATAGTCATCGAGATCGAACCCGCCTTGCGTCAGTGGCACCATGCGCGCGTCGACCCATTCGGTGACGTAGACATCGTGCTGCGGCAGGAAAGCCTCGATGGTGCCGCGCAGCAGTGTTGCGTAGTGCCCGGAGAGCGGCGCGACGATGAGCACCTTCGGCTGTGGTTGTCTCGGTGGATGCACGAAGCCGCGCTCGAAGTGCAGCAGCCGGCAGAAAGGCCGTTCCCAGATTGTGTCAATGTGAACCGGCACACGTTCTCCGCCGACCTGGGTTGAGGCAATGCCCCATTCCGGCTGGGCGTAGCGGCGCGTCGCGCGCTCGAATACCTCGGCGGCGGCGGCGACCGATTTTCCGAAATAGGTAAGCGAGAGGGGATTGACCGGGTTCTTGTAAAAAAGGCGGGTCGCCTCGGCGAGCGCGCGCGACGGTTTGAGCGCCGCGTGGTTCATCTCGTAGAACCAATACATCGGCGTCGACAACATCAGCCCGCTTGTTGGCGGCGCGGCCACCTCGCCGGCGAATTCACCTATCGCCACGGGAGAAAATCGATCTTGCTGCATCGCAGCATACTGTCGGTTTTTTGTCATCCCGTCAATATAGGGGTAGACATTTCACCGTTCGTTACATAGGCAAAAAACCCAGGCAAGATGCCATTATTCGCCGGTCTGCATGAGCGAGCCCTCGCGCCGGGCGCTCTCCAAGAGGCGCAGGAACGCCACGACCGCAACGCCAAAAAAGAGGGCGTTGAGCGCCAGCGCGCCGAGCATCAGATCGGGGCGGAAGACATGCTCGATCATCAGCGCCCGCATGCCTTCAAACACATAGGTAGGCGGCAGCATCCAGGAAACCGGCTGCAGCCACTCCGGCAGCAGCGCGACGGGATAATAGACGCAGGTCAGCGGCAGCAGCACAAAGGTCAGCGTCCAGGCCAGGCTTTCGGCGCCGAGCCCGTGGCGCAGCAGCAGGCCGGAAACGAGGATGCCGATGGCCCAGCTCGTCAGCATGAGATTGGCGAAAAACGCCGCCAGCGCCAAGCCAAGCTCATAGATGTTGAAGCCGAAGAAGGCCATGGCGATCAGCGACACCGGCACCATGCCGATCAGCAGGCGGATCAGGCTCATGGTCATGAGCGCAGCGATGAATTCCGCCGGCCGCAGCGGACTCATCATCAGGTTGCCGAGGTTGCGCGCCCACATTTCTTCGAGGAACGAAATGGAGAAGCCGAGCTGGCCGCGGAACAGGATTTCCCACAGCAGCATGGCGCCGATCAAAGTGCCTCCAGCGCGGGCGAAAAAACCAGAATGCTGCCCGATGTAATTCTGTATGAGCCCCCAGGTCAGCACCTGCACTAGGGGCCAATAGATCAGCTCCAACAGGCGCGGCCAGGACGAGCGCAGCAGATACCAATAGCGCAGCACCATTGTGCTGATGCGCCGCGGCGAGAAATTCACTTGCGCTTGCGGTTGCGCGCTCATTGCGCCGCCTCGCGCGCATCGCCACGCCCGCGCGCGACGTCGAGAAAGACTTCCTCCAGCGTCCGCCGGCCATAGCGCGCGAGCAACCGCTCCGGCGAGTCGTCGTCCTCAATCCGCCCTCTCTTCAGCATGATGACGCGCTCGCACAGGCGCTCGACCTCCGCCATGTTGTGCGAGGCAAGCAGCACGGTGGCACCGCGCTCGATGCGGTAACGTTTCAGCCGCTCGCGCACCCAATCGGCGGTGTCGGGATCAAGCGAAGCGGTCGGCTCGTCGAGCAGCAGCACTTCCGGCTGGTTAAGCAGGGATTTGGCGAGCGAGACGCGCGTCTTCTGGCCGGACGAAAGCTTGCCCGTGGGCCGGTCGAGGAACTCGGCCAGGTTCAACTCGTCGGCCAGGGTCATGATGCGGTCTTCGACGTCCTCGACGCCATAGAGGCCCGCGAAGACGGTGAGATTTTGCCGCACGGTCAACCGCATCGGCATGTCCACATAGGGGCTTTCGAAATTCATGCGATGCAGCACCTGATAACGCTGCCGCGGCATCTGCGCGCCGAGAACCGTGACGCTGCCGGAGGTGGGCATGGTCAGGCCCATGATCATGGCGATGGTCGTGGTCTTGCCGGCGCCGTTGCCGCCGAGCAGCGCGGTCATGGAGCCGGGCGCGAGCTGGAAGGAGATGCCGGCGACGGCAGTCGCGCCCTTGAATACTTTGACGATGCGATCGACGCTGACGGCGGGGGCAAGCGCTGTGACGGGCGAAGGCGGCATGACGAGGGAAGATTTGACGTGGCAGGGTGCCTGACGCAAGCCTTTCTGAGGAGATTTTGATCGGCCTCAATGACACTTGGCCGCTTCTTTCTGGCATTCAGCGCCGCCCGGATGACATAGAATATCATCATGCACGGCCCATGGGATCAGCCACGCCACCTGCAGCGCAACGTGCGGCTCGACACGCTGATGCGGCTGCGCTGGCTGAGCGTCATCGGCCAGACCATGGCCGTGCTGGTGGTGCATTACGGTCTCGACTACAAGGTGCCAATCTGGGCGTGCCTCGCCGTCATCGGCTTGTCAGCCTGGCTCAACATCGCGCTGCGCGTGCGCTTCCGGCTTGCCCAGAGGCTGGAGCCCGATCGGGCGGCGTGGCTGCTGGCCTTCGACATCGCGCAACTGGCGGTGCTGCTGTTCCTCACCGGCGGATTGCAGAATCCCTTCTCCTTCCTTTTCCTCAGCCCGGTCTTGATCTCCGCCACCGCGCTGCCGCCGCGTATGACGGTCTTGCTCGGCATATTCGCCGTGCTCTGCGCCACGGCGCTCGTCTTCGTGCATTATCCGCTGCCGTGGGATGCGGAAGATCCGCTGGAACTGCCGGCCATCTACATGATGGGCGTGTGGCTTTCCATCCTCATCGCCATGGGATTCATCGGAGTCTATGCCTGGCAGATCACCGAGGAGTCGCGCCAGCTCGCCGACGCGCTAGCGGCGACAGAGCTCGTGCTCGCCCGTGAGCAGCATCTGTCGCAGCTTGATGGCCTTGCCGCGGCGGCCGCCCACGAACTTGGAACGCCTCTATCGACTATTACCGTGATCGCGAGGGAACTGGAGCGCACGATCTCTTCGGAATCCCTTCATCGCGCGGACGTACGGCTGCTGCGCGAACAGGCGCAGCGCTGCCGGGACATCCTGGCCAAGATCACCGAATTGTCCTCGAGCGGCGAGCCCTTCGATCGCATGCCGCTCTCAGCGCTGATCGAGGAAGTGGTCGCGCCGCACCGGGATTTCGGCATCGCCATCGACGTGGCGCTGCCGTCCGACCGGACTCTCGAGCCGGTCGGCGCGCGCAACCCGGCCATTGTCTACGGGCTCGGCAATTTAGTCGAGAACGCTGTCGATTTCGCGCGTGCGACCGTGCAGGTCATGGCGGCTTGGAGCCATGAAGAGGTCGTCATCACCATCCGCGACGATGGCCCCGGCTTTGCCGCGGAGGTCATGGACCGGCTCGGCGAGCCTTATGTGACCACCCGCCGCCCCCGGGCCAAGGAAGAGGGCGAGGAAACCGGGCTTGGATTGGGCTTCTTCATTGCCAAGACGCTGCTCGAGCGCTCCGGTGCGACGCTTGCGTTCAAGAACCGCAAAAATCCGGAATTCGGCGCCGAGGTCACAATGCGCTGGGTGCGCAGCGCCTTTGAATATCGGATCCCAGATCAGGAGCGACTTGATGCATTTTCCTGGTATGATGAAAGTGAAAACAGTCGGGCGGAAACGCCGGGAAACTCCCAGAATCGCACGAAAGCGAATGCGCCATGAATGAGCAAAGTGTAAATGTTATCTCGGGCGAACGGACACTGTTGATCGTTGAAGATGACAAGCCGTTCCTCCAGCGCCTCGCCAGCGCCATGCAAAGCCGCGGTTTTACGGTGACGACGGCGGAATCGGTAGCGGATGGCTTGCAGCAGGTCGAACAGGCCGCCCCCGCTTTCGCCGTGGTAGACATGCGGCTCGGCGACGGCAACGGCCTCGACGTGATCTCCGCGCTCAAGCGGTCGCGGCCCGACGCCCGCGCGATCATTCTGACGGGTTATGGAAATATCGCCACGGCGGTGACCGCGGTGAAGCTTGGCGCGGTAGACTATCTCGCCAAGCCGGTGGACGCCGACGATGTGGTGACGGCGCTCCTGGCACGGGAGACCAAGAAGATCGAGCCGCCGGCCAATCCCATGTCGGCGGACCGGGTGCGCTGGGAGCATATCCAGCGCATCTATGAGCTGTGCAGCCGCAACGTTTCGGAGACAGCGCGCCGCCTCAGCATGCATCGGCGCACGCTGCAACGCATTCTGGCCAAGCGCGCGCCGAGGTAGTGGATGTCTTTCTTCCCCTCTCCCCTCGTGGGAGAGGGGAAAAAGCGCGGCTCAAACCTTGCCGATCCGTTCCGGAAACGCCTTTGCCAGCCCCTCGCGCGTCGGCGGGATGACCCCGCGCTCGGTCAGCAAGCCGGTGACAAGGCGCGCGGGGGTGACATCGAAGGCATAATTCGCCACGCCCGAGCCGTCGGGCAGAATCTTCACCGTCTCGATGCGCCCATCAGCGGTGCGGCCGGTCATGGTCGCCACCTCGTCGGCGCCGCGCTGCTCGATGGGAATTTCGGCAAGGCCGTCGGACACGGAAAAGTCGATGGTCGGCGACGGCAGCGCTACATAGAAGGGCACACTGTTGTCGCGCGCCGCCAGCGCCTTCAGATACGTGCCGATCTTGTTGCAGACGTCGCCCGCGGCCGTCACCCGGTCGGTGCCGACGATCACCATATCGACCAGCCCGTGCTGCATCAGGTGGCCGCCGGTATTGTCCGGGATCACCGTATGCGGCACACCGTGGCGGCCAAGCTCCCAGGCGGTGAGTGCCGCACCCTGGTTGCGCGGACGCGTCTCGTCGGCCCAGACGTGGATGGGCAGACCCCTGTCATGCGCCATGTAAATGGGCGCGGTGGCGGTGCCCCAATCGACGGTGGCGAGCCAGCCGGCATTGCAATGGGTGAGCACGTTGACGCGCTCGCCCGGCTGCTTGCGCGCAGCGATGGCTTCGATGAGCTTGAGGCCATGCCGGCCGATCGCCTGATTGATAGCGACATCCTGGTCGCAGATGGCGGCGGCGCGGGCATAGGCGGCGGCGACACGCTCCCCGCGCGGCCGGTTGCGCACCGCCGCCAGCATCTCGTCGAGCGCCCATTTGAGATTGATCGCGGTCGGCCGCGTGGCCAACAGCGCCGCATAGGCGCGTTCCAGGCTCTCGTCCGAAGCGTCCGCGCGCAGCGCCAGGCACAGGCCATAGGCGGCGCAGGCGCCGATCAAGGGCGCGCCGCGCACCTGCATGGACTTGATCGCACGCGCGGCGGCCTCGAGCGTCTCCAGCCGCAACAGTCCAAAGCGGTGCGGCAGCAACGTCTGGTCGATGAGGCCGACGGCCCAGCCGTCCGCCTCGACCCAGATGCTGCGCATAGGCTTGCCGTCAACCTTCATGGTCCCCTCACGCCGGTTGGCCGCCATACATAGCGCGCTTGCCGCCGGGCACAAGGCGCGCGGGCGTCAGAGCCAGTAGCGCCACGTATAGATCGCGGTCAGCAGCGCGCCGAATCCAATGACCATCCGGCGGGCCGCGGCCACCGGCAGCACGCGGGCGACATGTGCTCCCGCCAATCCGCCCACAATGCCGCCTGCCGCCACCAGCAGCGCGGGCAGCCAGGCAATGGCGCCTTGGCTGGCGAATACGGCGGCTGCGACCAGATTGTTCAAGCTGCCGACGAGATTCTTGGTGACATTGGCTGAGCGGTAATTGCCGCCATTGGCGACCGACAGCGCGGCGATCAGCAAAACGCCGACGCCGGCGCCGAAATAGCCGCCGTAAATCAAGACCGGGATGATCATGCCAAGGCCGACCGCATTGGGATGCAGCGTGGTGCCTCCTTTACGAAAGGAAAGCTGGCCGAGCCACGCGCCGATAGGACGGGCATAAGCGAACAGCAAGGTGCCGAAGCCGAGCAGCAACGGCACCAGCAGCTCGAAGAAACGCTCCGGCGTGCTCATCAGGAGGATCGCCCCGGCCGTGGCTGCCGCAAGTGACGTCAGCAGCAGCGCGACGAAGGCGCGGTCCATTTGCGGAAGCTGGGAGCGGTCCGCCATGGCGGCGAAGAAATTGCCGGGCGTGATCGCCGTGGTGTTGGACGCCACCGCCATAATGGGCGGCACGCCGGCCGCCAGCATGGCAGGAAACAGCACGAGCGATGCGCCGCCCACCAGCGCGGACAGCGCTCCGCCGGCGACGCCGGCCACGAGAAGCATCAGGGCGGTAGGAAGGTCCATGCGAAGGCTGATTAGCCACAACGTCGCGTCGTGTCACTTCTTCTCCCTCTCCCCAGTGGGGACAGGGTTGGGGTGATGGGGGATCGCCCGTGCCGTATTGCACCTTCCGATCCCCCTCACCCGCGCCGGAGAGCCTGTCCTCGGGCGCACTTCCAACGCGACCCGAGGAGCACGACCATCGGGTCGAGCCCGAGGGCAAGCTCTCTCCCCACCGGGGAGAGGTGCAAAAAGATGCGCCGTTGCCGCTGCGGCGGGCTTCAGCTATTTAGGGTCCACACGCGCCCGTAGCTCAGCTGGATAGAGCGTTGCCCTCCGAAGGCAGAGGTCACAGGTTCGAATCCTGTCGGGCGCGCCATCTCTCTACTGGCTTGGGGGCGGCGGGACCGGATTCGTGTGCAGCGAATTCGGCCCGGGATTAGCGGCGCCTGAGCGGCGGTATTCTTCGATCGCCTGTTCAGGCGTGCGGGTGCTGCCGCTGAAAGGAGGCCGGACAAAACCCGACACGTCCGGCCGCTGATCGGCGCCGCGCGCGCCGTCGAAGCAAGCTTGCAGGCACTGAGCCGCGGCTTCCGGCGACGCTTTGCCCGGGCACGATGCCGTGCAAGCTTTTCGCTCAGCCGCCATCGCAACAGCCTGTAGCTGGCGGATGCGGTCGATGATCTGCTGGCGGCGCTCCAGGATCACCTGCGCTTCACGCGCCCTTTGCTGCTCCCGTTCGTTGAGATCCGCGACCTTGGCCTGAAGCTCGTCAACCTGGCCGTTATAGTGGTCCACCCGCTGCTGGTAGGGCACCTTTGCCGCGTCACACCGCGCCACCGCCGCTGCATATTGTTCTTCCGGGACAGTTACGTCGCAGACGCTGATGACCTGCGCTTCATCCGCTTCGAGCGCGCTTTTAACCATCAGCAGATTCTCCCCCTGCTGATCCAAGGCCTTTCCTTCGTTTTCGTGCTCGGTCTTGACCCGCAAATTTTCGTCGATCTTCTGCGGAATGTCTTTTTCCAATTCACCGGAAAGCGCGGTGATCTCATTGAGGATGCCGGCGATGTCGTCGCCCTGAGCGAGCACATCTGCGGAATAGACGGCAGCCAAGACGGCCGCCACCATGACAATCAGACACCGGTTCATGGTGACTCCCAGGCGCAATCGACTTCGTTATAAAACCAAACATATCAGATTAGTTTCGCCACGCCCGGCCGTCTACAAGGGCAGGATGATGCCAGCAATTGTACCAGCATTTGTAAGGGCTTGCGCGCGCTGGAAAACCCGCGCCGGCTCCCGTCCATCACCGCGGGGTGGAGAAGTTCCGCGCCAGTGCCGATTGTTGCGCGTAACGGCAGGATGGGATGCGCACGGCGAGCTTCTTCAAAACCACCTTTCGCCGACGCGCAAGATGTCGCCGGGGCGCAAGGGGTAATTGAGCCCGACCGTGCCCTGCATGGTCTGGCCGCCCATGGCGCGGCTGAGCGTGACCTTGCGCTTGTCGGCGCGCGGGCCGAAGCCGCCGGCAATCGCGATGGCGTTCTCCGCCGTCATGTTGGCGATGTAAGGATATTGCCCGGGGGTCGTGACCTCGCCGTGGATGAAGAACGGCCGGTAGGCCTCGATCTCGATCGCCACCTGCGGCTCCCCGATAGAACCCCGGCGCGAGC
>Ga0082335_1003278_pt1 | contig 27063 bp, 23 predicted proteins | sample Subgrocontami58m_FD_72375 | JGI IMG/M metagenome (GOLD analysis project Ga0082335, IMG submission 72375) | Subsurface groundwater microbial communities from S. Glens Falls, New York, USA - GMW37 contaminated, 5.8 m (SPADES assembly) (version 2) ...
CTTATACCTTGAATCATCAGGATGGACAGCAACAGCCACATCACCAAGCATAGTCTCAGGGCGTGTAGTTGCAATAGTTATAAAACCTTTATCATCCTTGATAGGATACTTGATATAGTATAGAAATCCGTTAAGTTCCTTATGGACAGCCTCTTCATCAGATAGTGCGGTCTGGCACCGTGGGCACCAGTTTATTATATAGTCTCCCCGGTATATGAGCCCTTTCCTGTATAAACGTATGAATACCTCACTAACAGCATTAGACAGTCCCTCATCCATGGTAAAGCGTGTCCTTGCCCAATCACAGGAAGACCCTAACTTTTTAAGCTGCATTATTATAGTGCTGCCATACTTTTCTTTCCAATCCCATACCTCTTCCAGGAATTTTTCCCTGCCAATGTCCTGCCGCTTTATACCCTCATTAGCAAGTTTCCTCTCTACAACATTCTGGGTAGCAATACCTGCATGGTCAGTCCCTGGCATCCAGAGGGTAGAAAAACCCTCCATCCTCTTCCATCTTATCAATATGTCCTGGATAGTATTGTTGAGCGCATGACCCATATGGAGTATGCCTGTGATATTTGGAGGTGGGATAACTATAGAGTAAGGTTTCTGAAGAGGCGATGAAGGCGTGGCATGAAAATAATTATTCTCCTCCCAGAATTTATACCATTTTTCCTCACATCTCTTAGGGTCATATCTGGTAGGTATATCATCCATCTTTTCTATCTTTTAATAACTTATATTCTATGCTATCAACGAGGGCTTGCCAACTTGCCTCAATAACATTCTCAGAGACACCCACTGTCCACCATGAGCCTGTCTTGTCCTGGGACTGGATTAATACCCTTACACGTGCGGCTGTGCCAGCCTTCTCATCAAGAACACGCACCTTAAAGTCTGTAAGGCGCATCTCTTTAAGGCTCGGATAGAATTCCTCCAATGCCTTCCTGATGGCATTATCTAATGCATTTATTGGCCCATCACCTTCTGATGCAGTATGTTCTTCTATGCCTTTTACCTTTAACTTGATGGTAGCCTCTGAGAGCAGTTGATTGTCCTCGCGTTTTTCTATAATCACCCTGAAACCTTCCAGGTCAAAAAATCTCTTATGCTTGCCAATAGCCTTCTTTATAAGTAGTTCAAAAGAACCCTCTGCAGATTCAAATTGAAACCCTTCATGTTCCAATTGCTTCATACTCTTCAGGATATTATGTGTTGCGCGGGAATTCCCATCTAATTTTAAATTCATCTCCTTTGCCTTGAGGAGTATATTCGTCTTACCTGACAACTCAGACACCAATATCCTCCTGGCATTGCCTACCTTCTCAGGCTCTATATGTTCAAATGAGCGTGGATTCTTCTGGACTGCATTGACATGCATCCCACCTTTATGGGCAAATGCACTACTGCCGACAAATGGCCTGTTATTCTGATGTCGGACATTGGCAAGTTCATCTACAAACCTTGATACCTCTGTCAGTTCCTTCAATTTATTATCCGGGATACAGCCAAGTCTCAACTTCAGCCTGATATTGGGAATCACTACACACAGGTCAGCATTGCCACACCTCTCACCATATCCATTGATAGTCCCCTGGACATGGCGCAAACCCTCTTCTACGGCCGCTATGGTATTTGCTACAGCCATCCCATTATCATTATGTGTATGAATGCCAAGGGGCATGCTTATCCTCGTCTTAACCTCTCTTATTATCCTGAGCAGTGTAGAAGTAATCACGCCACCGTTAGTATCGCACAGGACTAATTCATCTGCACCAGATTCTTCTGCCGCAGCCAGTGTAGAAATGGCATATTCAGGGTCATCAAGATACCCGTCAAAGAAATGTTCAGCATCATATATAACCTCTAAGTTCTTTGACTTTAAATAACTCACAGTGTCAGATATCATCTTGAGATTCTCTTCATAGGAAATCTTCAGGACATCCCGCACATGGAGTTTCCATGTTTTGCCAAATATCGCTACAGCCTTTGTGCCTGCCCTGATTATAGCCTTTATATTTGCATCATCACCCACCCTTGTATGTGCCCTGCGGGTTGAGCCAAAGGCTGTGATAACAGCATTCTTAAACCTTAACTTCTTAACCGCCTTGAAGAAGTCAATATCCTTTGGATTTGAGCCAGGCCAGCCGCCTTCTATATAACGGATACCGATCTCATCTAACTTTTTGGCAATCCTTATTTTATCCTTGAGTGAGAATGAGATACCCTCTCCCTGTGCCCCATCCCTCAATGTAGTATCATAGAGTCTTACCTTATCCATTTCCTACCTCTATTCTAATGTGACTTTATTCTACCACTAAAAAACGCCCCTGTCAAACCATTTTTTGGTTGCTTAAATTATTCTTTTTATCCTCTATTACCCGCAAAAATAAGGATTCTAAGGATTCTCTTGGATTGTCAAACCTTAACACCTTTGACCCATTCTCTTCAACTATTCTTTCTATCTTCTTCTTAGCCTCATCTGATAACTCTTTTGTAGTAATCTGAACCTCATCCTGGACACTCAAAAGCTCCTGTATACTCCCGAGTTTCACCATCCTGCCGTTATATAGTATCCCAACCCTGTCACATGACTTTTCCACCTCAGATAACAGGTGGCTGGATAATAATATCGTCTTCCCTTCACCTTTTAGCCTTGAGAATAGAGACTTCATCTCCATTGTCCCAACAGGGTCTAATCCTATCGTAGGCTCATCTAAGAAGAGTAGTTCAGCATCATTGAGCAGCGCCTGTGCAATACCTATCCTCTGAAGCATACCCTTTGAAAAATTCCTGATAACCCTGTTCCTGTAAGGTGATAACCCGACTAATTCCAATAATTCGTCTATCCTCTTTCGCCTCTCTTTTTTATTAATAGAAAATAGTTCGCCATAAAAGCCAAGTAATTCAACCGGGTTTAAAAATTGATAAAAATAAGGGCTTTCTGGCATGTAGCCAATCCTCCCTTTTACATGGATATCCCTTACTGGCTTACCCAATACAAATGCCTCACCCTTAGTCGGGGAGATTATCCCTAAAAGGAGTTTTAATGTAGTAGTCTTGCCAGAGCCATTTGGGCCAAGCAAGCCGAATATCTCACCCTTCTGAATCTCAAGGTCAAGCCCATCCAATGCAACTACCTTTTTTCTTCCAAATACCTTCTTATATTCCTTTGTAAGCCCCCTTGTGCTAACTATCGCTTCCATACTGTTCTCCTTATATTATAAGACATATTTATCTCATCACCAGGCACTGGCAAACCAAATGTAGGAGCGACATTTATGACGCCCGTATGCCATATTTCTCCATTCTATAGATGAGGGTCTGACGGGTTATCCCTAAGAAATTGGCTGCCTGTGTCTGATTTCCGTTCTTTATCTTTAATGCATAGAGTATAAGTCCCTTTTCCACCTCTTCCAACTGGATCCCTTCGTCCGGGATATCTATAAGGAGCCTTTCCACAGGCAAGATATCTCCCCTGCCGATATTATCCGGGATATCCTGTATTGTGATACACCCCTTATCTTTTCTAAGGACTAATGCCCGCTCTATAACGTTTTCTAATTCCCGCACATTTCCAGGCCAGTGGAACCTCTTAAAAGCAGTCATTACATCTGGAGCAACCTTACAATCACCTGCATTAAATTTATGCAGGAAGTGCTGAACCAAGATGGGTATATCGTCCTTTCTCTCCCGCAAAGGTGGTATAACCAATGGCACGACATTCAGCCTGTAGTAAAGGTCCTCTCTGAATTCACCTGACTTGACCGCATCTTCCAATGGCCTGTTTGTGGCAGTGATAATCCTCACATTTATCTTAACAGGTTTTAATCCACCGACTTTATCTATCTCCTTTTCCTGAAGCACACGCAGGAGTTTGGGCTGTAATTCAATTGGCAGGTCCCTGACCTCGTCTAAAAATAACGTCCCTCCATCAGCGAGTTCAAACTTCCCTTCCTTATCTTTAACAGCACCTGTAAACGCCCCCTTTGTATATCCGAATAATTCACTTTCCAGGAGCGTCTCAGGGATTGAGGAGCAATTGACCGCTACAAAATTCTTATCACGGCGTGGACTATTAAAATGGACAGCCCTGGCTATGAGTTCTTTACCTGTGCCGCTTTCTCCTGAAATCAATACGGTAGAATCCGTCTGGGCAACCCTTCCAGCCAACTCAAAGAGTTCCTGCATCTTCTTACTACCACCTATGATATTGGCAAAACTAAACCTCTCTACAAGTTGCTGGTGAAGTTTGATATTTTCACTCACCAATCTCCTCATATGGAAGGCCTTTTCAATGGTAAGGTGCAACTCATCTCTGTTGAATGGCTTGGTAATGTAATCAAACGCCCCATTCTTCATCGCATCAACAGCCGTATCAACGCTTCCATAGGCAGTAATTACTATTACGAGCATCTCAGGATTTAACCTTTTAATCTCATATAAGAGTTCAAGTCCACTCATTCCAGGCATCTTAATATCAGTTATCACAAGGTCCACTTCTCTATCTTTGAATATTTGAAGGGCCTCTTCGCCACTGCGGGAAGGTATTACCTGATACCCAATCTCTCCAAGGTTATACTCTAAGACCTTGCAGAAATTCTCATCATCATCTGCCAATAATATCGTTTTATCTCTCATCTTACACAGCCCCTTACCGGAAGCGTAACCGTGAAGGCAGAACCCTTACCTACCTCACTCTCCACCTCTATATTCCCATTATGATTCTTCAATATGCGATGAACTATTGCAAGCCCTAACCCTGAACCCTCTTTCTTTTTAGTAAAAAATGGATTAAAGAGTTGAGCCATATCTTCCTTGGATATACCATGTCCTGTGTCTTTGAATTTTATTTCAATAAATTTAAGATTTGTCACTTCCCCTTCCTTGACACTTATTTTTAAATCCCCTCCTTCAGGCATTGACTGCACTGCATTTAACACAAGGTTGAGAAAGACCTGTTTCATCTGCTCAGGGTCAGCCACTACGCGGGGGAGTCTATCCTCCAATTGCGTATCTAACCTGACATTGAAACGGGATATTTCATACTGGGCAAGCGCGATAACAAATTTTACTATCTCATTTATATCACAATCAATAAATGACGGCGGCTTTGGCTTGGCAGATTGCAAAAATCCTTCTACAACATTATTTAGCCTCTCTACCTCTTTCATTATTATCCTTGTGACTTCATATGCCTTATCGCCTGGCTTAAACCTATCAAGGATTATCTCTGCAGCACCCCTTATAGAGCCAAGGGGATTACGCACTTCATGTGCAAGACCAGCCGAGAGCACACCCAGCGTAGCAAGCCTGTCTGCCGCCTTAATCTGCTCCTCAGCCTCTAACAGTTCCTGGGTCTGCCTTTTTAAATTCCTGATAGACTCATCTAACCTCTCAGCTGTCTTTCTATAACGCATGCTCTCCCTCTTCTGTCTCTCAGAGAGAAATCCTGTCACAATACCTATGCAGTTATATAAGAGTATTTCAAGGCTCTTCCCTAAATTTATATTCCAGACATTCCCACCCTGCTGGAATATGAGGTAAGGCAGATACAATATAGTACAGGTTATGGATGTTGCCACTCCTCCTTTAAGCCCATACCAGAATGAGGCGATGATTATGGGTATGTAATAGAGTTTTTGATATATCTCATGAAAATAGATCTTCTCTGCAACGGTAAGATAATGGGCACAGGTAATGCCCAAAAGCATTAGAACCAGACCACCAAGTTTCAATTTAATTCTAATTTCTTCCTCACCTCTTCTAAGAAATGCCTGGAGCGCTCCTGATGCTGTGAGTCATCTTGAAACAGGGTAAGGCACCTCTGCCATTCCTGGTATTCAGCAGCAATGTCTCCTTTCTTCCTGTAGGCATGGGCTATAAGCCTGTCTATATAATGAGGATGCTCAAATTTAGTAGCCCTCCTGAAGTATCTGATGGCAGCATCGTAATCCTCTGCCTTGTGAAAATATGTCCACCCTAATTCAAAATAGAGTTGGTACTTATTTGGATTTGCAAGTATACCATCTTTTAAAAAATTGATGCCTGATTCCAGAAAGTATTTCTTCATTTCAGGGTCTTTTGTATAGGCATACATATTATACGCCAGATGCCATCCACCCATTGACCATGCATCAATAAAATTTGGCTGAAGCCATGTAACAGTCCTGTACAATGGAAATGCCCTGTGCCATTCACCCTGATGCCAATATTCATCTGCCCGTATCCATAAGAGGTCTGCCGCAATGCCGCTAAACCCGCTCAATACAAATTCATTGATTATCTCACCCGGCATCAATACGAGATTTTGCCACAGCCCTTCCCTTGTTCTCATAAGGTCCATATCAGACTGAAGAGAATAGATGAAGATAAATAAAAGCAATATCCCGCCTATTGCCATAAACTTAAGATTCATAGATTAAAACCCTGTTATACGTTTCATTTTTTCACCTCTTAAGGTGCCGGGGCAATTACAGCCATTACAACCAAATCTTCCTTGGCTTCAATGCCATGTGCCTCTTTAGTTCGGCAGACTACCATAGAGCCATTAGTTACCTCAAACCTATTCTTCCCTACAGTAAAGATACCCTTACCCTGCAGGGCTAACATCAGAACCTCAGGTTCTACACTATGTGGTTCAATCTTCTGGCCAGCCTTAAGGCAGAACCTGACTACTCGCATATTATCAGAATTGTAGAGTAACTTCTTTCCAGGGTGTTCAGACGCAAAATCCAACTTTTCTAAAAGATTTTCCATGTATATCCCTCCTCATACTACTATTCTTCACCATTTCAACCCGAATATTACTCCAAAGTAGACTAACATTATTACTAACCCCAGGGGAACTCCCAATTTAGCCCATTCCTTGCTGGTTATATGGAGTTTCCCGGCAGAGATAATATTAGGTATATTCCCAGGTATAAGCATTCCGCCTGCAAATAAAAGACCCAAAAGGACCGCCTTGATATGTTCCAAGTCCATCTGCGGGCTCAGTTCTGCGGCAGTAAGAGTGGCATTGTCCAGAACTGCTGAGACTGTATTAATCCAGTATAAAGCAGATGCCGGAAGTTTTATAATATAGGCGTCTATCACCGGGCGAAAGCCAGAACCTAAAAGCACAAGTGCCATTACAAATATATAAACCTTGCCTGCCCGGATTAGGACACCAAATATTGATTCTGGTTTATTTTCTGTGAGACTCTCACGTTTTTTCACCTTGTGTCCGTGGAGAAAGGCAGAACCTAATGCTAATATTATGACTATCGGTGCAACATATTTGATTAGGAGCCGGAACAGAAACCAGAAATCTGCATGATGAGGCTCACCTCTAAGTTTAGCAATCGCTATTGTGGAAAGCGGTTCACCTATGGGCGTAAGCACAGCGCCGATTCCTATTGCAAAACATGCGATTATAACCAATCGTGTTTCAACCTGTTTATCCAACCGCAGGGCACTCACAATCTCAACCAATATCAAAGAGGCAATAATTGCAGTAATCACACTTGAAAAAAAACCAAGGAGTGCTACGATTAGAAAGAAGAATAACCCGGGACCTAACCTCTTCATTATTCCATCTATTCCTGAAATCAATTTGGAACGCAGGAAATAGAAAATCAAGCCAAAAATCAAGACTGCTATGGTAATCATAATTGGCTCTATGATTGCTTCCTTTACAAGATGAGGTCTCCACAGCCCTGATACAGTGACTGAAAGCGCCCCCATGACAAATAGAAAAACTTCAAGGTTCTTCTCTATCTTGTGATTCACAAAAGGGAGCACTAATACCAACCCCATAATCCCTGCCAGGCTCCACAGGGTAAAAGGCGTCAGACTAATAACATACGTTGTGTGCATAACACCCCCTGAATTAACCCTTCAACTTTTACTATAAGACTTCCATGGATGTAAACAATCATCTCTATATAATATATTATCACAATATATTATATATGTCAACTTACAAGAAGAGATTTCATTTTCACATATGAAGTTCATGGTTTAAATTGCCTTATCGCCTTTTTCTCCTGTTAGAATACTAACCGCTTGTTGAACATCAAAAACAAATATCTTACCATCACCTTTTCTTCCAGTATGAGCAGATTTTTGGATTGTTTTGACTATATTCTCACAATCTTCATCCGGGCAGATGATTTCAAGTTTTGTTTTTGGTGTAAAATCAACTAATGCATCTGTAATATGATGAGGATAGCTTTCATCTTTTTCTCTACCAAATCCCTTTGCTTCTATTACAGACATACCATGGATATGGATTGCCCGCAAGGCATCTTCCACCTTTCGCAACATAAACGGCTGAATATATGCTTCAATCTTCTTCATCAGAATTCTACCTCCTCTTTTTCAAACCAACCATATAATACTGGAAGGACTAAAAGGGTTAAAACCGTTGAACTTATTAACCCCCCAATTACTACCACTGCAAGTGGCTTTTGTACTTCTGAGCCAGGCCCTGTGGCAAATAATAATGGCACAAGCCCAAGAATGGCCACTGAGGCTGTCATCAATACAGGCCTAAGACGCCTTTCGCATCCTGTTGTAATAGCCTCATTGAGAGAAACCCCTTCCCGCCTCAATTGATTTATATATGTTACTAATATAATCCCATTTAATACCGCTACCCCAAATAGTGCGATAAAACCCACTGATGCGGGAACACTCAAATATAATCCTGAAATAAACAAAGCGATTATTCCACCTATTAAAGCAAACGGCAGATTTATAATAACTAAGAATGCTTGTTTCAATGAGTTAAATGTTGAAAACAATAAGAGAAATATCAAGGCTATAGTTACTGGAACAATGACCATTAACCGTTTCATCGCCCTTTGCTGATTCTCAAATGCTCCACCCCAGGTGATATAATACCCACTGGGTAGTTTAAGATTCTTTTCTAATTTCTCCTGACATTCGGATACAAAACCGCCAATATCCCTTCCCCTCACGTTGCATTCCACTACGATACGCCTTTTGCTATTTTCTCTACTGACCTGAACAGGCCCTTCTACTAAACTTATAGCCGCAAGTTGTACCAGAGGGATTTTAACACCACCTGAAGAATCAACTAAGATATTCCCGATAGTTTCTATAGAATTTCGTTTGTCTTCAGGGAATCTAAGTAATACTGCAAATCTCTTTTCGCCTTCAAAAAACTCAGTCGCTGTCTTCCCACCAACAGCAGTCTCTATAATCTCCTGGACATCTGCCACATTTATTCCGTAACGGGCTATCTTCCTGCGGTCTATTCTCACCTCCACATAGGATTGGCCTGAGACCTGTTCCACACGCAAGTCTCGTATCCCTTTCACATTTGAAATCATCTTTGCAATCTCATCTGCATTGGTTTTAAGGATATCCATATCATCGCCAAACAATTTAATCGCAATCTGGGACTTCACACCAGAGATGAGTTCGTCAACCCTTAATGCAATAGGCTGGGTGACATTCAATGCTATACCTGGTATCTGGCTCAAAGCCTCTGTCATCTTTTCTACTAATTCTTCCTTATATTTTGCAGTCTTCCAGAATTTTCGTGGTTTCAGGACGACGAATGGGTCACTTAAATTTGGCCCCATCGGGTCTGTGGCTATTTCTGCAGTCCCTATTTTAGATACTACAGTCTCTACCTCAGGAAATTGCATCATGATTCTTTGGGCAATTTTTTCAATCTTTATTGATTCCTTAAGAGAAATACTCGGCAGACGAATAATCTGCGGGGTGAGGGACCCCTCATCTAATATAGGGATAAACTCTGTCCCGAGAAAAGGAATGATAACAAGACTTCCACCGAGTAGTATCAAAGCAAGGGTTAGAACCTTTACCCTGTGTTTTAGAGCTGTTTTAAGAACAGGTAAATACAATCTTTTTGCCCATATTATCAGGAAACTTTCTTTTTCCTTACCAGCCTTTAAGAAAAATGAACAAAGGACAGGTGTTACAAAGATAGATATGACAAGGGATGAAAATATGGCTATAGCAACAGTAAAAGCAAGCGGAGAAAACATCTTTCCTTCCATACCCTGAAGAGTAATTATGGGTAGGAATGTAATAGCTATAATCAATTCACCGAAGATGGTTGGCTTTCGTACCTCAATAACTGCATCTAGTACTGTGGTAAGTTTGTGTTTGGACATATCATACTCAGAAAGATGCCTCTGGACATTCTCCACCTGAATAATAGCAGCATCTACAATCATACCCAGAGAAATGGCAAGTCCTCCTAAGGTCATAAGGTTTGCTGAAAGTCCTATCTTTTCCATTACGATAAATGTCGCAAGGACAGCTAAGGGCAAGGTAAGGGTAACAACAAACGCACCTCTAAAATTCCTTAAAAACAGGTAAAGGATTATGGCGACGAAAATAGTACCTTCAGCAAGGGCTTTTTCAACCGTCGCAAGACATTTCTCAACAAGTTCTGTCCTGTCATAAAACGGTTTTATCTTTATACCAAAAGGTAAGACATTGCTTTTGTTTATCTCATCCACCTTTTGTTTTACCTTTGCCGCAACATCCTTTCCACTCCTACCCTTAAGCATCATCACGATGCCTGCAACACCTTCTCTTTCCCCATCTACTACCAATGCACCCTGCCTGACTTCAGGTCCTATCCTTACCTCTGCCACATCCCTTACATAAACCGGAATACCTTCTTCTTCCTTGACTATGATTTCCTGAATATCCTCTATTTGCTCGATAAGACCAATACTTCTCACTAAGTATTGGTCTGAATAATGCTCTAATAGATTTCCACCGGCATTTGCATTGTTTTCTACTACTGCTTCAAAAACTTCTCTTAAACTTAAATGATATTTTGCTAATTTTTCAGGGTCTACGATTACCTGATATTGTTTGACATATCCTCCGAATGAATTGACATCAGCAACCCCTGGGATTGACTTTAATATAGGACGAATCACCCAGTCCTGAATCGTCCTGAGTTCCACCAAATCTTCTATTTCATCTATTGGAGCGTCTCCCTCAGACCGCTCTAAGGTATATTGATATATTTCACCTAAACCAGTAGAGATTGGACCAAGTGAAGATTCTACATTCTCCGGCAGTTTCTCCTTTGCCTCAATGAGCCGTTCTAAAACCAACTGCCTTGCAAAATATATATCCACACCATCCTCAAAAACAATCGTTACAACAGAAAGCCCAAACTTTGAAAGGGAGCGTAATTCTGTAAGGCGAGGTAAACCTGTCATCTGAATTTCTATAGGATAGGTAACAAACTTTTCCACCTCAAGCGGGGAACGGCCAGGGGCATCAGTGATTATCTGAACCTGAATATTCGTAACATCTGGGAATGCGTCTATTGGCAATTTCTTGAATGAATAAAGTCCAAATCCAATAAGAATAGCAACTCCAATTATAATTAACAGCCTTTGCCGTAATGAAAATAATATGAGTTTGTCAAGCATAATTATTCTTCCTCCAGTTCACCCTTTAAAAGTTCTGATTTTAGAAGAAACGCACCTTCAGTGACTACTTGCTCACCCTCTTTTAGCCCGTCGCTGATTGCCACCTCATCTTTGGTCTCAAGGATTATCCTGACTTCTTTCATTTGAAACTTCCCATCATTAAACTTTACAAAGACCACCTTTTTATCCCCGATTATCTGCACAGCCTTAGACGGCAAAGTTAAATATCTTTCTTCACCCTCTGAGATAATCTCTCCGGTGACAAACATCTTTAATTTTAGCAAATTATCTATATTCTCAATCAGGGCACGAATCTTGATAGTCCTCGTTGTCTCATCTACCATCGGAGAGATAAAGATTATCTTTCCATCAAATGATTTTTCAGGATAGGCTATGGAATGCACGGATACCTTTTGACCTAACCTCACCGCACTAATATCTTTCTCATAAACATCAAAATTCGCCCATAATTTTGATAGGTCTGCTACAGTATAGATTGAAGATACGCTATCCACCTTATTGCCAACCTTGGCAAAGTCACCTATAATCACCCCCGAGATAGACGATTTAATCTCTAATAAAGAATTCTCTGCGTTAGTCTTTATTAGACAAAGCACATCATCTTCTTTAACCATAGAACCAATCTCTGCCTTGCATTCAACAATTACCCCTGCCTGAGGTGTCCCAACGTGGATTGAGTATTCCGGGTCAGAGGCGATTTGACCCATTACAGAAATAGTCTTTCTTAGCGGGGCAAACCTTGCCTCTATAATCTTTAATTCTATCAACTCCTGGGACTCTTTGCTTAATTCTACTTCGTTTACCTCCTCATGATGTCCTTCTTGTTTCTCAGTGTGTATTGTATCTTTTTTAAGAAAAGATTGAGAAATCACTATCCCTATACCAATGGAAATCAAAATAGTTAATAACCATCTTAAACTCTTCATTTTAGAAAATCCTCCTCTCTAACTGATGCATAGATTGCCTTTTCCAGTTCGCTAATAGTCTGGTTAAGATTGAATAACCCCTCATAATATCTAACCCTCGTTTCAGTAGCAGTTCTTACCTGGTCAAGATAATTGATAAAATCTATCTCACCTTCGCTGTAACGCAGGTTTGCTAAACGAAGAAGTTCATTTGCCTCTTCAAGGGACTCTTTAAATAAATCCAATTGTTTCTGAGTTAACTCTGCGTTTAAATATGCCCCATAAACGTCAAATACTACTTCTCTTTTCGTAGCCTCTAATTTCACTTCCTGGGCTTCTTTTTGTGCCTTAGCCTTTTTCACCTCTCCCTGGTTCCAATTCCAGAAGGGCAGGCTCATTCCCAGGACCACTGAGTAATCATCTTCATAATCCTCATTGGTTCTCTGAAAGCCTATAAAAGCAGAAGGAAGGCGATTAAGTTCTTCTTTAGTTAGGTTTTTAATCTTAGAATCAAGGGATAATTCTTCTGCCTTAATATCAGGCCTTTTGGAAAAGGCCATATCTGTCAATTCCTGGAGATTAAGCTTTAGCCCCTCTTCTTTAAGTTCTTCCTCAATATCAAAAAGAACATCCATTGAACGTCCTAAGAACAGATTAAGTCTTGCCTTATCGGTTTTCAGTTTTTTCTCAGCGATAAGATAAAAATTTTCTGCCCTTAGTAACTCTATCTTTGCCCGCTGCAACTCATTCTTTAGAACCTGGCCTGACTGAAAACGAATCTGCACACGGCTAAAGAATTGCCTTAAGATGTTAAGATTATCATTTGCCAATTCTGATTCTTTCTTATCTAAAATTATCCTGGCATATACCTGTCTCACCTCTAAGTACACACCAGACCATGCTGACCTGAGAGATTCTTCTTGAATTAAGATTTCATTCCTGGCGATGTTACTTTTTAAGCCACGGACACCAGGAGGGTCAAAACCCTGCCTTATCTCTATATTATCAAGATTGGTCTTGCGTTCCCCTGCTTCATTCTTTTTTAATCCCCCAATTTCAAATTCTACTTCTGGATTAAGAAGGGTTTTGGCAGTGATTAGATCTCCTTTTGCCATCTCAATTATTTTTCTTGCTTCAATCATACCTGGATTATTCTCATAAGCAATTGATATCGCTTTTTCTATGGTAAGAATTTCCTCCGCATTTATAGGCGCATATAAAATGGGCATCAAAAAAATGACTAAAATAATTGGACACACCTTTTCATTCATGGTTCTATCTCCTGTTCAAATTAGATTCTTCGCTTCGCTCAGAATGACAATATTGCTGCTATTTCGTCATTCTGAAGGAACAAAGTGACTGAAGAATCTCAAAAAGGTAATTCCTACTGTATTAAATTAAATTTTATCAATCTAAATTATAAGTGTTTAAATTGGATAATTCGGGAACTACTCAGAGTTTCAGAAAGGAAAATTTGGAGGATGTGCGATATTTGCAAGAAACGGATTTTGATAGAATAATTCTTGCGAAAAACTACCAATAGAAACTATCGCAGGAAATATCATTGGCTGATTTTTTTGTGATGTAAATTTACAACACGATGCATTACAACATAAGAAACAATGATGTTCACCATCATTTGTCTCTACAGATTCATCACAAAAACCTGTCCATGAAAATAAGAAAATTACCATGATTATTAATGACAATATTTTAACTTTCATCCTGGACATATATATACCATAAAAGTTTTCCCTTGTCAAGATATTCTTGTTTTCAGATGGACAAAGTTACATCGGGCAGCAACCTTTATTTTCTTTTGCTTTTTCCTCACTTTTCGTGAATGGGCAAGCATCTTTCTGGGAATGTTCATGGCCTTTTTCGCCTTCTTTGTGTTCCTCATGGCCGCCTTTGGATTTGCCGCCTATGGTCTTTTGTAACTCGCCACACTTCAGCATCTTTGAACCATAGTATGGATTACCAATCTCTTTATTCTCCTGTATCCAGTGTTTTTTTACCATGCTGCAGTAGTAGACATAATATTCCTTCTCAGGAGTAGAACATTTTGTTAGGCATTCTATTAAGTGATTGCTCAAACCTGAAAAACCTTGACGCGCATCTTCTATCTTCTCACCTTTTAACTTCTCTGCCTGTACCTTAAGGTCGGCTATTTTTTCCTGATGTTTTTTGTTTTCTTCTTCAGTTGTGTCATGCTTAATCTTGGCTAACTCATCAGCCATCTCAATTATATGCCCTGCATCCTCTTTCACGCCTTTCAGACTATCTGATGCTAAACTACTCCTGATTGTAAGGTAATGTTCTAAAATATGCTCCATGCCCTCTTCCATTGTTATTGCAGGTTCCTCCTCTGCCCATGCCACACTACCCATTAACACAACTGCCAAAAACAAACCAACTAACATTTTCATCTTGCACCTCCTGTTTTTCCTCTGGGACAGTCCCAATTCTACGGCTCCACCCGTAAATCCGGGACAGTCCCCTCGCTTCCTAATGAGCATGAACTTCAGGAATTGGAAGTTTACTCACATCCACACTCCCTTTCTTCATCTCAAAGTTCCATTTCCAGATTGAATATATTGGCGGATAAACTAAAAGTTCCATAATGAAACTCGTAAATAGCCCCCCTATCATTGGAGCTGCCACCCTCTTCATCATATCAGCCCCTGTCCCCATTGACCACATAATCGGGAGGAGACCCACGAATGTAGTGCCGACTGTCATCATCTTGGGCCTTATACGCTTGACTGCACCATGGATTATTGCCTCTGTGAGGTCCTGGCGGGTCTTCATCTGCCCTTTTTTGATACTATCGTAATATGCCATATCTAAGAATAAGAGCATAAAGACACCAGTCTCTGCATCTAACCCCATCAGGGCTATCATCCCAACCCAGACAGCTATAGAAATGTTATATCCTAAAATATAGAGATACCACACAGCACCTATAGCTGAGAAAGGCACAGCTAACATGACAATACCTGTCTTGACTGATGACTTCGTATTCATATATAGAAGCACGAATATCATAAAAATAGTAACAGGCACAACAATCTTGAGACGCTCCCTCACCCTTATCATGTTCTCATATTGGCCGCTCCATTGGAGTGCGTAGCCTGCCGGCAGTTCAAGTTTTTCCCTGACAATCTTCTTTGCCTCATTAACATAGCCACCAATATCCTGTCCGGATAAGTCAACATAGACATAGCCGGCTAACATCCCGTTTTCATCCCGTATCATTGAGGGTCCTAATGTCAAATTAATATCTGCCAGTTCTGCTAAAGGTATCTGTGCTCCTGACATCGTAGGAACGAGAACGCGCTCTAATTTGGGTATGTCATCCCGCAGTTCTCTCGCATAGCGGACATTCACTGTATAACGTTCCCTGCCCTCAATAGTTGTGGTCACAGGTTCACCGCCAATGGCAGACATAATAACCATCTGTGCCTCTTTGATAGTAAGTCCATACCGTGCTAATTGGTCCCGTTTCAGGACAAAGTCAACAAAATATCCCCCAGCGGTTCGTTCGGCATAGACACTCCGTGTCCCGGGTATTTCTCTCATAATCATCTCAAGATGAGTCCCAATCTTTTCAATCTCCTTTAGGTCACCTCCGTAGATTTTGATACCTATAGGTGTTCTAACACCTGTTGTGAGCATATCAATCCGTGCCTTAATAGGCATAGTCCATGCGTTAGTTACGCCAGGGAATTGCATCTTTTTATCAAGTTCGGTAATTAAGTCATCCTTTGTCATCCTGTCCCACCAGATGTGCCTGAGAGGTTTTTGGAAAACCTCAGGCATCCAGGAATACCACCTCTGGACCTTTCTCCATTCAGATTTGGGTTTCAAAACAATCGTCGTCTCCATCATGGAAAATGGCGCTGGGTCAGTAGATGTCTCTGCCCTGCCTGCCTTGCCAAAAACCCGCTCTACTTCAGGCACACTCTTCAAGATTTTATCCTGCATCTGTAATAGTTTCTCAGCCTCTGTAACAGAAATCCCGGGAAATGTAGTCGGCATGTAAAGGAGTGAACCCTCATAGAGCGGCGGCATAAATTCAGAGCCTAATTTGAGATATACAGGGATAGTAGTGAGGATTAAAAGTATTGCTACAACAATCGTTGTCTTACGCCACTTGAGCACAAGACGACAGGCCGGCTCATAAATGCGAAAGAGGATTTTACTTATAGGATGTTGCTCTTCCGGGTAATATCTGCCAACCGTAACCTGATTGAAAAGCCATGACAACCACTTAGGTCTGAAATGGACAAAGTCCATCCTCGCAAAGAGCATCCGAATAGCAGGGTCAAGTGTAATCGCAAGAATTGCGGCTATTGCCATAGCTATATTCTTTGTAAAGGCAAGTGGTTTAAAGAGTCTTCCTTCCTGGTCAACCAATGTAAAAATCGGCATAAAGGCGACTGCGATTACTAAAAGTGAGAAGAATACAGAGGGTCCTACTTCTTTTAAAGCATTCAACCGGATAATATGAAAATCTCCAACTCTACCGCCTGCTATCCATAACTGAAGTTTCTTGTAGGCATTCTCTACCTCAACTATTGCACCATCACACAAAACACCTATTGCGATTGCAATACCTGCCAGGGACATAACATTTGACGTAATGCCCATATAATACATAGGGATAAACACAAGGACCATTGACATAGGGATGGTTATAATGGGAACTATTGCAGATGGGATATGCCAGAGAAATATTAGAATTACGATACTGACAATAATCATCGCTGCAATCAGTTCTTCTTTCAGTGTATCTATGGATTGCTTTATGAGTTCTGAGCGGTCATAGGTCGTTATGATTTCCACTCCTTTTGGCAGAGAGGGCTTGATTTCTTCTATTTTCTCCTTAACGCGTTTTATGACGTTGAGTGCATTTTCCTTGTAGCGCATTACAACTATACCGCCTACAGTATCACCTTCCCCGTCTAAATCTGAAATACCTCGTTTAATCTCAGGTCCTAATGTTACATGCCCGATATTCTTCACCAGGATAGGCGTCCCCTGCATATCAGTCCCGATAACAATCTGTTCAATGTCCTTAACAGATTTAATATAACCCTTACCCCGCACCATATATTCTGCACCTGAGAACTCTACAAGCCTGCCACCTACCTCGTTATTGCCATCCCGAATAGCATCCACTACCTTCATAAGAGGGATATTGTAGGCTAAAAGTGCATTGGGATTTATATTACATTGATACTGTTTCTGGAACCCGCCTATAGACGCTACCTCAGCCACACCAGGGACACTCTGAAGCCAATAACGAAGATACCAGTCCTGGAATGACCTGAGTTGAGATAAATCATGCGTGCCTGTCTTATCTATCAGGGCGTATTGAAATACCCAACCCACTCCTGTAGCATCAGGTCCTAATTCTGTCCTCACCCCCTCAGGAAGTTTGGGAAGGATTTTACTCAGATATTCTAATGTGCGGCTCCTTGCCCAATATACGTCAGTTCCGTCTTTAAAGATAATGTAGACATATGAGAAACCAAAATCTGAAAAACCACGGATTGCTTTAACCTTTGGGGCACCAAGCATCGCAGTCACAATAGGGTAGGTCACCTGGTCTTCCATAATATCAGGGCTTCTGTCCCACCTGGAATATATAATCACCTGGGTATCAGAAAGGTCTGGGATAGCATCCAATGACATATTCTGCATCGCCCAGAATGCCCATGCTACCCCTACAAGGGTAAAGATGATTACAATGAATTTATTGCGTGCTGAAAATTCAATTATTTTCGTTATTATCATACAAGAAAATCAACTCCAATACGATTTTCAGTGGTTAGGAAAGTGTTTTATCCATTCCTATACCATAAGATACTCATTGGCCATGCTTATGTTCTAATCCACCGATTGCAGATTTGAGTTTGCTTTCTGAATCAATCAGGAAATTCCCTGATGTTACCACTTCTTCACCTTCAGTCAAGCCCTCAATAACTTCATAGTAACTATCAGACTTATGACCAACTTTGATAGTCCTTGGTTCAAAGTATTTCTCGTCACGTCTTACAAAAACCAACTGCCTCGTGCCTGTATCCAGGACAGCCTCCTCAGGCACTGTTAGAACCTCACCTAAGTCAACTTTAATAATCACGTTCATAAACATCTCGGGTTTTAACTTACCCATTGGATTAGGAACCTCTGCCCTGACACGCACACTTCGCGTCATGGGGTTGAGAACAGGGTCTATGGCTTTTACTTCACCATGGAATGTCTCACCGGGATTGGCAAGAGATTCTATCTCAACAGACATCCCAACCTTAACGAGGCTGAGCTCATATTCATAGACAGTTATGTATACCCATACACTCTCACCCTCTGAAGGAAGATATAGATTCATCTGTGGGGTACCCTTCTCTTTAAGTTCCTCTATCTGCTCCTGGCTCATGCCGAGGAGCTTTAATTTCCGTTCTGTCGCCTTTAAGAGTGAAGCAGATTGTCTTGCAACTTCCGGAAGAGATGCATCCTTTGACCTATTCCATGTAGCCAATGCCCTTAAGAATTCCTCCTGGGTAACAACCAATTCCGGGTCGTATGCCACACGGCCAACTGTCCTAATCTCCTTTATAAGATGCCGAGTTTCCACAGTGCCCCACCTGACGCCGATAAGTTGCTGCTTTTCTATGCTTATCATCACTGTGCCTTCTGGCATCTTTTCTTTCCCTTTATCTTTTATTTCTTCTTCGGCCTCTTGTTCAATCTTGACAAGTTTCATGTTACATATAGGACAGTCCCCTGGTTTATCAGAGACATAGGTGGGATGCATCGGGCAACGATACATTGGTTTTTCTTTCTTGGTTACATTAGAAGTTTTGGATGGAGCACAGGATTGAAATAATAGCCCTCCTGCAAGAATAAGAATTAAAGGTCCGATTATGCACAATATCAATTTACATCTTTTAGCCATATCATCCTCCTGAACTTGTAGGGGTCGGATTCATCCGACCCGCAACAACTGTGTTCCTATTTTATCCCTGCCAATGGCATACCGACAGACTTTTCTAACTCAGCAAATGCTACTTCAAATTTAACTAAAGACTCATAATATTCAAGTTGGAACTCCTTGAACGTCCTTACTGAATCAAGTAGGTTAAGGAAATCAACCTTGCCTGTCTCGTAACCAATCTGAGAAGCCTCAAGTGCCTGCTGTGCCTGAGGCAGAACACCTGTAGTATATAGTTTAGCCAGACGCTGGCTTGACTCCACCCTTACCAATGCATCCTGCACCTCAGAAAGGACGTTATTCTTCATCGTCTGATAAAGTCCTTTAGCCTCTTCAAGATTATCCTTGGCCTCCTTAACCTGATACTTCTGCTTGGTCCAGAACCATATCGGAACGTTCACGCCTAAGAAGATATCGTATTCCCGTATACCCCCCTCTCCATCAAATTGCCTTGCCTCTATACGTGTAGTAAAATCCGGCATATATTCAAGCCTCGCAAGGGCAAGTGAAGATTCTGCTCTTTTTATGGCATACTCCATTGCCTTCAATTCAGGCCTGCGTTCTAATGTCAATCCCCCTAACTCATCCCATTCTGTAGAAAATTCTATTTCAGGAACTTTATTTTTAACCTCAAGGGGAGAACGTGTTGGGCGATTGAGTAAGGCGTTAAGTTTTGCAACGGCTGTCTGGCGTTCCTGCCCGAGCGTGATTAATTCATTGGCAAGTTTAGCGAGTTCCACCTGTGCCTTCAGGACATCCTGCTGGCTTGACATCCCTGCCGCATATCTTGTCTCCGCAACCCTGGCAAACTGTTCAAGGAATTCCCTGTTTTGTTGGTTTACCTCAATAGCCCTATCTACCATATAAAGGTCATAATAGGCAGACTTTGCCCTGGCATATATGTCCCTCTCCTTTGCCTTGTAGTCACTATCAGCCATCTTTGCCTCCTGGAATGCTACCCTACCCCTGAGAGACAATTTACCTGGAAATGGAATCTCCTGGGAAATCATATATTCTACATCCATGTATTTACCAATATCTAACCTGCCCCTCTCTATCCCCTCAAAATCAATTCCAACCATAGGGTCATTCAGGGACCTTGCTACTGGCACCCTATTAAAGGCTGCATCACGCCGGCTGCGTGCAGCAGCAAGTTCAGGGTTGTTCTTCAATACCTCATCAATTACAGTACCAATGGAAACCGGCTCAGGGCGATTTATCTCTTCTGCCAATACCTCGCCAATACATAATCCAGCGATTAGAATAAAAATAAACATGAATAACTTTTTTCTACGATTTAACATCTTCTACTTTATCCTTTTTGTTATTTGAACCCCTTACCATCCTGGTCAGATAAACGCCGCTTGATACAGCCAGTAATATACTACCCCACCACATAAAGGCAAATGGGAAGAAAAACCTCTCTACAAGCAGTGTAAATGAGGCAGGCGTGATACCGCTTGGCTTGCCCAGCATCCTGTCACAGATACAGGTATATTCTCCATCCATCTTTGCAGGAAAGAAGATTATTATACCTGCGACACCTATTATTAAAAGTAGGAGGCTCAGAATATATTTGGACTTCTTATTTTTCATAGTTACCATTTATATTGCAAGAATCGTGCCACGGAAAAATGGGACACAATGTCTTTGTAAACTTAAAATTTACCATAAACATTGTCTCATTTCCCACACCTCTGTGTTGCAAATCAAACACTAAATTAGACTCTTCGCGGAGTTTACACTGAGTGAAGCGAATGTGCTCAGAGTGACATCTCTTTTTGTCATTCTGAGGCAAAGCCGAAGAATCTCTATCTTGAAATTCCTACACTGCGAATGCCATCTTTTTGCCGGCTTTAATCAACTTCAAAACCTTTTCCTCACTATTAGCCTCAGCATATATTCTCAATATCGGTTCTGTCCCTGACAGCCTCAAAAGCAGCCAACTCTCATCTTCACATATAAACTTGATGCCATCGTAAGACTTGAATTCAATGACCTTTTTATCCAATAATTTTCTCGGGGGATTCTTTTTCAAGACACGGCCCATCTTCTTCTTTAACTCATCAGGATATTCTATATCCTCTCTATCATAGCAGAATCTTCCAAACTCCTTCTCTACATCATTTAAAATTTCAAGTACTCCGGTCTTTCTAACAGCCATCATCTCTATTAATAACAACCCTGATAATATCCCATCACGCTCATACGTATATCCTTTAAACCCTAAGCCCCCTGATTCTTCTCCACCTATCAATATGTCTTCCCTTCTCATCAAATCTGCTATATGTTTAAAACCAACTGGCGTTTCATATAACTTTATACTGTATTTGGAGGCAATTTTATCTATCAAGAAAGTAGAAGATATTGTCTTTGCCACTGCCCCTTTCCATTTCCTATCCTCAATAAAATGCAGCAAAAGTAGTGAAAGTATCTTGTGCGGATTTATGAATTTCCCTTGAGGCGTCATAGCCCCTATCCTGTCTCCGTCCCCATCTATTGCAAGTCCAATATCATAATCCCCCTTTTGTATAACTTCTGACAAAGAGGTGAGATTCTTCGCAATAGGCTCAGGGTTCACCCCGCCAAATAGCACATCATATCCCTGGTGAATGGCATACACCTTGCAATTAGTCCCTTTCAAAACCCTCTGTATATATCCATCCCCTGTCCCATACATCGTATCCACCAGAACCTTAAGGTGAGATTTTCTAAGAGATTTCATGTTTAGATATGACCTCAAACCGTTACAATATTTGATTACAATATTTTCGTCAGCAATATCTATCAGGCCTTTTCTTATACCCTCATCTTTTGGGATAATTTTAGGTATATTTTTTAAAAGATACCGTTCTATCCTGTCTGTTATTTTCTCATCAGGAGAACCCCCAAAATGCGCTTTAAATTTTATTCCATTAAATATTGGTGGGTTGTGGCTTGCTGTAACCATTACCCCTCCTGGCAATTTCATATCCCGAATAGTAAAACTGACCAATGGTGTAGGCACAGGACCCGCACACATCATAACCTTTATCCTGTTACCTGCCAGAACCTCTGCTACAGCCTCAGCAAAATTCTTTGATAAGAAACGGCTGTCATAACCGACTAAGACATGCCCTCTTCCTTTTCTATCAGACTTAAGATAATCAGAGATAGCCTGAGCCACAATCCTTACATTATTAAATGTAAAATCTCCTCCTATGATACCTCTCCATCCGTCTGTTCCGAATTTAATCATCTGATTCTCCAGCCGCATTTCTCAACTTCTCTATAGCCCCACCCATGTCTTTGGCGCCAAAGACATATGTCCCTGCAACTAAAACATTCGCCCCTGCCAATATTACCTCTTTCCCGGTATCAAGGTTTATGCCGCCATCAACCTCAATATCCCTATCATATATCGCCCTCAGATTCCTTATCTTTGGCAGGACTTGTGGCATGAATTTTTGCCCACTGAATCCAGGGTTAACACTCATGATGAGCACCATATCTACTCTTCCGAGTATTGATTTAATGGAGGAGACAGGTGTTTTAGGATTTATAGAGACACCTGCCTTAAGTCCCATAGATTTAATAGTTGATACTATCCGCTTGAGGCTATTGCACGACTCTTTATGGACTATTATAATATCACTGCCTGCACTGGCAAAATCCTTGAGGTACTTTTCAGGATTCTCTATCATCAGGTGTGCCTCTATCGGCATACTTATGCTTCTCCTGACAGCCTCAATCACCTTTGGCCCTATGGTGATGTTAGGGACAAAGTGTCCATCCATCACATCCACATGCAAAAAGTCTGCCCCTGCATCCTCAACCCTTTTTGCCTCATTAGCCAGATTTCCAAAATCTGCTGATAAAAGTGACGGTGCTATCTTAATCATTCTTATTCCTCCCTTTTTTGTGGTATAGGAAAGTATAAACCACTTTCCTAACCACTGAAAATCGCATTGAAGTTATCGCGAAGCGATTTTCTTGTAATCTAAATAAGACTGGAGCAATATCTGAGCAGCGAGTTTATCTATCACCTCTTTCCTCTTCTTCCTGCTCACATCTGCACTGATAAGGATTTTCTCGCCCTGTGAAGTGGTAAGGCGTTCATCCCAGGTCTTAACTGGTATGCTGATATTACTTTTGAGTGAACTTACAAATTCAATGACCCTATTTGCCGCATCACCCATTGTGCCATTCATATTGATTGGTAGCCCTACTATAATCTCTTCTACCTTACAGTCTTCTATAATCCCTTTCAAATCCTTTATATCTTCACTTAGACCTTTTCTGGTAAGGACTCTTAGTCCGTGGGCTATAATTTCCAATTCATCACTGATAGCCACCCCTATCCTCTTTTCACCCATATCCAACCCTAATATTCTCATAATAATATGAGGCTATAATACCACACTGAATAATATTGTGTCAATATAAAATCCTTGACTTGATAACCTCCTCCAATATATAATAAAGACAAAGGAGTGATGGTGATGGAAGATTTCTCACAGGAGGAGACATGGCGTGTATTTAGAATCATGTCAGAATTCGTTGAAAGTTTTGAGGTATTGCGGCAGATAGCGCCAGCAGTGTCTATCTTTGGCTCATCCCGGGCAAAGAGAGGAAGCCACTATTACAACATGGCAATTAAAGTCACAAAGGGTCTGGCAAGTGCAGGATTCTCTATTATAACAGGAGGTGGGCCAGGTATAATGGAGGCAGCCAATAAAGGCGCGCGATTAGGCAAGGGCAAATCAATCGGGTTAAATATAAACCTTCCCTTTGAACAGAAGCCTAATAAATATATTGACATCTATCTTGATTTTCGATATTTCTTCTGTAGAAAAGTGATGTTTGTAAAATATGCCTCTGCCTTTGTCATATTCCCTGGAGGATATGGAACAATGGATGAACTCTTTGAGGCACTTACGCTTATTCAGACTAAGAAAGTCATCCCATTCCCCGTCGTTATCATAGGGAAGGAATACTGGAGAGGACTCATTAAGTGGATAGGTAAAAAGATGCTCGCTGATGGAAAGTCAATATCACCTGAGGATATGGAGCTATTTACACTCACTGATGACCTTGAAGAGGCAATACATATTATAACGAATTTTAAATCCCGTTAGGATAAGAAGCCCCTTTCTTTCAATTCGGTTATATTAGACGGAAGAGATTTTACCATCCGCTCTATAGAATACCTCATTACTGATACCTCCCACATGTCCATCATTGTATTGATAATTGCTGTGAGGTTATTCCCTTCTTCATCAAGCCGCTTACTTAATCTGGCTGATGTCTCTTCTACATTATCCGATGAGATATAGAATGACTTTGAGGCATTCTGATATGTATATGGGGGGATATATGCCATCCTATGTATAATAAAGCTACTGTACTCCTTCTCCTTTTCCCCAAATCCCTTAAAATGCGGCGTGTCTTGATAAGGTGTATAAATAAGAGGCCTTTTTATAATCACCTCTCCCTCTCTAACGAATGTGCTTGGGTTACCCTTTACCAATTCAGCAACGAGAAAGTATGGCAGAGCCGTATCCCCGAATGTAAAGAGGTTTTTCTCTACATTTCTCAATATCTTCGTATTATTCCAGACGTATTCAATTTTCTCTCTTAAGTCCATAGTTATTACCTCTTATCCTCTCTTATTTTCTGTATCCCTTGGGATGCTTCGATAGAGCCGAACGGACGGCGTTTCTTACTCCCTCGTCAGGGTCATTTAAGGCTCCATTGAGTGCTGGTAGTGATTCTTTAGCCCCGAGCTTACCCAATGCAGCGGCTGCCTTTTCCCTGACGAACCTATTTCTATCCTTCAGTGCCTCCTCAAGCGCCTCCCTTGACCTGATATCAGCAATCCAGTATAAGGAACGGGCTGACGCCTCTCGGACAAGGTCATTCTCATCCTTCAATCTCTCTATTAATCCAGGGACTGCCTTTACCTCTCTATTCACACCCAATTCAATAACTGCGTTGTATCTAACCTTCCAGTTCTTGTCATTTAAGTCATTTATATATGCATCCCTGGATTTAAATGCACAACCGATTAAAGCCAAACATAATAGGCTTAAGATGAACTCTCTTATCACAGTCATAACCCTGGCATGCGGATTGCCGCAAGGATTTTATCAGAAATGCCAATATCTGCGATAGTCACCTCACCCGTCCTAAAACGCCCTTCGTTCAGATAGAACCCCTTCTTAGGTGCTACAAAGGTAACTGTCTTAGTCGCCTTAATAGATGTACCAAGTAACACACCATTATCAGCATCCAAGCCTGATGGTATATCAACAGAGACGATAGGTAATAGAGTCCCATTTATAAAATCTATGCTGCTCTTCATAGGCTCTTTTACATCACCCTCTGCCCCTGTGCCGAGAATCGCATCTACAATGAGACTGGCTCCATACACCTCTTCTTTAATCCCTTCAATATCATCTGGGCAGGTCAATTCTTTAACCTCCTGCCCCATCCTTAACAGTATATTCAGATTTATAAGTGCATCCCCTTTTACATCCTTCTTCTCACACAGCAGGTAAATATTTACCCCAATATCTCCATTAATAAGGTGGCGTGCAACAACGAATCCATCCCCTCCATTATTACCTTTTCCGCAAAATATGGCAACCCTTGCATCCTTTTTATCTCCGAACATCTGGCTAACTACCCTTGATACAGCAAGCCCTGCATTTTCCATCAGGACTATCCCTGGTATGCCATACTTCTCAATGGCAAGTTTGTCTATCCTCCTTGCCTCTTCCCTCGTTACAGTCCTCACATTCAATCTCTTTTAATATCTCTCAATCAAAAGTATATCATAATGGAATATCTTTTGTCAAGAATTTCAGAAAATATTTAGTATATAATCCATTGCTAAGGAGGTGTTGCGGATTAATGCCTCTGGTGCGTGGGGATAAGGGGGCATCATTTCAGCAGTGGCATAGCCGTCATAGCCAATCTCTTTAAATGCCTTCATCACTTCTTTCCAGTTGACATCGCCTTCCAGAAGGTCTACAAACCCATTGATATTGCCGACTGATTTCCTGAAATCCTTGAAATGGACCCGCTTAATTCTTTTGCCAAGAATCCGAATCCAATGTTCAGGATAGCCTGTTAAGAGGACATTCCCTACGTCAAAATATGCCTGAACGTAGTTACTGCCTATATCATCAATAAATGCCTTCATTTCAAGCGGGCTCAATAGGAATTTATTCCAGACATTTTCTACGCATATCGTAACCTTCCTCTTTTCAGCCTCACCTGCCAATCTTTTCAAGAGTCTCATTGACCTATCATAAGACTCGTCATATGGAACTATTTCACATCCTGGGATGAAATCTGCCCCGACCGTTCCGATTACTACGAGAATCGCATCTGTCCCCAACCAGTTTGCTATGTCTAACATATTTATAAGTATGCCTTGTGCCTTTTTACTAATATCTGTATTGCTACTTGTTAATGAATATTTCCAGAATAGACCTGTTGCAAGACTGCTTATCTTTATACCCATATCACCTGCTATCTTTTTAATCCCTTCAATATCTCCTCTTTTAGACTCAGGTGTAATCTCACTTTCTTTTGCTACAGCAAGTTCTATTGCCTGAAACCCTGCCTCTTTTGCCTCACTTATACACTTCTCAATCTTCCAATCCCCTGGAAATGACCACTGACTGATGCTCTTTTTCATACCCACTCCTTT
>Ga0082335_1003279_pt1 | contig 27061 bp, 17 predicted proteins | sample Subgrocontami58m_FD_72375 | JGI IMG/M metagenome (GOLD analysis project Ga0082335, IMG submission 72375) | Subsurface groundwater microbial communities from S. Glens Falls, New York, USA - GMW37 contaminated, 5.8 m (SPADES assembly) (version 2) ...
CCGGGAAGACACTTCCCGCTTACCAGCAATTTATCCATTTGGCAGGCTAGTTTTGCCCGCCAATCAGGCTGGGCTCGGCTCTTCTAAATATTTGCGACAGAACCCACGCGCATAGTGGCGTGGCATATCGGATTCTTTTGTCCAACCAAAAAAAACCCTCATTTTTTGGAGCGCTTCCTCCATTGAATCCCCTTTCAACAGCAATTGGTTAAGCCGGATGACCGCGCAGGTATGGCGTAGGTCATGGGGGGTGACCGCGTCGCGGCCGGAGCGGAATTTTAGCGTTTTCATCACCTCCTTTGGAAGGGCTTGTGAAATCTTTTGAAAATAAGCCGTCAATGATTCGTGTGACAGCGGGGTATCCCAAAGGGTGTTGAGCAAAAACGGGTGGGGAGGCTTGCCCCGATAATTTTCCGCATAAGCTTGGATCAGATTGGCCGTCATCTCGCTCAGCGGTATTTGTCTGATGGAATCCACTGTCTTAATGCCGGGTTTGTTATGGCGCGGGTCTGCCCGGTCACTTTCTTCGGTCTGTTCGACATTCAGCCAATATCGTATACGGCCTTGTTGGCTGTCATACGCGGAATTCACGGCATTGACAGGAAGCAACAAAATCTCACCCCGACGTAGGCCGAGATGGAGCAAGCAGACAAAGATCAGGTAAACCGTCCAACGGGTGCGGGGTCGTTGGAAAGGGGTGTTGTCGGATTTTGGATTCAGCATTTCATACATCGCGGAGACGACATCCGCCGGCAAACTCCTTAAGGGATCGGGATTGCGGGATTTTTGTAACTTAAGCTGGCCGTAGAAGCTGTCCAGCTGGCGCAGCTTCTGTTCATAACCCCCCAAATTTAAGATGTTAGGGTCATTTTTATTTAAACGCCCCAGCGTGTCCTGTACGAACGCCATGCAAGTTTGCCAGTTCGCCTCCGTTGCACTGGTCATTTCAGGGCGGTTCCTCAAACTGATGAAATAAGCCTCCAAAACGTCGCCGATGGCGGCAATATCGCTACGCCCAAGGGCGTCATCCAAAAATCCCAGGCCATAAAGGCCATCAGCAAAAGTGTAGAACGATTCGAGGTAGCGGAGCTTTTTCGTTTCGGTGGACGGTTCAAGGTGATGCAGATTCAATGTTGCCCAAATGACAGCCCAATAACGGGGTAACCCCATCGCATCGACAAGGATGGGGCGTGACAACGATTTTGGCAGATCGCTGGAAGTGAATTGTTTGAATGCCATAGGCCACAAATAAGCAACAGGTAAATGTGCTAAGTATACCGATAAGTGGTTAATAAGTTTGCTGTTTAAGTGGTCGTTAAATGCAACACGGACAAATATAACAAACGTATAGATAAGGATAGTTATCTATACTAAGGCCTTTATAAGGTGAAATTTATTAGTGATAAGCTGAAAAGATTATTTATAATAAAACCAGCCAAACAGCACTCGCACCTAATAAACTACCCAGTAGCCGCCACCATGCCCAAGCTCACCGACACCTACGCCCGCGCCTACGACTGCTGCGATGCGGTCTTCACCGAACTGGGGCGCTTCCCCACCATCGACCTGATCCGCGAACGCATCGGCGTCAACAGCCCGGTGACCATCAAGAAGGCCATGAACGAGTGGACACGGCATTTTGCGGAAAGGCATTTTGACCAGCTCAACCGCCCGGACATGCCGGCGGCATTGGCCCATGCGATGGAGCAGGCCTGGAAGCTGGCGGTGCTGGAGGCGGAAAAGGCGTACCTGCAAAAGGAGCAGGGCTACCAACAAACCCTTGCAGAAAACCAAGTAACAATAGATAGCCTACAACAGGAAAAGGCGTTTTTGAATCAAACGCTGGGGCAGGCGATGGGGCAATTAGCGGAAAGCGAACAGCAAATCCAAGTGCTGCGCCAACAACGGGACACCCAGGCGCAAACACTGCACCAGTTGGCAGGGCAATTGGCGGACGCGGAAAAACAACTGGCGGACCAGCAAGCCGTGATGCAGGAACAAAGCCAGCGTTGGCAGCAACAACAAGACCAAGACCAGGCGTGGTTTGCCCGGCGCATCAGCGAAGAAAAACAATTTGCCGAAGACAAACACCAGGACAGGCTGCAACGGCAAAGCCAACAAATTGCCCTGTTGAAGGAATCGGAGACCAGTTTAAGCCAGACCTGTACCCGTCTGCGGCAGGAGCTAAGACGGTTGGAAGCGGCGTTGGCGGAAAGCCAGAAAAATACCGGGCAGCGGTTTAAATTTAAGCCCAAAGTCAAAGCCAACAAAAAGGCCGGGCAAGGGTAGGGTGGATAAATGGGCAGTTCGTATTATTTGCAGAAACGGCAGCCGGAAAAGAATGAACACCGGTTTTACCGCATCCATGTGTGCCAAGGCGTTTTCGATGACTGGTCGGTGGTGCGGGAATGGGGCCGGATCGGCTCACCCGGCACGGTCAGGAGCTCATGGTTCAACCAGGAAACCGATGCCGTATTGGCTGCGGAACAGTGGCGGTTGCGGAAGGTGAAGGACGGGTACCGTCCATTGGAGTAGAGGGGGGGGCTGGGGCAAGCCAGCTCAAAACTTAAACCCAAGAGAAGCTTAGCGTATGATTTTTTCCGTTTCGTGAAGTTACCCCACTTTCGGCTTATCGGGTTTGGTTTTTTTTAGTGTTGTGCTTGCCGGTCTTGCGGGATTACAATCAGCCATCTTGGTTACACCATTAGGTTCTGTTGCTTGTTGTAGCAGTCGGGCGTTGTCAGTCTGGCGGGTTTGGTTTCTTTCCTGTTATGCGGCAATGCGGTGTGGCGGGTCATTCGGGTTCGGGGCAAAATGTCCTTTATCCTATGCCCAACAAGCCAGTCAGGGACTGCTCGCCGTTCCGCCGGGCAAAGTCAGTTTTTTCACAGGTAAGCGGCTTCGTTGTAGGCAATCAGCGGGCAGCCCCTTACCGTAACGTTAGCTTCTTAAACCACTCCACAAGGGCTCGATCAATGCACTGGACGAAATATGAAGAAATTACGAAAGACATATATGAGAAATTAGGAGCAGTTGATGGTGTAAAAGTTCTTTGCTATGGAAAAGACTGCAAGCTAACAGGAGAATCAGGCGTAGAACATCAAGTTGACGTGTTAACATCACACAAGACTGAGTCAAAAAAATATAGAACAGCGATTGAATGCAAATACTATAGTACGAGCGTATCAAAAGACCCTATCATGAAATTGCATTGCATCATGAACGATTGCCATATCGACTATGGCGTTATAGTGGCGAAAAATGGGTTTACCGATGACGCAATCAAGTACGCCAACCATATAAAATCAATATCTCTGGTCGAATTAAGAAAGCCTTTAGATAAAGACTGGAGTGGTCGAGCTAGGGATATGACTGCAATAATAAGGTTGCACCATTCCAATATAGATAAAATTGAGATATATTCGGAGGATTTCGATGAAACAAAGCGATACATGCCACAAGATTTAACCGTTCAATACCCAGATGGAAAAACAATTGGCCTTGTTGATTTACTAATTAGTCAGGACACACCAGAGCTTGACAGATATTACACATTTGACACTCTACCGAAAGGTACAGTCATCTCTAGCGGTAGTGATACATGTTTTTCTGGCAAAATTTCAATAAAATATCATATCGAAGAAAAAAGCATTGAAGTGTCACGTACAGAATATAAAGGCGATGATCTAGTGTCATTTTATATGCGTCAAATATTTGAGGATACGCGGTTTCACATCGACAAATATGGCTCTATAAAAGAGATAAACTAAGCTAACAGGGCGCTCCAGCCGACCGCGCCCACTTTAGTTCTTTCCAGTTTCGTTGGGTGTCCGGCTGCGGTTTTCCGTTCAAGTTTCGTGGGCGCGCGCGTCGGCTGAGCTTTTGCGTTGGGCATACAAAATACGAAGCCCATGCCATCCACCAAATGAGTCTAATGTAATGATGTGTCAACACTTTACCGGACACATGGTTAAGCAGCTATTTGCTGCAATTCGTAGTCAACGGGCGACCGATAGCCATTGGCCGTACAACGAAGTATTATTGGAACTACGAATAGGCTAATTCGAATATTTAAAATCAATGGGTTAAGAAAGTAAATATTAATATTAATATTGTTCCAATTATAATATGTTTGCTTGCGAAGTAATATTGGAACATTTAGAAGGGGGCGGCCAAAATCGTGGGCAAATTCAATTGGACTGCGCAGCCCGCTGAGGTCATTTTGATTTTATTGTTGGATTGGCTTATCTGGTACCAGCGTTAAATTGATTGCCAAAAAAACCATTTAAAACAGCACAAAGGACTCTTCCCAGTTCCCAACAGGCTTTATAATCGCATAACTTCTCTTTACAGAATTCAGGCAAATTTACCTCCGGTTTTGGCCGCTCCCCGTCGGTTCCGCAAAAGTACCAATAATACTTCGCAATTTACAAACAAGTTCCAATATTACTTCGCAATGGCCATAAAACAATTCGGTGAATTTTGGACATGGCGCATCTTTACCACTGGCAACACCATTTTCTGTAAATTGTTCCAATAATACTTACACAAATGTTCCAAAAATACTTCGTTGTACGGCAAAGGGGAGGCATTCTGTTGATGCCAAGCGTGATGAAGTCGATCATTCCAAGGCTATATATTCGCCAATCCAACAAAAAGTAACAACAATACTTCGTTTGTTCCATAAAGTAACAAAATCACTTCGCAATTTTCGTTGCAAAAAAAATAATGATAGTAAAAACAGTCTGTTGCATTTTAGCTTAAAGTTCTGGATTTTTGATTCTATGGGTTTACGTACGGAGCGTTCTGGATGTTACAAAAAGTAACCAAAATACTTACACAAAAATAACAAACATACTTCGTTGGACGATGTTCGAACGGGAAGCGATGGGTATTAGTTGACGATAGTATGGCTACGTTGGCACATACAGGTTTTGAACGCCCGTTCAAAAGTCTCGTCTTGTGTAAAACAGCATCCAATATTTACAAAATTTGCTGGCAAATTATCCACGCTGTTTTACAACCTATATTTCTTAAAGTGTGAAAAACTACCTTGCTATGGCTAATAACGTCCTATAGGATGTCAAATGCCGTTTAATTGTTAATTCTTTGGCTGGAAAATCAACACTGATTTTGTAAATATTGGATGCCGTTTTACATTTTGGGAGCAATCTTCGAGAGAGGATTCATGGCTGAATAAAAATGGTGAATGAACATATACACGAATCCGAAAACAATAAATGCAAAACTGACGACTACGCTGCTTGGTTGTATCTCCTATCATATCGCGACATTTTATAAAGACCAAAGGCGCAATTAAGTTATGGAATTAGTAGAATCTGAAATTAATCAAGAATCACAAAATACAATAGTCGGGGTTATTGTTCATGACTTGATCAAGGATGGCACGTTATCTGTGGATGAGCGAGCTGATCTTTTGCCTATAACAGCCACAGTTCAACGGCTGGTAGATCAATTGGTTAGTGAATATGCCAAACGTTCGGGAAAGTCACATGGTAGATTTATAGATGAAGAGGATAACTACCCTATACAAAAATATATCCGCGAATATTATGGGGAACACACCAAAACCTTTTTGGAATTGTCGCAAGCCATGATGAAAACGCTATGTGCTAAGGCTGCTGGGACAGCGGCAACAGGAGGGCATGTATTTATTGCACATATTTCTCACGATGAATTAAGTTATCTTATTGTTGCGATTCTAACTGATGAGCTTGGTGCTGCATTGACCGCCGGTAAAGAGTTAACAGACAGCATCTACCTAGATATAAAAGGTTTTCGCTTCGCTGGTCGTATTGATATGACTCATTGGCAAAATGGAGGTGAACGTTATCTTAGCTTTCTGAAAGGACGTAAACAGGATAGGGTTTCTGATTATTTTAAAAAATTCCTAGGCTGCGATAACAGCGTGGTTGCCGCTACTGAAACTACTACCTTGCTGCATGGGCTTGAATTATTTGTTGCCCAGCAAGAAATGGATGAAGTTGCTAAAGATGAGTTTTTAACGAAAGCGTTTCATATTTGTTCAAGATTGGCTAGTGATGATGAACCTATCGATATTCAGGAGTTTTCTAATGAACTTTGGCCATCCGAGCCCGAACAGCTTGTTGCGGTTTTATCTGCCCCTGATTTAAAGCTTTCAGAAGGCTTTGTGCCAGATAAAAGGGTTTTACGCAGATTAGTAAAATTTTCCGGAAAAACATCATTATGGAAAATAGAGTTTGAACGCACAGCACTCAATCAAGGCCAAATTATCTTCAATGAGGATGAAACTCTAACTATCACCAATCTACCAGAAGACCTGAAGGATAGGTTGAGGAAAGAACTTAAACAAGACGACGAAGATGAGTAAGGTTACATTTCAAAAGCTTGTCAGTATTTACCGCAATGTGGCATTTGAACCGAATGCCACAGAAGGTGACCTAATACTATCAAATGATGTCTTGAGAAATACCCTAACTGAGCTTTTAGAAGAAGATAACCTTGATGATTCCGGGATAAGCCTTGCATCAGGCGATCCTAACAACATCCTGACTGGACAGACGGTTAGGCTTCACATAAATCCGCCACGGATCGGAATCGGAATACTTGCTAAAAACCTCGATGAACTCTTAGGGGCAAATAAATCGTGTATCGAAGAGCGCAAGAATTATTTTCTTATTGATTGTAAGTTTGCTAAACAAGATCAGCTAGTACCCGATGGAATAAGGATTTATAGACAGTTACTAGAGTTTATCCAACTGCTTAAAAGTGCAGCTGCTTACTTGGAATTGGAACGGGAGGAATTGATTTTTATTCATGAAGGCAAATTCTCAATTCCAATTAAATATTCATACGACGATTTATTACTAGCTGATTTTGAAGCAATTAAGAAAATTGAAAAGTCGTTTTTCAATGATTTACACAAAGAGCAAAAACTCGCCATTTTAGCTGATGCACTAATTGCCTTGGTTAAAGGTGTGCCCCCGGTAGAACGGTTCAATAGATTATTAACGCACCTGCCAGAGCTATTCAACAAGTTTTCTGATGGGTATCGGCTTTTCGTCTCAAATTTTTCTTATGACAAAGTTAGAAGTGAACTAGAAGCAACACAGGTTGAGTATATAGCCAAAATTCATAAAGTATTTACAGATATTCAAAATCAATTACTTACAATTCCAGTTGCCACAATAGTTGTAGCTACTCAAATGAAGCTGGCAACAGGTTCTGATCAATTTTGGATTAATACCGCAGTTCTGATCGGTAGCTTTATTTTTGTTATTTTAGTCGGCTTTTTGATCTGGAATCAAAAGCACACATTAGACACCCTAGAGCAAGAAATAACCAGACAGAAAACTTTAATAGCAAAGAAGTATCAACCTGTAGCATCAAATTTTGATGATATTTTTACCAAGTTGAATGACCGTCTTTATTTCCAGAGAAAAATATTATTAGTCATAGGCTTAGTACTCTTCATTGGATTTGTAATAGCCATTACAGTGTATTTTATTCTTACTCCCGTGGCATGGGAATGGTTTACCAATGGTTATCATTCAATTTTAACTTTATTGAAGCCGACACACGAACTGGGATACAAATCCAGGTAACCTTTTTTCGGAAAACAGGCTTTGTTAACAAACAGGATCCAATATTTTCTCCACTTTTTTAGTAACTGATGTTACGCACATCCATCCCATTGTTGTACGACAGTGCCGTTGCGGAAAGTGAAGGACGGGTACCGGTGATTGGAGTAAAGAGGGCGGGTGGGCAAGCCAGCTCAAAACAGAAACTCAATGAAGCTTAGCGTACGATTTTTTCCGTTTCGTAAAGTTATCCATTCTTCTCTATGCTAATCAAAATGCATATGATAGAAAATCTTAAAGAACCGATAGACACATTCTATTGATCCTCATATACTTAATTCAAAAATCTTTAATCTGATCTTTAGATAAACCCAAAATCATAAGAAAGAATGCCCGTCGATCCACTTTCAGAACTGACCCAATCCCAACGTGACCGGCTCGCTTTCGTAGAGTTACGGATTCAGTTTTTTGGAGAAATTCGCCGCCAGGAATTAGTGACTCGATTTGGAATCCAATCAGCGGCAGCTACCCGTGACCTAACTTTTTACAAAGAATTGGCACCCTGCAATATTAAGTATGATTCGAAGGCGAAGTCTTATGTTTTGGGAAAAGAATTTCGATCGATATTTGTTTTTCGTGCTGATCGAGTATTAACGTGGTTAACACAAGGATTCGGTGACAGTGAGCCAGTAGATAATAGGGTCTCAATAATGTGCGAGACTCCATCGCGCTTAATGGAAGCCGAACTGGATACATTGGCTTGCGTCACACGAGCCATTAATCTGCGACAAGCTATTAACATCGTATATCACTCCATCACCAGCGGCAAAACTCAAAGAGAAATTGTTCCGTTTGCATTGGTAGATAATGGCTTACGCTGGCATGTTCGAGCCTTTGACCGCAAAACTCAAGAATTTCGAGACTTTGTAATTACTCGGATCAAACACCCAGTAGTCATAAAGGATGCTGAAATCCTTTCGTATGAAGAAAGCGATCAAGATATTCAATGGACTCGTATCGTTGAGCTAGAGCTTGTACCCCACCCAGACCGACCACATCCTGAGATCACAGAAATCGATTATGGGATGCACAATGGCGTATTACCAATAAAACTGCGTGCCGCCACAGCTGGATATATCCTACGAACATGGAGTGTAGATTGTTCACCGGATCATAGTTTGCAAGGACACGAATATCGGCTGTGGTTACGAAACTATTTAGCACTTTACGGCGCTAAGAATGCGTTGTTGGCTCCTGGTTATCGTTCTCCTGATCATACTCAATTGGATGTAGAACTGGACTAACCGGAACGTTAATATGATAAAACGATTAGGGCGATTAGTTGACGAAATCACCGTAGTACACAGTAAGTTAATCTTGCTAATTGGTGCTCCACAATCCGGCAAATCAGCTCTTCTATCGACATTGGCAAAAGATCGGCATGTCATTAAGCTAAATTTAGGCGTCGTCTTGGCGAAAAAACTGTCAGTTATTGCGCATAAGCAACGCTGTTTAGAAGCTAGCACTATTCTGCGAGAACTATTTGATCGATACACTAACGACGATTTATTGTTGATCGATAATATTGAACTGCTATTTGACCGGACACTTCAGCTTGATCCATTAAACGTGCTAAGACGACACGCACATGGCATCCGTGTCGTTGCAGTTTGGCCGGGCGAGTTGCGTGACGGGCGGTTGATTTACGCTGACATTGGTCATCCAGAGCATCAGGATTACAGCTTAGAAGGCGTGCTCCCATTTGAAATTCAATAATAAAAAGTTATAGAGAGGAATTCATGCGCTACGGCGATCTCATACAGTTCGAACCTATCGAATCAGTTATTCAACTGTTAGACGCAAATCGCCCTGACGAGGCTAAAAAGCTCGTTTCGACTTATGTCATATCTGACGATATGGCGGAACGGATCGCAAAACAAATTATTGCCCAACTGAGTTTTGACGACTCCGTGGACCATAAAGGCATTTTGGTTGTTGGCAATTACGGCACAGGTAAATCACACTTGATGTCGGTTTTATCTTTGGTGGCTGAAGATGCAGCCTACTTGCCAATGATCCGGCATAGCAAAGTATCAGAGGCAGCCGAGTCAATAGCCGGCAAATTCAAAGTTCATCGTATCGAGATATCCAGCCAGATGTCGTTACGCGACATCATTACCCAACAACTGGAAAGCTTCCTTGATAAAAATGGCATAAGCTATTCGTTTCCACCGGCAGATAAGGTGGTGAATAATAAGGAAGCTTTTGAAGAAATGATGGCCGCTTTTGCCGATGTTTTTCCCAATCATGGCTTGTTGTTGGTAGTCGATGAATTTCTTGAATACTTAAGATCCCGTAAAGACCATGACTTGGTCTTGGATTTATCGTTTTTGCGTGAAATTGGCGAGGTAACCAAGCATCTACGGTTTCGTTTTGTGGCCGGTGTACAAGAAGCCATCTTTGACAGCAGCCGTTTCCAGCATGTGGCGGATAGTTTACGCCGCGTAAAAGATCGCTTCACCCAAGTGCTTTTGGCTCGCCAAGATGTAAGCTTTGTGGTTGCAGAGCGTCTACTAAAAAAGACTGCTGACCAGCAAGATAAAATACGCACATACCTTGCTCCGTTCGCCAAGTTTTATAGCGTGATGAATGAACGAATGGATGAATACGTCAGGCTATTCCCTGTACATCCCGAATATATTGGCACATTTGAACGCTTAATTTTTACCGAAAAGCGGGGGGCACTGGTGACATTACGTGATCAGATCCAGGCAGTCCTGAATGATGAAGTACCTGCTGACCGACCTGGACTCATTGGTTACGACAAATTCTGGGATACCGTCACGGCAAACTCTGTACTTCGCTCCGATCCAAACATTGGCCCTGTACTTAAAGTTTCTGAAGTACTGAGCTCTAGGGTTCAACAAGCCTTCACCCGCCCGGCCTACAAGCCCATGGCACTTCGCATCATCAATGGTTTGTCGGTGCATCGATTAACAACAGGCGGGGATATTTACGTTCCTATCGGCCCTACAGCAGAAGAACTTCGCGATACGCTTTGCTTATTCCAACCAGGTATCGATGATATGGGTGGTGAACCAGCGGCTGACTTGCTGTCTCTGGTGCAAACCGTGCTTCGAGAAACCCTGAAGACGGTTAATGGACAATTCATTTCCAAAGCGCCGGACACAGAGCAGTATTATCTTGATCTTAAAAAGGATGTCGACTACGACGCTCAGATCGAAAAACGCACCGAAGTTTTATCAGAAGACGCACTGGATCGCGCTTATTACGGCGCCATCAAGCAATTGATGGAACGTACGGATGAAGTGACTTACGTTAGTGGTCACCAAATCTGGCAATACCAAATCGAATGGCAGGAACGTCGTGTCGAACGCAACGGTTACTTATTTTTCGGTGCACCCAATGATAGACCCACGGCTCAACCCGAGCGTGATTTCTACATTTATTTTATCCAGCCATTTGATCCGCCACGCTTTCGCGACGAAAACAAAACAGACGAAGTGTTTTTCAAGCTCGAAATAGACACAGCTATCAAACGACACTTGTCAACCTATGCGGCGGCACAGGATTTGGCCTCAACGGCCAGTGGCGGCGCGAAAGGCATCTATCTGGATAAAGCCAAGGACGCCTTACGTGACATGAGCAAATGGTTGCAGGAAAAGCAGCTGACGGCTTTCGAAGTAACCTACCAAGGTAAAACCAAAACCCTGCAAAACTGGATCAAGGGGGTTTCTTTACGGGATAAGGCACGTCTAGGTGCCGATGAGCGTATTAACTTCCGCGATGTGGTTAATGTGATATCCGGCTTAGTACTTGCCCCACATTTTCAGGATTTAGCCCCGGAATACCCCGCATTCTCAGTATTAATTACAGAATTTAACCGCAAAATGGTCATTAGCAATGCCCTAAAAGCCCTGGCTGGCGGCACGCGAACTAAAGATGCCATTGCAATATTAGATGCTCTGGAAATGCTCGACGGTGACCGTATTGAACCTGGGCGATCAAAGTATGCACAAGAAGTGCTTAACCGTTTCAAAGCCAAAGGCCACGGCCAAGTTCTCAATCGCAACGAGTTAATTAGCGGGGCGGCCGATATTGAATATTTCTCGCCTATACGTTTTCGACTGGAACCTGATCTGCTGGTCGCAGTGCTGGGTTGCTTGGTTTACTCAGGCGACATCGTACTGGCCATTACCGGCGACAAGATCGATTCCGGAAAAATTATGTTGCTTGCCGAACGTTCATTTGAAGAGCTTAAACAATTCAAGCACATCGAAGCGCCCAAGGAAATTAATGTCGCCGTCTTACGTGCTTTGTTTGAATTTCTGGAACTCTCTCCGGGACTTGCCCAACTTGCCACCCAAGGCTCAGAAGAACCGGTCAAACAATTATTGGTAGCTGTAAGTGGCTTAGTCCATCGCGTACTCATGGCTGGCACCGATTTGCAAAACAAGCTTAGCTTTTGGGGACAAGCCTTATTGCGGGAAGAGGAAATTCGCGATTGGTGTAACCGGCTGGAATTGCTCAAGTCTTTTGTTGAAGGGCTATCGCCCTACAATACAGTGGGTAAGCTTAAAAACCTGCGCCTTGGCTCGGATGACATTGAGGCGCAGAAAAAAAATCTCGCTGTATTAAATGCAGTTGAACGGCTGCTGGAATTGGTATCTGACTTGGGTACTACAGCTTCCTACCTATCCCAAGCCGAAATAATCCTGGAACAAAATCATCCTTGGGTAAAACAGGCTCAAGCCGCTCGTAAGGACATACTCGATAAACTATCACAGGAGCGTAGCAGCCAACATTCCGCAGAATATCGGCAAACCTTGATACAACTGAAAAAGGAATATGTCATCGCCTATATTGCCCTACATAGCAAAGCTCGCCTTGGCATAACCGAAGACAAAACTAAATCAGCTTTACGTAAGGATGACAGGCTGGTCGCAATGCGAACCTTGGCAGGCATAGCGCTGATGCCCACCAGCCAGCTCACGGCATTTGAAGATCAGCTCGATAAGCTCAGGAGCTGCGCGTCGTTAGTGGAATCGGAGTTAGTCGCCAGCCCCTACTGTCCACATTGTAGTTTCCGCCCAGCTAATGAACAAGGTGATTTACTGCCGGCTGCCAATGTTCTAAATCAATTGGACGAAGAACTGGATCGCTTGTTGGATGGCTGGCAGCAAACATTGCTCGATAACCTAGATGATCCCATCATCCAAGCCAATTTCGATTTGTTGAAGCCTAACGCACACGAATTGATAAATAAATTCATCTCATCTAAAGAATTGCCTAATCCGGTTACGCCGGATTTTGTTAGTGCAATTCAAGAAGCACTATCGGGCTTGGAAAAGATCTGCATTACTGGCGATGAAATTAAAAAAGCCTTGCTGTTGGGTGGCTCCCCAGCCGCTCCGGATGACTTACGCAAGCGTTTCGAAAGCCTGCTTAACGAGCGCTGCAAAGGCAAAGATGCCAGCAAGCTTCGGTTTGTTGTGGAATAGCTATGCCTCTGGATCAATTGCAGATAACCGTAAAACCTACCGGGGAAGTGACCGGAGAAGTCTTCCGTGAACAAGCTATAGTCACAAGCAAAGAAATTAAAAAAATCGGTAAATTATTCAAGCAGTTGTCTATCGAGATGTTTTCATGACTCGCGATGAACTTTTGCTTAGATTGAAATCGATAGAGTGGAACGATATTGAATTCAAGGAAGCAGCATGGGCAATTCCTAAAGATGCACTCTCTACGGTTAGCGCTTTTGCCAATACAACTGGCGGACACTTGGTCTTTGGTATCAAGCAAGAGAATACCTCTTTTTTAGTAACTGGGGTCATTGACGCGGATAAAGTTCAGAACGAATTTCTTGGTCAAATACGTGACAGAAATAAGATCAGCATTTTTCTTCCTGTCGATGGTCAATTACATTCGTTTGACGAAGGCACAATTATCGTTTTTTATGTGCCCGAAGCTCAGCGAACCGAGAAACCGATATATTTGGATGGCAATCCTAAAAAAGCCTATATCCGCCGTGGTGGCAGAGACGACACATGTACAGGCGATGAGTTAATCCGTTTTATTCGCGACGCTTCTGACATACGCTACGATAGCGAGTTGTTAGCGGATTTAAGTATTGAGCGTTGCTTCGATGAATCTACCATTCGTTGGTACAGACAACGTCACTCTGAGCGGAATCCTGGCCGATACGAACAGCTTTCCGACATTGAGTTTTTGCACCAAATGGCTTGTGTAGCTGAAAAGCAACATCAGCTTATCCCAACTCGCGCAGGTATCCTTGTATTTGGTACTGATGCAGCATTCCGCCAAATTCTCAAACGGCCAATTGTCGATTTTCAGGTTTATTTAGAAACAAAGGCCGATTATTCTGCGGAAGTGCGTTGGGCAGATCGCATGACACCCGTGCCGGAAGAAAACCTGATAAAAACCTGGCAAGCACTAGTCAGTTTTTATACCAGACATGCTGAACACCCTTTTGCCATTGATCCCGGCAGCCTTCGCCGAACTGACGACCCGCCAGACTATATCTCTTTTCGTGAAGCCGTCATCAACTTACTCATACACCAAGATTTCGGAGATCAGACCCGTTGGCCAACCATTCTTTTTTTTCGGGACTGTGCCGAATTTTTTAATCCCGGTGATGCTTTCTCCTCAAAAGAACAGTTGGTAGACCCTGGCGAAAAACCAGTGCGCAATCCAAGTATCGTCGCGATTTTCCGCAGAATCGGCTTGTCTGATCAAGCCGGGTCAGGTGTAGGGGCTATCTTTGCGAGCTGCCGGAAGCTTGGCAACGTACCGCCAGTTATCGAGAATGAAAAAGCTGAGAAATCATTCAAGCTAATTCTCCATAAGGAACGCTTGATAACTGAAGCCCAATTGCTCAGTCAAGCCAAGCTTGGGGTGAATTTATCAGAGCAAGAGGCCGCTGTTTTTGCTTACCTCACCCGTACTGTTCACATCGACTTGGCTGACATAAAGGGACTTACTGGACTGAATGGGCTCGGGGCACTGGCTCTTATTCGTCGTCTGACTGTACAAGCTCTGCTTGAGCCAGTCGGTGAAAGTGGACACTTGTTCAGTCTTGCCTCGCACCTACGCCAGAGTTTTTCGACTAAAAGTATTGATATTTTTAATTATAAACAAACAGATACAAAAGTTAATACTGAGCGAGAAGCAAGTGAACAAGTCACTGTACAAGTTACCAACAAAGCAACTGAACAAGTATCACAACTTGTTCAACTAAGTTCAGTTCAAAGAACTATTATCAAAAATACCGATACTCCGCGAACACTGAACGAACTTCTTGCCTTAACCGGCTATAAGCAAAGACCGTACTTCAGAGCCCAGCATCTTGAGCCACTACTAGCAAGCGGCATTCTGCGCATGACAGTACCGGAAAAGCCGCGTTCTTCCAAACAGAAATACGTATTATCAGATGTTGGTGTAAAGCTTAAAGCCTATGCATCTGCATCATCAGGAACAAATTCAGAACAGGAACCAGAATAATGACAACGACCGATCCTTTATTTGACTATGAGCTAGAAGATTCCGGCCCCGTAGACTGTTTGGGGAATAGTTTTCCAAGCGAACAGGCTCGGCGAGAACACTATTTGAAATTATTGAGCGAAAAGCTCAAAGATCCTGAATTTCGAAAAATTGAAGGCTTCCCTAAAGGTACTGACGAAGCCATTTTGGCGATGTCTGACCCACCGTACTACACAGCTTGCCCAAACCCCTTTATTGATGAGTTTATAAAACATTATGGAAAACCTTATGATCCTTCAGTGAAGTATGCCCGTGAACCGTTAGCTATCGACGTGTCGGTTGGCAAGAATGATCCAATCTATAAAGCACACTCGTATCACACTAAAGTACCACACCTAGCCATCGTCCCATCAATCTTACACTACACAGAGCCAGGTGAGATTGTACTTGATGGTTACGCTGGCTCTGGAATGACTGGCGTTGCAGCACAATGGTGTGGAACAGCCTCTTCGGCATACCGACATGAATTAGAAACCGAATGGAAGCAACAGGCTAAAGCTATGCCAAAGTGGGGACTGAGACGAGCAATTTTGAATGATCTATCTCCAGCAGCCACGTTTATTGCCGCTAATTACAACTTACCCTTTGATATTAATAGATTCAGTATTGTAGTAGAAAAGATACTAAAGGAATTGGATGAAGAACTTAGCTGGATGTATTCAACATCTTTAGACGGACAAGTAGGAAAAATTGACTTTACCGTTTGGTCAGAGCTGTTCACATGCCCCGAATGTACAGGTGAAATCGTATTTCATGACCATGCTTTAAACGAAGAATCCAACAGAGTAATGGACTCGTTTCCTTGTCCACATTGTGGCGCTGCTCTTAGCAAGAAAAATTTAGAATTAGCTTTTGACTTGGTGCTAGATACTGCTACCGGTAAGTTGAAAAGGCGTCCAAAAAGAAAACCAGTCTTAATTAAATTTACAATTGGCAAAAAAAAATACGTTAAGGTTGTGGACGATTCTGATCTAGCAGTATTGAAGAAAATCGCAGTGTTAACTCATCCCAAAAATGCTCCATTTAACGAATTTCCTGACATGCAAATGACTCGTGTTGGGCGAATGAAAACGACCAACGTAACACATGTTCATGATCTATTTCTTCCTAGAACAATTCAGGTACTATCTAGATTTTTCGAAAAAGTAAATGCGGTGCATGATGCATCAATTAAGAAAGCCTTGAAAATTATAGCGCAACACCAATTTGTCAATGCATCAGTAATGAACAGATATAGACCTGCCTCATCATTTGGCAATTCTCCTCTTACTGGTGTTTATTATGTTTCGTCCCTAGTTGCAGAGGCAAATGTTTTTGATCTTTTACGCGGGAGTATTAACCGGATTAAAAGAATGGAGAAGGGTTCTTGGGGGAAAGGGCAAAATCAAGGCGATAATGTATTCATTTCAACTTCCAGCGTATCAAATCTTAGTTCCATCTCAGACCAATCTGTAGATTATATCTTTACCGATCCCCCTTTCGGGGAGAATATTTATTATTCGGATCTTAATTATTTGGTCGAATCCTGGTATGGGGTAATAAGCGACGCAACACCTGAGGCAATAGTCGATCGCGTCAAGAAAAAAGGCATTCCGGAGTACCAGCGATTAATGCAGCAGGGCTTTGCCGAGTACTACCGTGTACTAAAGCCTGGGAGATGGATGACTGTAGTATTCTCGAATAGCAGAGCTGCGGTCTGGAATGCAATTCAAGTAGCCTTACAGCAAGTTGGATTCGTCGTTGCTGAGGTATCAACACTTGACAAAGTTCATCTCAGTTTTCAGCAAGTCGTTTCTCCGAATGCTGTCAAGCAAGATTTAGTAATATCTGTGTACAAGCCAAATGGTGGATTAGAAGATAGGTTTGATTGTACCGGTGCGACTGTCGAATCGGTCTGGGACTTCGTACAGACTCACTTAAAGCAGTTGCCTGCCGTGAAAGTTACTAACGGCGATACCCCAGAACTGCTAAATATTGTCGAACGTGATCCACGCCGCATATACGACCGCATGGCATCTTGGTTTATTCGGCATGATGAGATGGTGCCAATTTCCACTCCAGAATTTTTGGCAGGGTTGCCTGAAAAGTTCGCTGAACGTGACGGCATGATATTCCTACCCGAACAAGTTGTGGAATACGATAAAAAACGCATGCAAATTCCCCAGTCCAAGCAAGTGGACTGGATCGTTTCTGACGAACGTAGTGCCATAGATTGGCTATCGGATTTTTTGAAACGACGGCCTTCAACCTATCCAGAGATACAGCATGAGTATTTCCCCGTCATTGGTTCGGCCAAGAAAAAAGGCGAAATCATTCCTGAATTGTCTCAGTTGCTGGAAGATAACTTCTTGCGCTACGACGGAACTGGCGAAGTGCCAAGCCAAATCCACAGTTATCTATCGACTAATCATAAGGACTTGCGAGGCCTCGAGAAGAGTAATCATGCTTTGGTTGGCAAGGCAAAAGATCGCTGGTTTGTGCCTGATCCAAACAAGGCTCAAGATCTGGATAAGAAACGCGAGAAGGCACTATTGAAGGCTTTCGAAATGTATCAAAACCATAGTGGTCGTCGTCTGAAGGATTTCAGACTGGAAGTTTTGCGTGCCGGTTTTAAGGATGCCTGGGGTAAAAAAGACTACCTAACCATCATCAACGTGGCACAGAAAATTCCTGAAGAGGCACTGCAAGAAGACGAAAAACTGTTGCTTTGGTATGACCAAGCGTTGACTCGCATGGAATCACAATAACAAAAAAATTGGAATCGGGTCATGGAAAATCTTCTCGGTAAAACTAACCTTGATAAGACACAACAAGCCTTCTGCCTAGATAACGACAAGGCTTTGCGACTGCTCGCTCCTGCCGGAAGTGGTAAAACCTACTCGCTACTTTGGCGTTGTCTGACGACGGTTCGTCAGGCGACTGCTAAAGAAGAAGCCTCCCGCTTACTTATTTTTACGTTTACCCGTGTGGCACGGGATGAGCTAAGGGATCGAGTCAGATCCAACCCGGTATTCAATGCGTTAGATGGCTGTGTTGAGGTTAATACGCTGAATGCCTGGAGCTTCCGTTGGTTAAAATCGCGTGTTCATAATCCACGTCTGGTTACATCCAGTAAGGAGCGGGTGTTTTTGATTAAGAATAATCTACAACCGATCTGGCAAAAGCATCCCGCCATAAAGGATTTACTGACCGACAGCAAACGCAAGTTCAAGGCTGAAAAAGGCATGATGGATCAAATTGATTTCATGAAAAGCCTTGGATTTCGCCATGATAAACACAATACACCAGCCGCTTTTCGGAAACATCTGCAATGGTTAGTCGAAGCGGGTCTGCAAAGCCACGTCATTGCATTTCTGGATGAAATGCAGGAACTTGAAATTACCGACCGTAAAGCTAGTTATGACAAAGTTGTTGACCAGATATTTGATCGATTTATGGGATTTTGGATCGAGGCTATCGAACATTTATATCAAACCGCAACGTTGTCTTTTGAAGACCAGAAATATTGGACGGTCATTCATTTAGAAAAAGCGCTGGCCGAAAAAAAATTCACGACTGGCATTGCGCGTTACCACCACATATTAGTGGATGAGTTCCAAGATATTGGTCCTCTGGATCTTAACCTGTTGGATTTGGTCGCCAAAATCAATAAAACCCAGCTTTGCATAGTGGGTGATGATGATCAGGCTATCTACGAATGGCGCGGCGCTTCACCCGATTTTATCCTTCAGCCTAATAAGTTCATTTCATCTGATTACAAAACGCATATTCTCGAAGTCAATTATCGCTGTCCGAAAAACGTTGTGGAATTGTCGCAACGCCTTATTAAGCACAACAAGCGCCGCGTTGATAAAAACGTAACAGCCGCTTCGGTTGATATTGCACAGGTTGATGTCATTTCTTCGCCGGCGGTGGATACTTCCGTGGATTATGTATTGAATTTAGTCAGGGAACTGCTAGAAAACGACGAAGTAGGCAATGTCGCCTTGATTAGTCGTAAACGCAGCCAGTTAATTCCTTATCAGATTATCTTTGCTGGCTCCGACATTCCTTTTTATGCAGCCGAAGACTTGAATATCTTGCTAAGCAGTACCTTCGATGAACTGAAACAGTTATTAGTAACTAAAGCGCAAAGCACAATGCAAACCCCATTTGCACCCGATCCGATCGAAGGATTGCTCAAGTTGTGCGATAAGGTTAAACGCTATCCATTAAAAAAAGATGATCGAGGCTCCATCAAAAGCTTCCTACTTTCCAAACGGCCTCGCTCTTTAATTGATGCGTTACAGGTATTTTATAGCTATACCGGCCCCATTAAGGGCGACAATAAAGGCGGCACGATGACCAAAGAGTTTTACGAAGCCATCAAAGCCTTTTTGCATGCCGATTCAGTGGCTGCTGCCATTGAATCGCTAAGTTTGGAATTCGATGGTTTGCAAAAGGATTATGGCAAATCTTTGGATGATATTTTTTATGCCGACCCCCCATTTTTGTATCTAAGTGCCTACGCCGAGCGCTACGGTGATGACTATGGCGCTTTCTATGAGGATGTGGAAAAAGCGATTGCTACGCTGGTCAGAATCGCACCTGATAATGAAGAACATGGCGGTGATGACAGTTGGAAACGCAAACTTCATCTAATGACTGCTCTTCGCGCAAAGGGTAAAGAATTTGATGTCGTGGTCATTCTGGATTGCAACCAGGATATATGGCCCAGTAAATTGGCAATCACTGAGGAACAACAAGAAAGCGAACGAAGGCTTTTCTATGTAGCCTTTACTCGAGCTAAAAAGCAGATTGTACTGATGATAAACAATCAGATGTTTCAAGAGTCGGCTATTCCATCACCCTATATCGAAGAAATGGGACTGTGTGTTACTGGAATAATTGATGAATGATCAGCATACTTGGTCTGTAGGTAATTGGTGTTGGCACTTTCGACTTGCTACGCAATGTCAAATTATAGAGTGCCAAGATATTTGGGGATCTACAACCTACCGCGTGTGGCTGCCTGCTAAAAATACAGTCGTACGAGCCAGACCGCAGGATTTGGTAATCTTAGATAGTATCCAACCAACAGTTGAGCACATCCTGTATTCAGCTACAGCCACAAAGTTACTGGATGCGCTTGAAGACAATTTGCTGCTTGCGCCAATTCAGTCCAGCGTTGTGCCGTTACCGCATCAGCTTTATGCGCTAAACCGTGCTATGAGCCGTAACCGTATTCGCTACTTGCTGGCGGATGAGGTGGGCTTAGGTAAAACCATTGAAGCCGGGTTGATACTTCGTGAATTGAAGTTACGCGGCATGGTGCGCCGGGTTCTTGTCGTCGCTCCAAAAGGGCTGGTTCGGCAATGGCAAGCGGAAATGCTTTTACATTTTGGTGAAAAGATAAAGTTCATAGAACCGGCAGAACTCGCCGCTTTCCGGCACAAATTCGTCGGGAACGAATTTGGACAGCCTTCAGGCTGGTCCCGAAGGGACGGCTCCCTAAGAGGGGAGCAGCAATGGCGCAATGATGAAGAAAATTTATGGCGCCTACATGACCAAGTGATTTGCTCGTTGGATTCTGTGAAACCCATCGAAAGCCGCCGTGGCTGGACTCAGGAACAACTTAACAACTACAACCGAGAACGTTTTGATGATTTAATTTCTGCGTCTTGGGATCTGGTTATAATTGACGAATCCCACCGCATGGGGGGTAGTACGGAACAGGTTGCCCGCTATAAGTTGGGGGCAGCACTTGCAGAGGCCGCTCCCTACCTGCTGCTATTGTCCGCAACGCCACACCAGGGCAAAACCGATCAATTCATGCGCTTGATGCAACTCATTGATCGTGACTCTTTCCCCGATGAAGCCAGCGTAACTCGTGATCGTGTACAGCCTTTTGTGATTCGCACGGAGAAACGCACAGCCATTAACGCTGAAGGCCTACCTCTCTTCAAACCTCGCGTAACACGTTTGCAAGCGGTGTCCTGGCAGAATCGCCACGCCGTGCAGCGTCGCCTTTATGAAGCGGTAACTGACTATGTGCGTCATGGTTATAACCAGGCCTTGGCTACCAAGCAAAGACATATTGGTTTTCTGATGATACTGATGCAACGCTTGGTAACCTCAAGTACCGCTGCGATCCGCACCACCCTAGAGAGACGAAAGGCCTTGCTCGATACCCCACAGCCGCAGTTATCGTTGTTTGACTCCTCAGAGATGGACGAATGGGCCGAATTGGATGGTCAAACCCAAATGGAAATCGCCGTGCAGGCCAGTGGCTGGATACAGGAAAGAGCCGAAGTTGACATGCTTTTAAATTTGGCACATGAGACCGAAAGCCAAGGAACGGATGCAAAAGCAGAAGCACTGTTGGATCTAATCTACAAGTTACAGCAGGAAGAAAACGACCCCGCTCTTAAAGTGCTGATATTTACTGAGTTCGTGCCTACCCAAGCCATGCTTGCCAGTTTTCTGGAAAGCCGGGGTTTTTCAGTGGTGTTACTTAATGGTGGGATGGACTTAAATGCACGAACCAAGGCTCAACAAGTATTTTCACAGGCTATACGTGTATTAATCTCCACAGATGCTGGTGGCGAGGGTCTTAATCTTCAATTCTGCCATGTAATTGTTAATTTCGATATGCCTTGGAATCCTATGCGCGTGGAACAACGCATTGGCCGCGTAGACCGTATCGGTCAACCCCATGTAGTTAGAGCATTTAATTTTGTCTTGGAAGACACTGTGGAATATCGGGTTCGGCAGGTGCTGGAGGAAAAGCTTGAAATCATCGCTCAAGAATTTGGTGTTGATAAGGCAGCTGATGTGATGGATTCTGTGGAAGTCGATCCAATTTTCGATGAGCTGTTTGTTCATGGTTTGCAAGACCCTGCCTCAATAGAAAAGGAATGCGAAACTGTAATCAATCAGGTGCGTGAAAAGGTGGCTAGCTCAAAGAATAACAGCGCCCTACTTACAGAAGAGCACAACCTCAATGCCGAAGATGCCCGAAAATGGCGAGACCATCCTGCGCAGTTCTGGTTAGAGAGAGCTATTACAACTGGTTTGGCTGGACGTGGCGGCTCTGCTGTTAAGACGGGTGATGCTTGGCAGGTCAAATGGCAAAATGGTAGCGAATCGTCGCAAGTTTGTTTTGATGCCCGAACGGCAGAACAGAATCCAGAACTGGAATGGGTGACACTTGAGGATCCGCGTGCTCGTGCCCTGATAAGTGAGCTCCCACGCTACGTGATTGGTCAGCCTGTTCCTGTAGTAAAAATCTCTGGTTTGCCGGATACAGTTTTGGGTGTGTGGTCGTTATGGGAAATCAGCCTCTCAGCCGATGGTTTCAGTCGCAAGAGATTTCTCCCAGTCTTTATCAATGATGATGGGCGAACTTTTGTCCCAACAGCAAAACGTATTTGGGATTTACTACTCACGGAAAACCTGGAGGTCGACGGTACGGCCAATATGCAAGAGGCCGAGCTTTGGTTCGATGGCTCTATCGCTGCGGCACGAATCCAGGGTGAACAGCTGTTTTCAGAGTTGCTGTCTCAGCATCTCTGTCAATTAGAGGAAGAGCGGGAACGTGCGAAATATGCTTTTGATGCCAGATACCAAGCAATAGGACGGATAGGATTACCGGCGGTGCGTGAACATAGACGTAAACGTTTGGATGTCGAACACCAGGTACGAATGGCGGCCTTGGACAACTCGGAAGCCAGTGTGCCAGATCTGAATGCGGTAATGATGCTTCGAATCGGGTCTTGGCGTATCGGTAATGATGACGATAAGTGAGTGCACAAACGATGAGCCGTTGGATTGAACGAATTCTAAATGAATTCCCGGCTGATCTGGCCCGCTTGTGGATCGTTGCCGACCCGGACGATGTGCTATTGGCTGAGCAAATTTTGTCCAGCCTTCGTACGCGTGGCTTTGAAGTATTGCCGTTCGAGGATTCGGTGGTGTTCCGTGCCGAATACGAGGAACGCTATCGGGCTGTTTGGGATAGGAGTGAGGATGGCCCAGCCAAATCGCTGATTCTGCAATTAAGGGGCAACAATATTAACGATCTGCCTTGGGATTATTTGCGGCAAGCTCGTAAAGTCAGCTTAAGTTTGGCCGACTTGTTCCCACACATGAGCTATGGGGTAGTACGGCAAATTGGTGCGGAATACCTGGCGCTGCTTTTCGATGCGCAAATTAAACATATATCGCAATCCTTGGGTGAGGCTCTGACCAAAGACTTTATCCTGACGCACATATTTCGTTTAGGCCCGCATTTTATCTCGCGCCCAGAAGAATTATGGACCGAATTACTTCGGCTGCACTACCGCAGCGAGGGTCTGCCACCCATATTGGCGATGCATGCCGCGCAAGTTCTAGGTGAACAAGCAGCCTTTAAAGAGTTGCCAATCGCCGAGCTGTTTTCTTCAAAAAGCAAATTTTTACGTATCGTTCAGGATGCCTGGTTTCGGTATCTAGCTAAACGTAATGTTACGGGAGTCAGAACGGCTGAACCAACGCCGCCAGATTTTGTGCCTATGATGGAAGTACCTTTTGATCATAGCGAAGTAGGGTTAATTGTTCATTCAATGTTTTTGGAAGGAACATTACATCCATTAGTAGTACAGGGAATTGAGTTAGACTTACCTGACTGGGCCAAGGTCGGCATCGTTCAAGATCCCTTTGCCATACGTAATCTGATTCAGGAAAGTATTAAGAACCTCTTACAGACACTGCCAACGCTTGAATCATCCTATCGTGATTGGCTTCAATTGTCCCGCCAACTAGGTGAGCTAATTGCCAGGTTTCATGGGTTAGACGCTTCCTTGGCCGATGGAATCAATGATAGTGTCAATGACCTACTCAAAACAGCTGACGAACGGCTACGTGAATGGCTAGCCAAGCATTACACGGATCTTTCTTCGCTACCGGTAGCAAAGGCTCCGGTCATGGTTAACCATATCCCGCGATTTTTATCAATGCGGCGAAATGCAGGTGAAACCAGAATTGCTTTGTTGGTATTCGATGGCTTGGCTATTGACCAGTGGGTTCATATCCGTGAACACTTACTAAAGCAATCCAAGCAAATGATTTTCGATGAAAATGCCTGTTTTGCCTGGCTGCCGACCCTGACATCCGTTTCAAGGCAGGCGATTTTCTCTGGTCTCAAGCCAAGAGAGTTTGCCGATACAATAGAGACAACAGCAAGTGAGCCTAAGTTATGGTCACGTTTTTGGGCTGATCATGGTTTACGAGGTAACGAAGCTTTTTATCGTAAGGGGATCAAACGCAACGAACATCTGGCTGAACTGGATTCGCTTCTGGATAATCCATCCATTATGATAGCGGGTATGGTAGTTGATACTATCGATGAAATCGTTCATGGTGCAGTTCTTGGTAAGCGAGGCATTTCGAATCAAATCACAAGCTGGTGTGAATCCGGCTTTATTGATCGGTTGTTTGCACTGCTGCTCGACAAGGGGTTTCAGATTTACCTAACTGCCGATCATGGCAATGTCGAAGCCTTTGGGCAGGGTAGACCGAATCAGGGAGTCGCACCGGAACTTCGGGGAGAGCGGGTGCGAATTTATCGCAACGAAGCACTTGCGATGGAATCGGCAATATCTAGTCCTAATACCTACCGTTTAGATATTGCTGGGTTACCATCTGACTTTAAACTCCTTTTCGCAGGCAACCGCACCGCCTTTGTGCCAAAAGGCGAACAAGTTGTTGTTCACGGTGGCATCTCAGTTGAAGAACTAATAGTGCCATTTATAAAAATAAGTTATGTGAGTTGAACTGAATGACATCTACATCCCCGCAAATTGGGTTTGACCGTTTTATACAGCTTGATTGGTTAACTTGCGCTATCAAGTTCCGCGCTGGTTTTTCAAGTATTGATGAGCTTAACGAACTACTCGATTCTGCTGGATTAGGCGTGGCTGCGCGGAAAAAAACGCGAACTGTTTTGAATCGGTTGTGGCTGGAGCCAAGACCAGAACTTATCGATTTTGCTAATCGGGGGATAGAGATTTATAAGAGGAATCCTGATATTTCTGTTTCTGCATTGACTTGGGGAATGGCCATAGCTACATATCCATTTTTTGGAAAAGTAGCGGAGTTGGTGGGTCGATTATCTGCTTTGCAGGGTGATTGCACTTCAGCAGAGGTTCATCGGCGAATGAGCGAGATTTACGGCGAACGTGAAGGCACTTATCGCATGACCAATATGGTTTTGCAGTCACAAGCTAATTGGGGAAATATCGAACGGGTGGAAAAAGGGAAAAGGTTGATTCGTCTGGCACCAAAAACATTGGGTAACGAACAGCTGATTGTGTGGCTTACTGAAGCAGTCATACGTTACATCGGCAAGGCAGTATCTGTCACCAATCTACAGTCAATAGCAGTACTTTTCCCGTTCGTATTTGAACAACCTTTGACCTATGTTATCTCAAATTGTCCAACTTTAGAGCTTAGGTCAGAAGGATCAAATAATCAGTTTGTTGCCCTACGTGCTAACTTATAATTTAGTATCAAACACCACTCAAAGCAAAAATCATCTAATAATGGGTGATTTTAAACAAACGACACTAAAGTCCCATAGGATTTTAAGCGGTGACAAGGCGTAAACTTCTACTGAGTTGGCTCGCTCACGGCAGATTTTGCCGATTCATAAATGGGTTTGAAGTCCAGTGGTACGGTTATGTGAAGCTCAACATAATCGTACCACTGGACTTCAAACCCCTACTGCGTCAGGTATATCCATAACTTTAATAGGGTATATGGTAAAGCCTGGCAATTAACACATCGCCAGGCTTTCGTTTAGTCTGTTTTAAACGTTAATTTTATCGAAGATTTTTTGTGCAAGCTGCCGAGCAATAGTATCTTGTTCAATATTAAGTGGCCGTAACTCAATACCCTGTTCACCGACAACAATCATCGGTCCGCCGACATCATCGTCGTACAAAGAACCATCTTCATGTATGGCTTGATAGTCATCTTTTGATAGATCGGTTTCTAATAACTGTGATAGATACATCCAAGTCCAACATCGCGCTAAATCGTTTTGATCGAACTCTTCGATAAGTCGACCCATTGCATAAATGTCACCGGATTCTGCGGCAATGGTCAGCCAAGCATGGAGATCATTGTCGCGATCCAGCGATTCGGCTATCTCAACAACCCTGCGTGAGTCGTGATCTGAAGATGGTTTTACTTTTTCAAAAAATGCCGGATCGCCAAAGCGCTCAGCAAGATCAAGAAGGGCCCCTTCATTACCTAAACGACCCGCTTCGCGAAGATGAAATTCATACTTCTCATCATTGGCCATTTTGTTTTTATACTCGTCAGCCCACTCTTTCTCTACACCTGTTAGAATTCGACCGTTTTTTTCCTGGTCATACCAATAATTTGAACCTACCTTTCCATCATCTCCATCGTCATTAGAGCCATGTATCAGCGCAAGCCCATAATGAGCAAGAGCGTTGCCATCGCTGGCGGTAAATTCCAGTCCAGCAATTAATTCCGGTGAAAATAAATCATCGTCATCCATATGCTGCTCATCTATTATGGATTTTAACTCCGGTATGTTAACTATACTAATTTGCCGTTCATGGCTAGGCGTAAGGATTCGTACGTAAATGGATAGTAGAGCCCTGTAACCCTTGTCGTAACTACATTCTTCTTTCAAAACATGATTCCATAGTCAACTGGTAATGGGTGGCGCTCCTTCAGCTCGAACAGTCCGAAGCGATTGAGATGAGATGTCCGGTACGGGCTGAAGCCGGCAATTAATTCCGGCGTAAGCTTCATCCCTTCCGCCTCCAATTCCTTTAAGGCCTGCGTGATGCTATGACAGTTATGGAAAATTACAAGGTTAGCAATCAGGTGATTGTACTTGATAA
>Ga0082335_1003280_pt1 | contig 27061 bp, 22 predicted proteins | sample Subgrocontami58m_FD_72375 | JGI IMG/M metagenome (GOLD analysis project Ga0082335, IMG submission 72375) | Subsurface groundwater microbial communities from S. Glens Falls, New York, USA - GMW37 contaminated, 5.8 m (SPADES assembly) (version 2) ...
CCGTCCCGTGTCGTTCGCCTTGACCTCCAGGACCTTGAACGGACCGGTTCCGATCGGCTTCTGGCGCATCACGCGCCCATCGACATGGCAGGGGTAGACCGGCGACCAGCCGCTCGCGAGCAAGGACAAAAAGGAAGGCTGCGGTTGCCCCAGCGTGAAGCGGACCTCGTACGGCCCGGTGACCGCGACTTCCTTGAGGTTGGCATACCACTCCTTGCGCGCATTCTTGCGCCAATTGGAAGTGCGCTTCTCCATGATCATGTCCCAAGTGCACTGGACATCGGCGCTGGTGAAAGGCTTGCCGTCATGCCACTTGACGCCCTGACGCAGCTTCAGCGTGAGCACCTTATGGTCGGGGCTCCAGGACCACTCGGTGGCCAGATCTGGCCTGATCGCTTCGGGGTTTACCACCTTTGAGTGCTGATCGAAGACGACCAGATTGTTGTACACCGGCATGAAGGGTATAAGCGCGTTTGCGGACGTTTCCTCGAGCAAGGACGCGCTGCCCGGGTTATTGGCCCCCGACAACCGCACCGTGCCGCCCGACTTCTGTGCCACGGTTGCAGTTGCAAGCGACATGATTACGATCAGCAGAAGTAATTTTGGGACTGAGTGCATGCGTTTCATCGTCTTCCTCTATCTAGTAGTTACCTGTCCAACCAGACATCTTCCATCCGGTGGTGCGTGTAGATACTGTTGGCCGCCACAACGAGACCCTTCACCTGCGGATGCCAGCAAACCCTGCTCACGGACTGGTATAGCGCCGCTCGGGCGACGTCCCGCAGCAGCATCAGATCTATCGCCTGAACCAATTCCTTCCTCTTCACCGGATCGACGGTCGCGGACTGCTCATCGATTCTTGCTTCCATCTCGCGATTGCAGTAGTGCGTGTAGTTGCGTACCGATTTGCAGTTGTAACCCTCGTAGAACACGACATCCGGATCATCCATCGCCGCGCCGGTACCGTGGTAGGCCATCGTGTAGGCCCCCTTGATGATCGCGCCCGTGTACACCGTGTATTCCTTCTGCTCGATCTCCCCTTCGATGTAGATATTGCGCAATTGATCCGCGATGAGCGAGAGGTTCATCAAGTAGTTGGGTGTGGACAAGCGCACGATGTAAGTCGTCTTCAGCTTCTTGTCGGGCCCGTACCCCAGTTCCTGCATGATCTTTCGCGCTTCCGCCCGATTGCGCTTGACGTTCTTGCCCATTCCGGGGACCGTCGCGAGCTGTTCGGGGGTCAGACCCCAGACCCCGTACGGGGGCGCCATCATGATGCCGCCGAGACGGCCCCCGCCCTGCTGCGCTTTCACGAATTCCGGCCGCTCGAGCGCAAGTGAAATCGCGTGCCGCAGCTTGGGATTGTCGAAGGGCGGCGCCTTGTGATTGATGAACAAGAAACCAGTGGAGTTGCTGGCATTGGTCTCGCAGGTCGCTTTCGGCGCCTGGGCGCGGATGTCTCTGACGCCGTTCGCGTCCACGTCCGCGGAGTCCGTCAGGTCGAATTCTCCGGCTATGAACGACAGGATCCGCGTGGCCGCACTGGGCATGATGCGCCATTCGATGCCGTCCAGGTACGGCCGCCCCGGCTTCCAGTAGTCGCGGTTCTTCACGAGCCGTATGACGGCGTTCGGCTTGAACTCCACAAGCTTGAACGGGCCGGTGCCGATCGGGTGCTGGCGCATCTGCAGTCCGGAGATATGGCAGGGGTAGACCGCGGACCAGCCGCTCGCGAGAAAAGACAGAAACGACGGCTGCGGGCGCCCCAGTGTGAAGCGGACTTCGTACGGTCCGTTGACCGTGGTCTCCTTGAGGTTGTGATACCACAACTTATGCGTATTCTTGCGCCAGTTGCTCGTCCGCTTTCCCGTGATCATGTCCCAGGTGCACTGCACGTCGGCGCTGGTGAAGGGCTTGCCGTCGTGCCACTTGACGCCTTGACGCAATTTCATCGTGAGCACCAGGTTGTCGGGGCTCCAGGACCACTCGGTGGCAAGCTCCGGCCTGATCGACTCGGGGCGCACCATCTTCTCATGCTGGTCGTAGATGACGAGATTGTTGAACACCGCCATGAAGGGCTCGTTTACCACGATCGACGATTCCTCCAGCAAGGAGGCGCTGCTCGGGTTCTCGCGCAGCGGCATGCGCAGCGTGCCGCCGGACTTCTGCGCCACGGCCGCAGTCGCAAGCGACGTGATGACGATCAGCAAAAGCGAGCTGGAAAGTAGGTGTGCGCGTGTCATTGCTCCCCCTCATTTGGCAGTTGTCCGCTGCCCGGAAGGGCAACCGCGGGAAACCCGGGACCGGGCCGCATCGACTCGATACCCCATGCGCTGTTCGGGGTTCCCGTCATTGATCTGGATCGCTTTGCGCGGTGCATTCGTCGCGCCGCGACGGCCGTCACCCAGGTTTGAAACCGCACCGGGCGCCCGAAGGAAGCCCGTGGGCCCAGTGGCACTATTGCAGCTGCAGGCGCTCATCATGCGCGCTGCCGCTGACCCCCAGCCAGCCGCTTTTTATTGGCGGATGTGCGGGGGGGGGGGGGCCAGCTTTTGCGCACCTCTTCCTCCTTCTACTTCCACTACTACGTCGTCACCCGGACCCGGCGGGTATATGGAAGCGCGCGCGAACGCCTCCGGCAAATCAGCGTGCAGGCAGAAGACTCAAACCTACCGTTTGGCCAATCACCGGAAGCATACCGAGCATTCGCGCTGCGCTGGCGGGAATTGCAGCTTAGAACTTGTGGTTGACGGTCAGTGCGTACGTACGTTGATTCTCGCCTGCGAAGGGTGCCGTGTCCTTACCGCTATACGACGTAATCGTATAGAGCTGGTAGGTCGAAGCAGCCTTGTTGGTCAAATAGGCCCAGGTCAAGGCGGCCGTCGTGCGCTTGGAGAACGAGTAGATGTAGGAAACAGACTTCAGGTCGGCGCCGGTGTTGGCGATGTCGCCCGCGGCGTTCTTGCTCTTGCTCGCCTTGGTGTAGCCGACGGCGAAGGCATGCGGGCCCGTGACGTAGTTCACGGAAGGCGTGACCGTGGTCCGATCCTGCTGCAATGCGCGCGTGGTGGAGTTATACATCTTCGAATGGTTCCAGCCCAGGCCGAACGACCAGCCGCCCATTTTGTAGGCGCCATAGAGCACATCGGAGCGCATGTCAACGGAAGCAGCGGTATAGGTCCCCGCCGTACCGGTCGTGCTCAGATCCGGGTGGTTGATATAGTAGCTATAGCCGACCTTGATTGGGCCGTTGTTGTACTCGGGGTCGATGCTCCAGAAGCTGCCCTTGCGTCTTTGGATGCCTTGGGGCGGCGCTGTGGTGCAGGCTGCGGTAAAACAGGTCATATCCGCTGAATTGCCAGTCGCCGGGTTGCCGGAGCCCCAGGCCAGGAGCATGCTAATGCCCCTCCACTCTGGCATGATGTATCTGACCGAGCCCAATTCGCGGCTGGTGCCGACGCCGGTGCCGTTGATGTAATCGAACATGCCCGTGTGCCCGGCTTGAAGCAAGCCGCCCAGGGAAGAAGTCTTTTCCTGGTTCTTGCCATAGTGCATTTCATGCCGGCCGAAGGTCAGGCTGCCTAGCCTCGTGTGCCTCAAACCGACAAAGGTCTCGCCGCCGCTGAGGGTGTTGTCGTTAGTGTTAGGCGCGAAGCGCTGCTCGAATATGGCGACCGCGGAAAGACCTCTACCCAGGTCTTCATTCACGCGGATGGTCCAGCGCGACGCGTCGTCCGTCAGCCGCCACTGGCTCTTGTTGATGCGGCCTGCCGCGGCGTTGGGAAACTCCATATTCTGGATACTCTGCTTGATGTTACCCGTGATCCTGACCGAAGACTGAGCGAGCGCGACAGCCGGAGCCGCAAGGACGCCGGCGACAGCGACCGCAATTAGTTTCTTGTTCATAGAGAAATTCCTCCTTGTGATTAAAAAGTGGCGCAAAGACCATCAGATCTGTAATGGCCTATGCGCCAGCCTAGACTTCGGTCGAATAACTTCCCCATCTTCTTGTTGCAGTAGCATCCGTCCGCATCATTCCGCGAGTCGCAGATGAAACTTTCGCGGAACACCACGTCCGGCTCGTTGATGAAGCCAGGCGAACCGATGGTAGGGTCCGATGGGCATTGTGAAAATTCGCATTTTCACGTAAGCAAATTCACTTACATGCGGACGCGCGGTTCTGTTCTGGTCTATTATTGGCGCATTCTCGATCGAGGGAGGCGGATCGCATTCATGCCCATGCCGGCTGATTTCCCGATGTTCGGACCGCGCCGTTCGCTCATCGCGCATGTCAGGGATGCGCTGGTGTTCGTCGCCTGCTATCTCGCGCTCGACTGGGCGAGCGATCTCTATCCGCTCGGCCCGTTCGACATCACGCTGTGGAATCCCTCGCCTGCGCTGGGCATAGTCTGGTTGTTTCTCGGGGGATTGGGTTACGCGCCCGTCGTTTTCGGCACCATCTTTATCGCCGACATCGTCATTCGTCAGGCGCCGGGGGGGATGCTCTTGACGGCGCTGACCTCGCTCGTGCTCGCGGGTGGGTACACCGCAATCGCGGCAACTCTTCGCTATTTCCTCAAATCCGCCTCCGGTCCGACCGACGTGCGGCATCTATGGACTTTCATCGCTGTTACAACCATCGGAACCGCGATCATCGGCGCCCTCAATGCATGCGCTCTGTGGGCGAACGGCTTGCTCGTCGGTACGCTGTTCAGCACCGCAGTGTTTCGGTTTTGGCTCGCCGATGCGGTAGGAGTGCTGGTCACGGCGCCGCTGCTCCTGCTCGCAGCGGACAAGGCCGCGCGCGAGCGCCTGTTCAATTCCTGGCGCAGACCGGAAACCGTCCTCCAGTTCGCGGTGATGGTCGCGATGGTGTATTTCGTCTTCACCGGCGCAGGCGACGCCACACCGAAATACTTCTATCTGCTGTTCCCGCCGCTCATCTGGATCGCTTTGCGCGGCGGATACGTCGGCGCCGCGGTGGCCTCGGGTATTGTCCAGATCGCCGTTATACTGGTGGGAGTCCAAAGCGATCCTATGCTTGCGCTGGCGCTGGTGGAAGTGCAGTTACGGGTGGCTGCGCTGTCGCTGACCGGCTTGTTTCTAGGCGTCACGGTCGACGAGCGCAAGCGGGCAAGCGAGGACCTCAAGGCGTCGCTGCGGCTCGCGGCTGCGGGCGAGATGGCCGGCGCCATTGCGCACGAGATCAATCAGCCGCTTGCAGCGTTGAGCAACTACGGCAGGGCTTGCCAGCTGTTTCTCGAGCGAGGCGAGGGCAAGATTCCGTATTCCGAGCTCAACGCCACGATCGAAAAGATGCTCGCGGAGTCGAAGCGCGCGGCGGACGTGGTGGCGCGTTTGCGGGATTTCTTTCGCAGCGGGACCACGCGCCTGGAACATGTGAGCGTGGCAAGCCTGCTCGACAGGGCACGGCGCATAGGCAGCAAGCTCGATCCATCCCACCAGGTGGATTTCCGTGTCGAGAGCGATGCGGACTCATCGGTATTGCTCGCAGACCGACTGCAGATCGAACTGGTTCTGCGCAATCTGATCGCAAACGCGTTCGAAGCGATAGAGCATCTGCCGGCAGGCGAAAGAAAAGGTGTCACCGTCTCGGCCTATAACGCACAGGACGGCGGAGTTCTGTTCCGGATTGCAGATACCGGACCGGGGCTCTCGCTTTCGGCGCGCAAGGTGTTGTTCGAACCTGTTTCGACCAACAAGCCCATGGGAATGGGATTGGGCCTGGCCATCAGCCAGGCGATCGCCGAAGCGCATGGTGGCTCCCTCACAGCCGCGCCCGCTGAGCGCGGTGAGTTTCACCTGCTGTTGCCGTGCCTGGCTGCCGATGAATATGAATACACCGGCTAGTAACGGCCTCACCGTCTACATCGTCGAGGACGATGCTGCCATGCGCGATTCGCTGTCGCTGATGCTGGGGCTCCTCGGCTTTCGCACGGTATCCTTCGAAAGCGCCGAGGCGTTCCGTGCGACTTGTCGGGACGAATGGGTCGGCTGCGTGGTGGCAGACCTGAGGCTCCCGGGCATGAGTGGCCTCGAGTTGCAGGCAGATCTTCGCGCGCGGGGCCAGAAATTGCCTTTCGTGATCATCACGGGACACGGGGACGTGAAGTCGGCCCGTGCCGCATTCCAATCCGAAGCCGTGGATTTCATTGAAAAACCGTTTGACGAAGCGGAGTTGCGGCGCGCGATTGAAAAGGGCTTCGACAAGGAATCCCAACGCATCCAGCGTGCGGAGACAGGCATGGAGCAAGCTCTGAAATTGGCGAAGTTGACCAATCGCGAGCGTGAAGTTCTGGACCTGGTCGGACAGGGATTTCATGCGAAGGAAATCGCGGCAACTCTCAACATCAGCGCGCGCACGGTCGAGGTGCACAAGGCACGACTGATGGCGAAGCTCGAAGCGCGTAATGTCTCCGAACTGGTCCGGATTTCGCTCGCCGCGGAAAAGCGTTAGCGGGCTGTTGAAAACGCGTCCCGAACATGCAACTGCATACCATCGTTATGTCCTCTGAGGCGATTGGTCGGGCTGAATTGCAGTTCCAGTTGGCGCGCCTTGGCGTCCTCGCCGATGAAAAAACCTCAGGGTCAGAGTAGCGTTTTCGATCACATCTACGATTTCTGACCAGGCTGGAGCTGGCGGGGCTCTCCCGGCGCGAGAGAGGCCGCGTGGCTATGCGCATGGAGCGCGGTGAGCACAAGAAATTACTCTGCCCCCTCTTTTGCCCTTTCTTTCTGCCCCCTTTCTTCGCTTTTTCACGCACGCTGCTCGATGCTGCGCGATGGCATAAGAGCAAAAACTTTCGCCCGCCTGACATACGAAATCTTACGTATTGACAGGCGACGCGCTCCCCGCGCAATGTGCAAGCGTAGCAATTGCGGCCAGCATTTTTGTCGCATGCGTTACCGAAAATGCAGTTCTGCATAGCGGATAGCATTTGGCAATTGTCATAGGCTTGTTTCGCTCGATAGTCGTATGTGGCGGTGCGCTTGATGAATGCTGTAACGCGGAAATTTCCACCCTGGCACGATGCAAGTGTCGGGCGCCTCACAAAACACCTGAGCCCTAACGTGCTCTCGGAATAATTGGTGCCCGCTGCGCTAGACGGATGCTCAGATCTATCTTAGGAGGAGGCATAGAGCCGGCATGTCAATGCTATTGGAGGTTGAGGATCTTCGCACGCAGTTTGACACCTCCGCCGGCGTGGTTCGCGCGGTAGACGGTATTTGCTACACCGTCAATGAGGGCGAAACGGTCGGGATCGTCGGCGAATCCGGTTGCGGCAAATCGGTAGGCGCTTTATCGATCCTGCGCCTGATTCCGGCGCCGCCGGGCAGGATCGCCAGCGGCAGCATCCGCTTTTCCGGAAGAAACCTGCTCACGTTGGGCGATGCCGAGATCCGCGAGGTACGCGGACACCAGATCGCCATGGTTTTCCAGGAACCGATGACCTCCCTCAATCCGGTGCTCACCATCGGTTTGCAGCTTTGTGAAACCATGGAGCTCCACCTCAAGCTCAGTCCAGCGCAGGCGCAGGCGCGCGCGATCGAGCTCCTCGACCTGGTTGGTATCTCCGAGCCCGCGCGAAGACTGCAACAGTACCCGCACCACCTGAGCGGCGGCATGCGCCAGCGCGTGATGATTGCCCTCGCGCTCTCGTGCAAGCCTAAGCTCATCATTGCCGATGAGCCGACCACGGCCCTCGATGTCACCATCCAGGCGCAAATCCTGGAACTGATGAAAGACCTTACCAAACGCTTCGGGGTCGCGCTCGTCATCATCACGCACAACCTCGGCGTGGTCGCCCGTTACGCCGACCGCGTCAACGTCATGTACGCGGGCAAGATCGTGGAAAGCGGAACCGCCTCGGACATCTATCACCGGCCGGTTCATCCCTACACGCTGGGACTGTTGCTCAGTATTCCGCGCATGGACCGGCCGCGCGGCGAGCGATTGATCCCGATCGGAGGTCAGCCGCCCGACCTTACGCGGGAAATCGAAGGTTGCGCCTATCGGCCGCGCTGCAGTTTCGCGGTTGAGCGTTGCGCGCGGGAGACGCCACCGCTCGAAGCGGTGGCGAGCGGCCACGCTTCGGCGTGCTTTGAGAAGGCCCGGCTTGAGCGTCTGTTGAAGAAGGCTTCATGAGCGCGGTTGCAGGCGCAACGGTGCGTCTCGCTACGTCGCGGGCGGCGCAGGCCGAACAACCGTTGGTCGAGGTGCGAAATCTGAAAATGCACTTTACCGTCGCGGGCGGCGTTTTCTCTCGCGCAAAGGCGGCACAGATCAAGGCGGTCGATGACGTGAGCTTCACCATCGCGCGCGGCGAAACCTTGGGCTTGGTCGGGGAATCCGGCTGCGGCAAGACCACCACCGGACGCTGCATCCTGCGTCTGGAACAGCCGACTTCAGGCGAGATCATCTTTGAGGGCCAGAACCTCTGCAATCTCGAGCGCAAGGCTTTGAACGAAAAACGCGAACGCATGCAGGTCATTTTCCAGGACCCATACAGTTCGCTCAATCCGCGCATGAAGGTGGGCGCCATCATCGGGGAACCGATGATGGTCCATGGCATCCACCCGAAACGTAGCGAACGTGTCCAACGCGTGGCGGAGTTGCTTTCGGTCTGCGGGCTCAATCCGAAGTTCATGGACCGCTATCCGCACGAGATGAGCGGTGGACAGCGCCAGCGCGTGGGCATCGCGCGTGCGCTGTCGCTCAATCCAAATTTCATCATTTGCGACGAGGCCGTGTCCGCTCTGGACGTTTCGATCCAGGCCCAGGTGATCAATCTGCTGGAGGACCTGCGCGAGCAGTTCAAGCTTTCGTATCTGTTCATCGCCCATGATTTGAGCGTGGTGCGTCATCTATGCCATCGGGTCGCCGTGATGTACCTCGGGCGACTGGTGGAGCTTGCCGCTTCCGACGAGCTGTTCTCCAATCCGCTACACCCCTACACCCAGGCGCTGCTCGAGGCCGTGCCGATTCCGGATCCGGATATCGAGAAACGGCGTGCTCACCACGGCATGAAGGGCGAAGTACCGAGTCCGATCAATCCGCCCAGCGGCTGCGTGTTTCATCCGCGCTGCCCGCTCGCGGTTGGCAGTTGCCGGCAGGAAGTGCCGGAGTTGCGGGAACTGAAGCCCGGGCATTGGGTCTCGTGTCCGCGCGTGTAGACACCTGCGCGAGGAGATAACCGAAACCGGTGGCAGGTTGAACGCGGGCATAGCGGGAACTTGTTCCAGCAAAGGATTTCCCGCAGCCCGCAGCGGCATCCGAGATGATCTATCGGCCGCCGGACGATATGCTGGATTAACCAAACGAGGAGGTCCTATGAAAAGCATCCGACTCAAAGCAGTGTGTGCCGTGGTGGCGGGCATCGCGATCGGCGTCAGCGCAGCGGGCCCGGCGGGGGCAGCGACCCCAAAGCGCGGCGGCATCCTCAAATATGTCGTTGCCGATGAGCCGCCGAGCTACGATGGGCACCGCGAGGGCACCTTCACCTTGATCCATCCGGTCGGCCCGTATTACAGCGTCTTGATCCGGGTGAATCCGGAGAAGCCTTCTTCGACCACGGACTTTGTCTGCGACATCTGCGCGGGCAAGGTGCCGGCGCCGACGGACGGCGGCAAGACTTACACCTTCGCGCTCCGTCAGGACGTGAAATTCCAATCCGGCGAAAAGTTGTCTGCGCAGGACGTGCTGGCCAGCTACAAGAAAATCATCTGGCCTCCGCAAGGCGTGGTCAGCCAACGCCGTGCGCAATTCGAGATGGTCGAGAGCGTGAGCGCCCCGGACGACCACACGGTGGTATTCAAGCTCAAGTACCCGACCAGCGCCTTTATCCCCGCGCTCGCCAACCCCTTCAGCTGGATCTACCAGAAGAGCGTGCTTGACAAGGACATGCACTGGTACGAGAAGAATATCAACGGCAGCGGGCCATTTCACGTCAAGCAGCGGCAGGCGGGCGCGTTCATTAGTGGCGTGCGCAACCCCGACTACCACCATAAGGGCCAGCCTTATCTCGACGGCATCGAGGCGATTTTCGCCAAGTCGGAGTCGCTGCGGGTGCAGGCGATCCGCGGCGACCGCGCCGCCATCGAGTTCCGCGGTTTCCCGCCGCAAGCGCGCGATGATCTGGTCAAGGCGCTAGGCAAGGACATCACCGTTCAGGAGAGCATCTGGAACTGCTCGATCTCCCTCGCGCCGAATCACAAGCGTAAGCCCTTCGACGACATGCGCGTGCGCAGGGCGCTCACACTCGCGGTGGATCGCTGGGGCGGCTCCAAGTATCTCTCCAAGATCGCGGTTGTCAAGACCGTGGGCGGCATATCCTTCCCCGGCCATGCGCTCTCGCCTACCGACCAGGAGCTCCGGCAGATGGCAGGCTACTGGCCCGACATCAACAAATCCCGCGCGGAGGCGCGCAGATTGCTGAAGGAGGCGGGAGTCGATCTGACGAAGAGCTACTACTTCCTCGTACGCGGTGTCGATCAGCCCTACAAGATCGTGGGCACCTGGCTCATCGACCAGTGGAAGCAGGTCGGGTTAAAGTTCGAGCAGCACGTGCATCCGACGGGGCCGTTCTTTCACATACTGCGCAATAGCAAGGAGTTTGACGTCTCCATCGACGCCCCCTGTCAGTCCGTGGTCAACCCGCTGTTGGACGTCGGCAAGTACCTTTCGGCCAGCCGCTCCAGCCTCAATTACGCAAATTATGATGACCCCCAGGTCGATGTGCTCTTCGACATGATGAACAAATCGGTCGATCCCAAGGAACAGCATGAGATCATGCGCCAGATGACGAAGCTCACGGTGGACACGCATGCCAACCAGTTCATGGTATTTTGGTGGCAGCGCATCATTCCCCACCGCTCGTATGTGAAAGGATGGAAAATCGGCCCGGCCCATTTCCTGAACCAGCAGCTCGATAACGTGTGGCTGGACAAGTAAGGAGGGACGATCGCGCTGCGCTCACGTCCTTCCCGGTCGCTGGTGGCGGCGCGCTCCCGTTAGGATTATGCGCAAATACATTTTGAAACGCCTGCTGCTCGTGATTCCGACGCTGTTCGGAGCCGCGGTGCTCGTGTTTACGTTGCTGCGGCTCATCCCCGGCGATATCTGCGAAGTGCGCATGGCCGGAAGCGGGGGCTACTTCGACGAGAGCGCGATCCAGATCTGTCGCGAGGAGATGGGGACCAACAAGCCGATGCTGATGCAGTTCCTGAATTTCATATGGGGCCTCATGCGTTTCGACTTTGGCACTTCCATGTGGACCGGCCAGCCCATCGTCTCGGAAATCGCGACGCGCTTCGAGCTTTCGCTACAGGTGGCAATCATGGCCACGATCATCGGGGTCATCATCGCCATCCCGCTTGGCACGATTTCCGCGGTCAAGCAAAATACGTGGATCGACTACGTCGTGCGCGGCGTCAGCATCGCGGGGATCGCTATGCCGTCGTTCTGGCTCGGGATCCTGATCATCCTGGGATTGCTCCTGAGCACGCAGCACTTTCTGGGGACCCCGTGGATGCCGCCCATTACCTACATACCGATCTGGGAAGACCCTGTCTACAATCTTTCCATGCTGATCTGGCCGACGCTGGCCACCGGCTACCGCTACTCGGCGGTCGTAACGCGTATGACGCGCTCCGCGCTGCTCGAGGTGCTGCGCGAAGACTACGTGCGCACCGCGCGTGCCAAGGGTCTGTGGGAGAAAGTCATCATACGGCGCCACGCCCTCAAGAACGCGCTGCTGCCCGTGATTACCATTGTCGGCATGGAGTTCGCGTTCCTCATGGGGGGGCTGGTGGTGACCGAGCAGGTCTTCAATTTGAACGGGCTCGGCAAGCTGTTCGTCGAGTCGGTGACCCAGAACGACTACACCATGACCCAGGCCCTGGTGATGCTCGTGGTGATGATATTCGTGATGGTGAATTTCGCGGTGGACATCTGCTACGCGTGGCTCGATCCGCGTATCCGCTATAACTGAGGAGGGTTCCGTGAACGAGGAATCGATTGCTGTACCGGTACCAAGCGCCGATATAGGGATAGAACTTGCCGCGGCAAGACGGCCTTTCTTCCTGGCGCTGGGCAAGTGGGTGTGCGACCAGCCGCTCGGGGCCGTGAGCGCCGTCGGCGTGATTTTCATGATCGTCGTTGCAATCTTCGCGCCGCAGCTCGCGCCTTTCGACGCGGTGGACAATCACTACGATGCGATGATGATAGCGCCGAATGCCGAATACTGGTTCGGCACCGACCAGTTCGGACGCGATGTTCTGTCGCGCGTCATGTGGGGCGCGCGCACTGCGCTGTTCATCGGCTTTACTTCCGCAACTCTGGGAGCGACCCTCGGGCTGGTGCTTGGCGTGACCAGCGCCTATTTCAGCGGTTGGGTCGACCTTCTGTTCCAGCGGGTGACGGACGTTTTTCTCGCGTTTCCGCTGATTATCCTGGCGCTGGTCGCAGTCGCGGTTTTCGGCACAGGGCCAGAAAAGGTGATCATCGCAATCACCATCCCGTTTGTCCCGCGCTGCGCGCGCGTGGTGCGATCCGGTGCGCTGGCGATCCGCGAGATGCCCTACGTCGATGCTGCACGCGCACTGGGCTATGGCCACCTGCGCATCATTCTGCGGCACATGGTGCCCAACTGCATGGCGGTCTACCTCATCATGCTGACCACCTTTCTCGGCCAGGCGATCCTGATCGAGGCATCCCTGTCATACCTCGGTCTCGGTGTTCAGGAGCCCACTGCCGCATGGGGCCTGATGCTGCAGGGCGGCGCGCAGGAGTACGCCGAGAGCGCGATTTGGATTGCGATCTTTCCGGGGCTCGCCATCACGCTGTCGGTTTTCGCGTTCAACCTGTTCGGCGACGCCCTGCGCGACACGCTGGACCCGAAACTGCGCACCCGTTAGCGGGAGGCCGAGCGCCTTAGGTAACTTCTGAAGAACCTCGGGCGCTGGTTTCGCGACCGAGGTTCTCTTCTGACATGGGGGGACTGGAAAAGGCGGCCATGGGCCCCATTTTCAGAGTTTCCTCAGATAACGATCCGCCGCCATCGCCGCGGTGGCGCCATCACCCGCAGCAGTAACGGCCTGCGACGCCGAGTCGGCACGTACGTCGCCAGCGGCGAAAATACCCGCCGCGCTGGCGCGCATCCGGATGTCTGTGCGCACTCTGCTTGCGTGATCCAGATCGACGATACCCTTTAGAAATTCTGTATTCGGTCTCATGCCGGTATAGACAAATACCGCGTCCGCGGCAATCTCGTGCGAACCGCCTGTATCGCGCACACGCACGCCGGTCACGACTTGCTCGCCGAGAATCTCCTCGATAGTGGTATTGCCCTGCAGCCTTATCCGCGCCTGGTCGCGCAAGCGTCTCCGGTAGGTCTCCTGCGCGCGCGGCTCGGCCGCAGGATGCAGCACCAGTACTTCGGCTGCGAACCCCGCGAGCGTCAGCGCCTCCTGCAAACCGGAGTCGCCCGCGCCCACGACAATGACTTTCTTATTCCTCAGTAACGGACCATCGCAACTGGCGCAATGGCTCACGCCTTTGCCCGTCAGCCGCTCTTCGCCAGGTACGCCCAGCATGCGATTGCTCGAACCTGTGGCCACGATCACGGCTTTGGCCTGAACCTCGCCCTCGCTGGTCGTCATCCGCCATCCGCCATCGGCAGCCGCGATCGATCGCAATTCGCTCATTTGGAATTCGGCGCCGGCGGCCGCGGCTTGCTCTTGCATCAAGGGTCCAAGCTCATATCCCGCGATACCTTGGGGAAAGCCGGGAAAATCCTCGATCTGGGCAATGGTGGCCAAATGCCCGCCGGGGACCAGCGATACCAACACCAGCGTGGATCGCCCGAGACGCGCACTGAAGAGTCCCGCGGTGAGACCGGCGACGCCGCCGCCGACCACTACCACCTCAAATTGTTGCGCGTCGCTCACCGCCAATCGTCGACGCAGGCGCTGCCGGCCAAGCGCGCGCCGGCAATGCGCCAATAGCCGTTGGTTTCTCCACCTACCACCACGACATTGACTTGATCAGGTGTCCACATGGAAATCATCTCGTCGGGGGCAGCACGCAGTTTCGTGGCCAGAGGCTCTTCGCCGAATGTGGCGCGCGGGTATAGGTAATTCTGGACGAGCTGGTAATCCCAGTATTCGCCGGCCGGCATGCGGCCATTTTCCGCTATCCAGTTGATCAATTCCTTCTTTGTCTTCAGTCCGCCGACATCCTGGAACAGGCGGGCGGCGATGGGGTCGAGCAGGAACACGGGCGATTCGTTCGGGTCCATGCCACGCAGCATGTTGCGCACATGATCGCGCCAATGTGCATGGCGCAGTCCCAGCGTAAAGGCCATATGGCGCATGCCGATGAACACACTGACCACGCTTTGCTCGGGCTTGAAGCCACGCTGCACGTGCAGGGGCTCAAACGGACTGCGCTCTTCGTTTTCGGCGAAGGTGGGGCTGGCGTAGGCCAGAGCATTGCCCATCGAGCCCATGTAGGTGTCCCCCGGCACCGAGCCGCCTTGTAGGTTCTGCGACAGCAGACCATAGGCGCGCCCAATGGTGGCGTTCGCCTGGTTGTAGGGCGCCATGGCGCCGGTACCGGCGTTCATGATGATTTCATTGCGGATCGGCCCGTTCACTACCACCATGCTCGCCATGGAGGTGGTGGAGGAGCCGCGTGCGCTCGTACCGGTAGACGCGATGGCCAGAATCACCGGGAAATATTCAGGACGCGCGCCTGCCATTACGGCGTTTACCGCGACCTGCTCGACGGTGCATTCCCACTCTTCGCGAAAATGTGTGGCGGCGTGATGGCCGACTACCTCGTCGGGCTTACGGCTGGTATGTTTCAACATCGCGGCCACGCGTTCCACCGTCGGCAGAACCACGGGCAGCTTGTCCGTCCAATTGTTATCGAGAAATCGCTGCTGCAGCGCATCTTCGGTCGCCGGCTCGCACAAGCGCGGCGTACTGCGCGCGAAGCTCAGGCCCTTGCGCTCCTCATTGTTAAGAGGCCGGGTCAGGCCTTCGACAACTTCCTGCATGACGGCTTTGCCGCTGACGGGGCTCACGCCGAACACATAGGCGCGGATTTCCGCGGGAGTCTTCCCCATGACCGGATGCGGCAGGTAGACCTGGCGCATGTGTGGCGCACCGTTCATGCGCACCACTGATTTCGTCACCGTCGTAAACATCGACGTGTGCAGACAAACGGTGGGTACACCGTATTTCAGGTCTATCGACATCCCGTGCGCGGCGACCGCCGGCGCGCAAGTGCTTCAATGCCCGACACCGACAATCGCGGCGTCAGCCTTGTCCTTGATCTCCTGCCAAGTGACCGGATCGTCTTTCGTATACACGCTGCTGATGGGTTTGTAGACGGTCTTCACCGCTGGCATGTGCTCGGTGAACCACGCTTGCACTGATTTCAAGAGGATGTCGGAATCGTCGAAGCGGCAATCCACAAGGTAGACGGTGCGGCCATTCAAGGTGTCCAGCCGCGGCGCCAGGGGCTTGCCGGTAATTTTGGGTGGATACCCCATCGGATTGTGAACCACCAGTTGTGACGACATGCCTGCCTCCTTGAAACGGATTCGAAATCTGGAAATCTGTGGAAATCTGGGTCAGAGTCTAAGTTTACCCCGCATTCTTAGGCTGGCGTACATGCTAATTGCACCTGCGCTGCCAATGGGGGGTAGCGCGGACCATGGGGTTAATTGGTTAAGCCAGTAGGCCGGGGCGCTCAAGATTCGTCGCGCCAGGACCAAGACTGATATTTGCGGGCGGCTGGTGCGATTGGTCGGGCTGAATTGCAGTTCCAGTTGGCGCGCCTTGGCGTCCTCGCCGATCAGCCGCTGCACGAAGCTGGCCAAGTGCGCAATCAACAACAATATCTGTAAGCGTGTGCTGCTACGCGAGCGAGTGATCTGCAAGCCCTGACCCCAGCGCAGGTTCTTGGTGTCGCGAAATGACTCCTCAATGCTCATGCGCCGCCCCCTTTTTTTCAACACCCTGTTAGCGGCCGAATCGCTTTACGACGTTCATGAGTTCATCTATCGCCGCCTCCCCATTGCCGCAGCGGATCGCGGAGCGAACGCAGCCCTTGGTGTGATTCGCAAGCAGTTGCAGCGCGAGCGCGTCGAGCGCGGATTGGATCGCCGATATCTGCGTCAGCACATCCACGCAGTAGCGGTCCTCCTCGACCATCTTCGCCACGCCGCGCGTTTGCCCTTCGATCCGGTTCAAACGCTTGAGCAGCGCCGCCTTGTTGGGCTGCACCACCGCGTGGCCCGCGTGATGCTCGTACTGCTCGTTGTCAGGACGTGACTTCAAATCCCGCCTCCTCGACGCTGCGCTTGAGTTGCTCGAGCCCGACCTTCCGCGGATCGTAGTCCACCACGGCGCTGCGCTTTTCCAAAGACACTTCGGCTTTCGCCACGCCGTCGAGCGCTTTCAAGACATTGCCTACGCTGCGCACGCAGCCACCGCAGGTCATACCCGAAATTCCCAAAGTTACTGTTTGCATCGATCTCTCCTTTCGCAATGATGTTTGAAAGCCTATTTCAAAACGAGGGGATACATCCCCTCGCGCTCCCCTAAATCGGAGGCCATTTCGGTAATTCTGAAATGGCCTCTAAATAGTCAGCGTTCAGCCGCGGCGCCAGCGCCGCAACAGCAGCGAATTGCTGACCACAGATACCGAAGACAAGGCCATCGCCGCGCCTGCAATTACCGGATTGAGCATCCCGGCCGCGGCGAGCGGGATACCGAGCACGTTATAAATGAAAGCGAAAAACAGGTTCTGCCGAATCTTGCCGAGGGTGGCGCGCGACAGGCTGATGGCATCGACGACCGAGAGCAAATCGTTGCGCATCAGCGCGATGTCCGCCGCCTCGATCGCGGCATCCGAACCTGCCCCGATGGCGAAGCTGACGTCGGCCGCGGCGAGCGCCGGCGCGTCATTGACCCCATCGCCGACCATGCCGACGACATGTCCTCCGGCTTTGAATTGCGCCACCGCAGCCGCCTTCTCGCCCGGCAGCACATGCGCCCGGTAGGTGCTCACGCCGGCGGATGCGGCAATCGCCTTCGCTGTCGCAGCGTTGTCGCCGGTGAGCATCACCACGTCGATGTTCATACGTCTGAGTTTGGCCACCGCCTCGCGCGAGCTTGGGCGCAACTTGTCGGCGATTGCGAGATAACCCATTACGCGCCCGGCGCCGCCGATCGCGATGACGGTTTTGCCCTGTTCGACGAGCGGCCCGACGGTCAGGGCGTCGATCGCCAAGCCCGATTGCGCGAGAAAGGCTGGCGCGCCCAAGAGCAGGGTCTGTTCCCCGCCGAGCGCGGCAACGTCGAGCACGGCCTGTACGCCCATGCCGGTGACGGAACGGAAGTCGCGCATCGGCCATGGCGTTAGCGCAAGCTGTTTCGCATGCTCGAGCACCGCCTGCGCCAGCGGATGTGCGGATCCGGATTCGAGGCTTGCCGCCGCCGCAACCAATTCGCGCATGGAGAAGCCTGCGGCGGGGACCACGTCCGTCACTTCCGGCTTGCCCTCGGTAAGGGTGCCGGTCTTGTCGACGATCAGCGTGCGGATCTTCTCCGCCTGCTCCAGCGCCACCGCGTTTTTGACCAGTACGCCCACCTGCGCGCCGCGTCCGGTGCCGACCATGATGGCAGTCGGCGTCGCCAAGCCGAGTGCGCACGGGCACGCAATGACCAGCACCGCGACCGCATTCACCAGCGCCGGCGCCAGATCACCGCCTATGCCCCACCACAGCGCAAAAGTCAGCGCGCTGATCGCGACGACCACCGGAACGAACACGCCCGCAACCTGGTCTGCCAGCCGCTGGATCGGCGCTTTCGTGCCCTGGGCTTCGCGCACGAGGCGGATGATGCCGGCCAGCATGGTCGCCGCGCCGACGCCTTCTGCCCGGCAGCGCAACAACCCCTGCTGATTGAGTGTGCCCGCGTACACCTTGTCGCCCGGACGTTTGCCCAGCGGAACGCTCTCCCCGGTGAGCATGCTCTCGTCGACGCCGGATTCCCCCGTCGCAATCAGGCCGTCGACGGGAATGCTCTCTCCGGAGCGGACAACGAACATGTCGCCGATGTGCATGCTTTCGACGGAGACCTCCACCAGCGCGCCGTCGCGCTCCACGCGCGCAGTCTTGGGTTGCAGGCGTACGAGCGCCTCGATCGCGGCCGACGTTCTGAGCTTGGCTCGCGCTTCGAGCAGCTTCCCTAATAGGACCAACGTGACTATGACCGCACTCGCTTCGAAGTACACGTGCTGATGGTGCAGGCCGGCGAGCGTCACGACGGCGGAGAGGCCGTAGGCCATCGTCGTGCCGAGCGCGACCAGTACGTCCATGTTGGCGCCGCCGCCGCGCAATGCCTTGTAGCCGCCGACGTAGAAGCGCCGGCCGATCCAGAACTGCACCGGCGTCGCCAGCGCGAGTTGCAGAGCGCGCGGCAGCAGTTCGGTGTGATCTTGGCCGAACATCGAGAACATTTGCAGCAGCAGCGGCAGACTGAGTGCAATGGAAAGCCACAGCAGCCGGAGCTCGGCGCGGTAGGCTCTAGCACGGCGCGCTTTTTCCTCCACAGCGTTCGCCTCGACGCGCTCGCTTGCTTCGTATCCGGCCTTGCGCACCATCGCCGCAAGCAGCTCCGGCGTGGCGATCCCAGGCACGTATCGGACGCGGGCGGTCTCACTCGCGAAATTGACCGTCGCCTCGACGCCCGGGAGTGCATTCAGCACCTTTTCGATGCGCGTCGCGCAGGCGACGCAGGTCATGCCATAGATCTGGAACTCGGCCACCCGAACCGGCACCGAGTATCCGCTGCGCTCAATGGCTTCGACTATTGCCGCGGGCGAATTGAGATCTGGTTGCAGCGTTACCTGGGCCGATTCCGCGGCGAAATTCACATTCGCCACCACCCCGGGCAGCTTGTTCAGGCTCTTTTCGATGCGCGCTGCGCAGGCGGCGCAAGTCATGCCCCCGAGCGGCAGGTCAAGGCGAAGTGCGGAGTGTGATCCCATACAAGGAAGCTCTGAAGCGCAAAAAATAGAGACTGATAATATACCGGGACAGGGTATTCGTCAAATACCACCATGGGGTATAGTTGAAGCCGACGTCAGGCGCCCGCGGCAGGAAACGTAATGGTAAAGCGGGTCGAACCGTTCGCGCAGAGGGCTCGGATCGTTCCCTTGTGTGCTTCAACGATCGATTTCGTGATCGCGAGTCCGAGTCCGGCCCCCTCGCTCGCCTTCTGGCGGGAGCGGTCGACGCGATAGAATCGGTCGAACAGCCGAGGCAAGTGCTCCGGCGCGATAGCCTCGCCCGGGTTCTCGACGCTCAACTGCGTCTCGCCCGAATTTCGCTCGCCGATGAGGACCTTGACCGACCCGTCGCGCGGCGTGTGCCGTATCGCGTTGGAGAGCAAGTTGCTTAAGGCGCGGCGGATCATCAGTCGGTCCCCGCGTACCGCTCCCGCGCCCGCGAGCACCATGCTCACCCCGCGTTCCTCCGCGAAGGCCTCGTAAAAGCCGAACAATTCGCGCGTCTCCGTGGCGAGTTGCACCATTTCGCTGCTCGGCACGATCAGCCCATTGTCGGCCTGCGCCAGAAACAGCATGTCGGCAATCATGCGCGCCAGGCGCTCGTACTCCTCCAGGTTCGAGTACAGCACCTCTCGATATTGATCTGCCGATCTCGCTTTGGAAATGGCCACCTGCGTCTGCGTCATCAGGTTGCTGATCGGTGTGCGCAGTTCGTGCGCGAGGTCCGAGGAGAACTCCGACAGGCGGCGGAACGAGCCTTCGAGGCGGGCGAGCATGTCGTTGAAGGCCATTGCCAAATCGACGAGCTCGGTCGGCGCCGATTCGGGCGGCAGGCGCTCGCCGAGGCGGCTGGCTGAAATGCCGTGGGCCAGCCGCGCCAGCTCGCGCACCGGCGCCAGTCCCCGGCGCGCCGCGATCCAGCCCAGCAGCGCAGTCAGCGCGATGCTCGCGGCAATGGCCAACCAGAGGCTCTTGCGGAATGCCTCCATGAACATGCGGTGATGCTCGATGTTCAAGGCGACCACAACTGTTAGCGGCGGCTGCGCGGCGATGCCGGTAACGGCCGCTGCGGCGAAGCCACGGTATGGCTGCCCGTCCTGTTCCCACACTATCAGCTTTGCGCGCGCGGATGAATCGTCAGGCGGCCGGGCCTCGAGCAGGGCGGTCGGAAAGACCGCATCTGCCGAAATGAACAGCGGCTTGCGCTCCGATCCGACCACGGCGACGGACAGTCCGTGATGTCCCACCAGGGCGTCAGAAAGACGTTGGGGAACGACAGCCATGTCGCGTTGGGTGCCCACTTTGGCCAAGGTGTGGCGCACGAGCTCCAGCTTGCTGTTTAGATCTACCAGGTCCTGTTCCTCGAAGTGTGCCTCGACCAGGGTGCCGATCAGGGTGGCGACCACGAGCAGCACGGCCGTCGAGACGGTCGAGAAGAACAAGGCGAGGCGGAAGGTGATCGACTTGGGTCGCATCATTCCGATTCCGGGATTTCGAGCACATAGCCCATACCCCTGACGGTGCGGATGAGTTTGGTTTCGAACTCGTCGTCTATCTTCGCGCGCAAACGGCGAACGGCGACTTCGATCACGTTGGTGTCGCTGTCGAAATTCATGTCCCAGATCTGGGACGCGATGAGCGAACGCGGCAGCACCTCGCCCTGGCGGCGCAGCAAGAGCTCGAGCAGCGCAAATTCCTTGGCGGTGAGGTCGATCCTTTTTCCGCCGCGTGTTACGCGGCGCCGCAGGAGATCGAGCTCCAGGTCCGCAATCTGCAGCATCTCGGGTTCGGTCGTCCTGCCCCGGCGCAAGAGCGCACGCACGCGCGCGAGCAATTCCGAAAATGCGAATGGTTTGACGAGGTAATCGTCCGCGCCGAATTCAAGCCCTTTCACCCGATCTTCGACCTGATCGCGCGCCGTCAGGAACAGCACCGGCAGATGTTTGCCCTTTTGCCGGATTTCGCGCAGCACCTGCCAGCCGTCGAGCTTTGGCAGCATCACGTCGAGCACCACGAGATCGTAGTCGTCGGTCAGGGCGAGGTGCAGGCCGTCGACGCCGTCGCGCGCGAGATCTGCCACAAAGCCGGCCTCGGACAGGCCCTGCTTCAGATAGTCGCCGGTCTTTTGCTCGTCTTCGACGATCAGGATTTTCATCGCTCTTCCTTGTGCCAGTGGTCACGCACACCAATTGTGCACGTGACCGGCCCAGGTTTCAGAAGATTACAAACTTGTAATGGTGCTGTCAGCTATTTGTTGGATACCCGAAAGCACAATGGCAGCCCTAACAAGGGATGCTGGCGGCGAATCTCGCGGCACGCGCGATTCGTGTTGCAGCTCCAATCGATATCAATCGGGTCGCGAGCACTGATTCTTGCACTACCTATTTCGTTGCCAAAGGGCCGGCAACATTCTGATAGAAGGAGAACCACCCTGCAAAAACTGGCCGTGACAGCCATTGCCGACGAAATAAAATAGTCGGATGGGGGTGGCGATGCCAAGAGAATGATACCGATTCTCTGTTACACTTGCCGCCACATGATGATACGAATCCGAAAACTAGTGCTGCACCTGCTGCTCGCGTGCCTGCCGCTGCAAAGCGTGGCTGCGCCGGCATACATGCTGCTCTGCGATGACGCGACGCCAGCCGCTGCCAATGGGGTGCACGTTCACGACGATGGTGACGCGCATTCCGCGCATGATGGGCCGGCCGATCAGGGTGTGGCGCCCTCGCATGATTGCTGCCAGCAGTATTTCCCTGCCGTGCTGCACAACAGTTTGCCGGATGCCGGCGCGACGGGAATCGTGTCCGTCCCGGTCGGGCCTGCAAGCTTCTATTCCTTCTTTCCCGAGCGCCTCAAGCGCCCGCCGTTAAGCCACCTCGCCGTCTGATCGGCGAGTGGCGTCTCCTGCCCCGATATCGGGGCTGACCCACCGTCTTTCGCGGATGCGAACCGCATCCGCTCGCGCACTGCGCCGCTTAGCCGGCTCAGGGCATGTCGTTGGGGGCTGGAATGAAATATCTATGGGTAGCAATTGCCGGTGCCGCCGTGGCGCTGCCGGCGCACGCGCAAAGCCTGCGCGATGCGCTCGAGGCGGCATGGATGCGGCAGCCGCTGGCGCAGGCAAGACCGGCGCGCGTGGACGAGTTTGCGGCAAAACGCGACGCCGCACAGGCCTTGTTTCCGGAGCCGCCGAGTCTGGTCGTCGGTAGCCGCGACGACCGCCTGCATCGCGACGAGGGGGCGCGCGAACTGACTGCCGCAATCGCTTTGCCGCTGTGGCTGCCCGGAGAACGGGGCCGCCAGGATGCGATCGTCAGCGCCGAGAGCGATCAGTACAATGCCGCGCTCGCCGCGGCGAAGCTGAAGCTTGCCGGCGACGTGCGCGAAGCATTTTGGCAGGTGCGGCTCACCGAAAACGAGTTGGCGCTCGCGCGGCGCAAGGTGGAAGAAGCGGGGGTGCTCGCGGCCGATGTCGAGCGCCGCGTCAAGGCCGGCGACCTCGCGCGCGTTGATCTCAACCAGGCGCAGGCCGCGGAACGCCTGGCGCGCGGTGCGCTCGCCGAAGCCGAGATCAAGACCTACAGGGCGAAGCAGGGCTTCAAGGTGCTGACAGGCTTGAGCATGTTGCCCGCAGGCGAAGAGACCCTCGTCACGCAGGCCGTCTCGCTCGAGGATCATGCGCTGCTTGCGCCGCTGCGACAGGCGGTGGCCACCACTCAGGCCAAGCTTAATCTGGCCACGCAAAGCCTGCGCAACAATCCTGAGTTGGAGCTCGGGCTGCAGCGCGAACGCGGTCTGTTCGGCGAGCCCTACGCCCACTCGCTTGAAGTGCGCTTCCGCTTGCCGTTCGCGACCGATGCGCGCAACAAACCACGGATTGCCGCCGCAAACGGGGAAATGATCGAAGCGCAAGCTGCCTACATGCTGGAGCGCGCCAAGGTTGCGGCTGAGATCGAAGCGGCGCGGCGCGAACTGGAGCAAGCGCGCACCGTATTGCAGCTGACGCAGGCGCGCTTCGCGCTCGCCGCCGATACGCAGCAACTGCTGGCCAAGGCCTTTGCGCTCGGCGAGCTCGATTTGATCGCGCGGCTGCGCGCTGAAAACGAACGCTTCGAAGCGGAACTACAGTACACGCGCGCGACGCTCGAAGCGGCGCGCGCCATCTCGCATCTCAATCAGGCATTAGGAGTATTGCCATGAAGTGGTTTGTCCATTTGATGCTTCTCGTATGGCCGGCGATTGCGCTGGCGGATGCAGGCCACGACCACGGTGCGACACCTCCTGCCGTGCCCGCGACCCTCGTGCCGCGCATCGAGGCGCAGTCCGAAAGCTTCGAGCTGCTGGCGCTGCTCGAGAACGGCAAGCTCACGCTCTACCTCGACCGTTTTGCCACCAACGAACCGGTGTCCAATGCCCGCATCGAAATCGAAAGCGGCGCATTCAAAGCCGTCGCGCAGCCCGGCGCAGATGGCGTCTATACCGCCCCGGGAGAGGCGTTCGCCAATCCAGGACAATATCCGTTGGTGTTCACGATCCAGGCTGCCGATGGCTCGGATTTGCTGAACGGCACGCTCACCGTCCAGCAGTCTGCCGACCAGTCAGTGCACGGGCATGATTGGACCGAATGGCTGATATGGGTCGCAGGCGGCGTGGTCGTGGTGTTCGGTGCGGCCTGGCTGCTGCTGCGCCGCAGCAGCAATTCGGGTGTTGCCGTCGCGAGGCTCGCCGCGGTGTTCACGCTCGCTGTACTGATGGCCGCGGCAGCGGTCAGCTTCGCGCACGAAGGCGAAGACCACAGCAACGACAAGAAAGTCCCCGGCACGGCGCCTGGCGACGCCGGGACCGGCGATGCCGGCGCGCGACGTCTGGCAGACGGCGGCGTGTTCATGCCGAAAGCCACGCAACGCCAGCTCGGCATTCGCACCGTTGTGGCCGAACTGGGCGAGCTAGCGCAGAGCATAGAGCTGAACGGCCGGATCATCAGCGACCCCAGCGCCGGCGGACGCGTGCAGGCTAGCCAGTCGGGGCGCATCGAACCCGGCCCGCACGGTCTGGCGACGCTGGGGCAAAGAGTAAAAAGAGGCGACGTGCTCGCCTACATCAAGCCTGTCGCCAGCGCGATCGAGCTCGGCAATCAGCGCGCGCAACTGGCGGAAATCACTTCGCAACACGGGCTCACCGAGAAAAAAGTCAAGCGTCTCGAAGCGCTCGAAGGCAGTGTGCCGCAGAAGGAGATCGACGCTGCGCGCGCGGAATTCGCCAGTCTCGCTGCGAGAAAGGCGGCAGTCGGCGCCAGCCTCAGTAATCGCGAGGCTCTCGCCGCACCGGTATCGGGGGTGATCAGCGCGGCGTCCGCCGTGACCGGGCAGGTCGTCGAGGCGCGTGAAGTGCTGTTCGAAATTGTCGATCCGCAACGGCTGATGGTGGAAGCGCTCGCCTACGACCCGGTGATGCTCACGGACATCGCCGGCGCCAGCGCGGCCCTCCCGCAAGGCGCGTCGCTTCCGCTCGCTTTTGTCGGCGGCGCGCAGCAACTGCGCGAACAGGCGCTGCCGCTCGTGTTCCGGATCAAACCGCCGCTGCCGCCGCTGGCGGTGGGCCAGCCGCTGAAAGTGGTGGCCCAGACCCGGCGCACGGTCAAGGGCGTTGCCGTGCCGCTTGCGGCGCTCACCAGAAACGGCGCGGGCGAGACCGTGGTATGGGTGCACGCCGGCGCCGAAACATTCGCGGCCAGGAAAGTGCGTTTCCAGGCGCTGGACGGCGCTCGTGCGGCCGTTACCGAAGGCATCGCCGCCGGCGAGCGGGTCGTTACCGCCGGCGCGGCGGCGCTCGCCCAGGTGCGTTGACGGGGCCGCGATGTTCAACTTCCTCATCGACGCGAGCCTCAAGCAGCGCCTGCTGGTGCTGGCGCTATCGCTGGTGCTCATCTTTTACGGCGGCCTCACCATCCGCCAGATGCCGGTAGACGTATTCCCCGATCTCAACAAGCCGACCGTGACTCTGCTCACCGAATCCGGCGGCATGGCTCCGGAGGAAGTCGAACAGCTCGTCACCTTCCCGATCGAAACCGCGATGAACGGCATGCCCGGCGTCACGCGCGTGCGCTCGGTGTCCGGCATCGGGCTGTCGGTCGTGTCCGTCGAGTTCGACTGGGGCACCGAGATCTTCCGCAACCGGCAGCAGGTCGCCGAGCGCCTTTCGCTCGTCAAAGAGCAGCTTCCCGAGGGCCTCGCGCCGCAGATGGGGCCGATCGCCTCGATCATGGGCGAGATCATGCTGATCGCGCTGCCCGCCGACCCGGCGCAGGTGAATCCGATGCAGGTGCGCGAGTATGCGGACTGGGTGATGCGCCCGCGCCTGCTCACCATTGCGGGGGTGGCGCAGGTGATCCCGATCGGCGGCGAGGTCAAGCAATACCGCGTCGAGCCGGATCTGGCGCAGATGCAGGCATTGGGGGTGACGCTGGAGCAGATCGAATCCGCGCTCAAGAATTACGCCGCCAATACCAGCGGCAGCTTTCTCGAGGAAGGCGCGCGCGAGTACCTGATCCGCAACATCGGCCGCACCGCGCGTCTGGCCGACCTGCAGAACCTCGCCATCGGCGCGAAAAACAACCAGCCGATCCTGTTGAAGCAGGTGGCGCAGGTGAAGCTTGCCGCGGCGGCGAAGCGCGGCGATGCGAGCTACAACGCCAGGCCCGCCGTGATCCTTTCGGTGCAAAAGCAGCCCGCCGCCGACACCGTGAAACTCACGCGCGATATCGAAGCCGCGCTCGCCGACCTCGGCAAGGCGCTGCCGGCAGGCATGTCGCCGCCGCAGATCGTTTTCAAGCAGGCCAACTTCATCGAGGCCTCGGTCACCAATGTCGAGGAGGCGCTGCGCGACGGCGCGATCATGGTTGCGCTGGTGCTGTTCCTGTTCCTGCTCAACTTCCGCACCACGCTGATTTCGCTCACCGCGATTCCGATGTCGATCCTGATCACCGCGCTCACCTTCAAGCTGATGGGGCTGTCGATCAACACCATGACGCTCGGCGGCCTCGCGATCGCGATCGGCGCGCTGGTGGACGATGCCATCGTCGGGCTCGAGAACATCCTGCGCCGGCTCAAGCGCAACATCGCCGACGGCACGCACAAGCCGGCGCTGGAAGTGATCGCCGCGGCCACCAAGGAAGTGTTGTCCGGGATCGTGTATGCCACCGTGATCATCGCGCTGGTGTTCGTGCCGCTGTTCGCGCTCTCCGGCATCGAGGGCCGGCTGTTCGCGCCGCTGGGCGTCGCGTTCATCGTGTCCATCCTCGCCAGCATGCTGGTGTCGGTGACGCTTACCCCGGTGCTGTGCTACTACCTGCTCGCCCCGCGTCCACGGCTTGATACATCGGGGGCACGGCAGAACCCCGCCGGTAACGCCGCGAAAACACCGTGGTGGTCGCTGCGCTTCAACCTGCACGCCGGGGAGGAATACAGTCCGCTGGTGAAGAAGCTCAAGCAATGGGACACGCGCATCCTCTACTGGTCGTTCGATCACGCCCGGCCGCTCTTGGCCGCAGCGCTGGCAGCGGCGCTCCTCGCCGTTGCAACGGTGCCTTTCTTCCCGCGCACGTTCCTGCCGTTATTCAACGAAGGCACGCTCACCATCAACCTGCTGCTCAATCCGGGAACCTCGCTTTCCGAATCCAACCGTACCGGCACGCGGGCCGAGCAGCTGATCACGCAAGTGCCGGAAGTCATCCACGTCGGACGCCGCACCGGCCGCGCCGAACTCGACGAGCATGCCGAGGGCGTGCACTATACCGAGATCGATGTCGACCTGAAGCGCTCGCAGCGCAGCCGCGACGCCGTGCTGCAGGACATTCGCAGCCGCCTCGCCGTGCTGCCGGCGGTGGTCAACGTCGGGCAGCCGATCTCGCACCGGCTCGACCACATCCTGTCGGGAGTGCGCGCGCAGATCGCG